>ERZ1027231.57-NODE-57-length-76747-cov-29.995254_pt1 | contig 76747 bp, 71 predicted proteins | sample MGYA00520866_ERZ1027231 | MGnify/ENA primary metagenome ERZ1027231 (study PRJEB33311, sample SAMEA4378411) | marine metagenome | biome: Marine biome; feature: Fjord; material: Water | collected 2014-07-20T08:00:00Z/2014-07-... | depth 75 m ...
GTATCTCACCCTTCGGGCAGCAAGCTGTTCAAAACTTGCTCCTGCAGTTTTGTCCCTGTAGCCTTAGGTTCGGCTAGTCGTTGCAGGCATTCACGCCGCTACGCTCCATGCCTCGCATATTTGCTCTACAAATACCCAGTCATGGATCTTCTTTCGTCTAAACTTGAGCGATCTCATAGTTACAATAAAAACGCATTAAATTTCTGAAAAACCAAAAGTGTGCACTCTTTTTGCAAATAGACTAATCAACGTCAATTTTTTTGCATCAGGTAGACTATGGCCACGTTAGATCGCGGACAAATATTTCAACAGATTAAACAGAATGGCATTACCTTAATTACCGGTAATCTTGGCATTCCTTTCATGCTGTTGATCTTGCTGGGCATGATGACCCTGCCATTACCGCCTTTCTTGTTGGATACCTTTTTTACCTTCAACATCGCCATCTCCATCGTTGTGCTCTTAATCTGCGTGTATGCCGTTAAACCATTAGATTTTGGCGTTTTTCCCAGTATCTTGTTAATCGCCACTTTATTACGCTTAGCCCTAAACGTGGCTTCTACCCGTGTGGTTTTGCTTGAAGGTCATAACGGTGGAGATGCTGCGGGTAAGGTAATCGAAGCCTTTGGCGAAGTATTAATCGGTGGCAATTATGCTGTCGGTTTGGTTGTATTTGCTATCTTGATGATTATTAACTTTGTCGTAGTAACCAAAGGCGCGGGCCGCGTAGCCGAAGTAAGTGCTCGCTTTACCTTGGATGCGATGCCAGGTAAGCAAATGGCGATTGATGCCGATTTAAATGCGGGCCTGATGGATGCCGAACAAGCCAAGAATCGTCGAGCAGAAATTGCTGCAGAAGCGGATTTTTACGGTTCGATGGACGGTGCTAGTAAATTTGTAAAAGGGGATGCCATTGCCGGTATCTTGATTCTAGTGATTAACGTAGTTGGTGGTTTTGCTATTGGCATGGGCCAGCACGATTTATTGTTCGCCGATGCGGTACAGAAATATACCATCCTGGCCATTGGTGATGGTTTGGTAGCACAAATTCCTTCGTTATTATTGTCTACCGCCACAGCGATTATGGTGACGCGAAACAGTGATGCCAAAGATGTGGGCGAGCAAATCATTGGGCAGATATTTACTTCGCCACGGGCCTTAGCGATTACTGCAATGGTGTTATTTTTCATGGGTATCGTGCCTGGTATGCCTCATACCGTTTTCCTTTTAGCGGCTTTATTAGCGGGATCTGGCGCATATTTCATTCATTGGCGTAATGAAGGAGGGGTATTTGTTGATGGCAAGCCTGTTAGCGGCGATAAGGCTGTGGCGGCAAAAGCCAGCAGCTCCAAAAATGTCGGCATGTCTGATACGGGGATGCCTCCTCTACCAGGTGAAGCACTACCTGAGACCGAAGTGAAAGAACTAGGCTGGGATGATGTAGAAGCGGTAGATCGTGTTGGCCTAGAAGTTGGTTATCGCTTGATTCCTTTGGTTGATAAAAACCAAGGTGGACAGCTATTGGCACGTATTAAAGGGGTGCGTAAGAAGCTTTCCCAAGACATTGGCTTCTTGATGCCTTCAGTTCATATACGCGACAACCTTGATTTAATGCCAAGCCAATATCGTATTACCTTGATGGGGGTGACTTTAGCCGAAGCTGAAATTTATCCTGAGCGTGATATGGCGATTAATCCGGGCCAGGTATTTGGCAAGATAGAAGGCATAGAAACTTTAGACCCTGCTTTTGGCTTGGAAGCCATGTGGATTGAAGCGAGCCAAAAAGACAAAGCACAAACCTTAGGTTATACCGTTGTCGATGCCAGTACCGTCGTCGCGACTCATCTCAACCAGTTATTGCATAAGCATGCCCATGAATTGATTGGTCATGAAGATGTACAGAAAATGCTCGATATTCTTAATGAAGCCTCTCCTAAGCTTGCTGAAGAACTGGTACCTAATACGGTATCGATCAGTCAATTACTCTCTGTATTGCAAACCTTACTGCGCGAAGACGTGCCTGTACGTGATATGAGAACAATTGCCGAGTCTCTGGCGAATATGGCACCACGCAGTCAAGAAATTGCCGCTTTAACAGGGGCTGCCCGCACGGGTCTAGCGCGTTTAATCATCCAAAACATCTTTGGTACCGCGGATGAGCTGAGTGTGATGACTTTAGACCCTGCTCTGGAACAGTTGTTGCTTAAGACAGTACAACAGAGTGCACAACAGACGGGAAATATGGATACCTTAGTAATTGAACCTAGCATGGCTGATGCAATTCAACGGTCATTGCTGAGTGCGACACAAGATCAAGAGAATGCGGGTCGTCCAGCGGTGCTGGTTGTATCGTCTCAATTACGTCCTGTACTTTCTCGTTTTGTGCGCAATACCATCGAACACCTAAGCGTGCTGTCATATCAAGAAATTCCGGATAATAAAACCATTACCATCGTGGCTACAGTGGGGGCTCAATAAATGAAAGCGAAACGATTCACCGCGAAAAATATGCAGCAAGCTTTGCGCATGGTTTCAGATGAGCTAGGCCCGGATGCCGTCATTCTATCGAATAAACGTTTAGGTAAAGGCGTGGAAGTAATTGCCGCTCTTGATTACCAAGAGATGGCTGATGAACAACAGCAGCAAGAGATTGATCGCCAATTAACCTTGCAGCAAGAGCTCGAGCAAGCGAAGCAGGCTACAGGTAAGATTCGTCAAGAGCAGCCCTCTCTAGAGCAAGCTTCTTTAAATCAGTCCTCTTTAAATCAAGCTAAGTTCGATCATACAAATGTGTCGTCTACAGCTGCGTTGAAAGAAGCCTTGATGGGTATAAAAGAAGGCACGATTGCTCAATCAAAAGCATTGGATGCAGTGATGCAGGGTGAAGAGGAGTTGCAGCAAACCATCAGCCAAAAAACCGCTAGCATGAGCACTGACGAAGCGACGCCGTTTTTAAATAAAGTTTCAGATGAATTAAAAGACTTAAAAAATTGGTTGGTTAGTCAGCAGGGAAATGCCTGGAATCCAAACCGTCCTTTAAGCTGGCAGCAGGCGCAAATATGGCAGCGTTGTCAGGATTTAGGCATCGACCCTTCATGGGCCGATAAGCTGGTCAGTGCTTTGCCAGAAGATGACGATGATATTGAAAAAGGCTGGGCGCAGTGCTTACGCTTTATAGCAGAAGACCTACCACTCGCTGAAAATAACATGCTGCATACGGGGGGCTGCTTTGCTTTTGTCGGACCGACTGGGGCAGGTAAATCAACGACTATTGGTAAACTTGCGGCTCAGTATGTGATTAATCACGGCCCAGAAAGTATTGCTTTAATCACCATGGATAACTACCGCATCGCTGCCCATGATCAACTGAAAGCCTTTGCCCGCATTATGGAAATCCCGTTAATGGTTCTAGAGCCTAATGGTGATCTATCGGCGATGCTAGAAACATTAAGTGATAAGAAATTTATTCTAATCGATACCGCAGGTTTAGCCATTCAGGATTCACATTTTTCTGTGCAGTTGTCTATGCTTAAGGGAGCAGGAAATAAAGTTCACACTTTATTGGCTTTGCCACTGACAAGCCAAGCACGTTGCTTACAAGAAAATTATGAACATTTTAAACCGGCGGGAATCGATGGTTGTATTTTTACTAAGTTGGACGAATGTTTTAGTTTGGGGCAAGCAATGAGTATTGCCTCTGTAACCCGTTTGCCAATACATATGGTAACGGATGGGCCCCATATTCCCGATGACATTCATTTTCCTAATGCTGAGAAAATGGTGCGTTTAGCCGAGCAGATGGCGCGCATGGCACAAGCCCGCTGGCAAACATCAGAAGTGAGTTCGGCAATGAAAAATAATTTTATGCAACACGGAGTGTAAGCATGGCTAAGCACCCAGTACAAGTAATCGCAGTCGCTGGTGGTAAAGGTGGTGTGGGTAAAAGTAATGTCACCGTTAATCTAGCCTGCTCATTATCAGAGCTAGGTAGAAAAGTCGTGGTACTTGATGCCGATTTAGGATTAGCAAATATTGATGTTTTGCTGGGTATTTCAGCCAATAAAACCATCGAAAATGTATTACGCGGCGAGTGTACTTTGCGTGACGTGATGGTTAATGGCCCTGGTAATGTGAAAATTGTTCCTGCTACCTCAGGAGCACAGCATTTATCGATGTTGACCACCCAAGAACACGCTGGGTTAATTCAAGCCTTTAGTGATATAGGCGATGAGTTAGATATTTTATTGATTGATACCGCGGCGGGTATTTCCGATGCGGTAATGAGCTTTGCTCGAGCAGCGCAAGAAGTCGTGATGGTCGTTACCGATGAGCCGACATCAATTACTGATGCCTACGCACAAATTAAATTATTGAATCGTGACTACGGAATTTTTCGTTTTCGCGTGATCGCCAATATGGTGCGCTCTCCGCAAGAAGGTCATGCCTTATTTGCTAAGCTTATTAAGGTAACCGATCGTTTCTTAGATGTGGCGATGCAGTATGTTGGGTCGGTTCCTCAAGATGATGCGGTGCGCCGAGCAGTACAGCGACAGAAACCTGTGGTAATAGCTTACCCAAGAGCAAAAGCTTCAACTGCTTTTCGTGGTTTAGCGAAAAAAGTTGATGCTTGGCCGTTGGCTTCAACGCCTAGAGGTCACCTAGAGTTCTTTGTGGAGAATCTTGTCCAAGCGGGAGCCCATGGTTAGTACCTGTCATGAATGGATGTGCTATGTACGATGAAGTCAGTAGTCCTGATTTTGATGAGCTGGTTCGTGAACACGCTTTATTAGTGAAACGAATTGCCCATCATTTACGCGGACGCTTACCCGATAGTGTGCAATTGGATGATCTTATTCAAGCAGGCATGATTGGGCTAATAGAAGCCGCACGAAAATATGACGGCGGTAAAGGTGCGAGTTTTGAAACCTATGCGGGTATTCGTATTCGAGGCTCGATGCTGGATGAAATTCGCCGTGGGGATTGGGCGCCGCGTTCAGTACACCGAAACTCTCGACGTATCAGTACTGCAATTAAAGAAGTAGAGCTCAGCAAAGGCCGTGATGCAGAAGATCACGAAGTAGCCGAACATTTAGAAATGAGTGTGGACGAATACCATACTCACCTTAAAGATTCCGCAGGCTGTCGCTTATTTAGTTTTGAAGATGTCATGGAAAAAGGCGAACAGGGGCAAGAGCAGCTAGTCGGTGCAACTCCTGGCCCATTCATGGGCATTGAGCGCGATGCTTTTCAATCATCTCTTGCCGATGCGATTAAAGCATTGCCTGAGCGAGAACAATTAGTGCTGGCTTTATATTACGACGAAGAATTAAATTTAAAAGAAATTGGTGCCGTATTAGGCATTAGTGAGTCTCGTGTTAGTCAAATACATAGCCAAGCTGCTTTACGACTTAGGTCACGTTTAACCGAGTGGTCTGAGTAATACTTCATCATCAATTTGGGGTTCAATATTAAATGCGAGGTTAACTCGTAATTAATCCTGCTTTATTTTTATATATTATCTAACTTATTGTATTTTCTATTAATTTTCTTTCTGGCTAAAGTGCTATCTACGACTACACTTTTAGATAGGAGTCATAAGGAATTTTAAAAGCTGGCATTCGGAGGTCGCTTTGGACAAGAATATGAAGATCCTCGTCGTGGACGATTTTTCTACCATGAGACGTATTGTTAAAAACTTACTGCGCGATTTGGGCTTTACCAATACCCAGGAAGCAGACGACGGTTTAACGGCTTTGCCTATGTTGCAGAGCGGAGATTTCGATTTCTTAGTTACCGATTGGAATATGCCAGGTATGACGGGGTTAGACCTGTTAAAGCATGTTCGAGCGGATGATAAATTGAAAACTTTACCGGTGTTAATGGTAACGGCAGAAGCTAAGCGTGATCAAATTGTGGCTGCAGCACAAGCAGGTGTAAATGGTTACGTTGTTAAGCCTTTTACTGCCGCAGTTCTAAAAGAAAAAATTGATAAAATCTTTGAGCGCGTCGAAGGTTAACAAGGATTTGGTATGGCTGAGTTGCAATTAGATTCTCAAGCGCCATCCTTTCAGCAAGAAATGAAAGTGCTTGCTGAAGACTTGTTGAGCAAGATTGAAGGTGGTGATCTTGGAAAAGTTGTTGGCGTTGTCAACAATATCAACGAAGTGCGCGATAGAACACTGTATGACGAAATCGGTAAGTTAACTCGCGGACTGCATAATGCGATTAAAGACATAACCACTGGTGACGAATTAAGTGAAGATTCCGGTATGGGTCAGGCCTCGGATAAGCTTGCTTACGTCATTCAAATGACGGATAAAGCTGCGAATCGTACGATGGATTTGGCTGAAGAGGGAATGCCTCTAAACAGTGAGAATTTAGATGGTGCGATAGAGCTTCAGGAACAATGGCAAAAGTTTTTACGTAAAGAACTAAAGCCCAATGAGTTTAGAGATTTAACAAAAAAAATTGATGCTTATTTTACTCAAACCCAAATTAATTCGAAAAAAATATCATCTCAGTTATCAGATATTTTGATGGCTCAGGATTTTCAAGATTTAACTGGGCAAGTAATCCAACGGGTAACTAAATTAGTTGCTGAAGTGGAAACACGCTTAGTGGACTTAGTTGCTATGGCAGGTGAAGTTGATCGTATTACGGGAATTTCCCACGGTGAATCTCATCAAAATGAACCCCCACAAGAAGAGGATAAGAAAATCATTGCAGAAGGGCCGCAAATCGATACCAGTATAGACGGTGTTGTTGGCGGTCAAGATGATGTTGATGATTTATTATCCAGTCTTGGTTTTTAAGGAGCTAATGGATGAGTTTCGAAGCTGATGATGAAATCCTGCAGGACTTCCTGGTTGAAGCTGGAGAAATCTTAGAGCTCCTTTCTGAGCAGCTTGTAGATCTAGAACAACGCCCTGATGATTATGATTTATTAAATGCAATTTTCCGTGGTTTCCATACTGTTAAAGGTGGAGCAGGTTTTTTACAGTTAAATCCGTTAGTGGACTGCTGTCATGAGGCGGAAAATGTTTTCGATATTCTACGCAATGGTCAACGCACAGTAACGTCTGATCTGATGGATGTGATTTTACAAGCGCTTGATTCTGTTAACGAAATGTTTGATGCGGTTCGAAATGGTCAGCCACCAGAACCTGCGACAGCTGAATTACTAGCAACGCTGCATAAATTAGCCCAACCTGAAAGTCAGAATGCCCCAGCAGCAGAACCTGTTGCAGCAGAACCTGTTGCTGAAGCAAGTGTGACCGAAGCTCCGTCAGAAGAAGCGCCCGTGGTCAGTGGAGAATCGGAAGACATTACTGATGATGAGTTCGAACAGTTATTAGATGCGCTAGATGGCACTGAATCAGCAGCGGCACCGAAGGGAGACGCTGCACCGCAAGAAGAAGCTGGCGCAGCAGATGATGGGCTTTTTGGTGACGATGATGTTTTCTTTGATGTCAGCGATGAACCAGCCGCTGCAGAAAATAGTGACGAAATAACAGAAGATGAATTTGAAGCATTGTTGGATCAAATTCATGGTTCTGGCAAAAGTGAAGCGCCTGCAACTACAGCTGAAAATACAGCAGAAGTTACCGAACCTGCTCCAGCTGCTGGAGATGATAATTTAATTACTGATTCAGAGTTTGAAGATTTATTAGATCGTCTCCACGGTAAAGGACAAAATCCTGCAGCAGATGATGCTAAACCTGCGGCAGTAACTGAGCCCGCAGCCGCTAAAGTTGAAGAAACTAAAGTTGAGGCGCCAGCGGAAGAACCTGCTGCAACAGCTAAAGCGCCAGCCGCTGTGAAAGCTGCTGAACCCGCTGCAGAAAAACCCAAAGCCAAAGCGCCAGCAAAACCTCCTGCTAAAGCGGCTGAAGCTCCTGTTGCAGAAACAACAGTGCGGGTTGATACCAAACGCCTTGATGACATTATGAATATGGTCGGCGAGCTAGTGCTAGTGCGTAATCGCTTAGTACGACTAGGTCTGAAAAGTAATGATGAATCTATGTCAAAAGCGGTTTCCAACCTTGATGTTGTTACCGCGGACTTGCAGTCATCAGTAATGAAAACTCGGATGCAGCCAATCAAAAAAGTATTTGGTCGCTTTCCTCGAGTCGTACGAGATTTAGCCCGTTCATTAAAGAAAGAAATTAATTTAGAGTTGCGGGGTGAAGAAACCGATTTAGATAAAAACCTTGTAGAGGCGCTTGCTGATCCATTGGTCCACTTAGTAAGAAATGCGGTTGACCACGGTGTAGAGATGCCCGATAAACGTGAAGCAGCAGGTAAAAATCGAGTTGGTGCTGTCGTGCTGGCTGCGGAACAAGAGGGCGACCATATTTTATTATCCATCGAAGATGACGGTGGTGGTATGGATGCGAATGTGTTGCGTAGTAAGGCTGTAGAAAAAGGCATGATGGATCAGGACGCTGCAGATCGCTTAACCGATAATGAGTGTTACAACTTAATCTTCGCCCCTGGGTTTTCTACTAAAGAAGAAATTTCAGATGTATCGGGTCGTGGCGTGGGTATGGATGTGGTGAAAACCAAAATTACTCAGCTTAATGGTACCTTAAATATTGACTCTCACTTGGGCAAAGGTACGCGTATAGAAATTAAGGTGCCGTTAACCTTAGCGATTATGCCAACCTTGATGGTGATGTTAAAGGAACAAGCTTTTGCTTTTCCATTGGTGAGTGTGAATGAAATATTCCATTTAGATCTTTCGCAAACGAATGTCGTTGATGGGCAAGAAGTTATTGTCGTGCGAGATAAACCGATTCCGCTGTTTCATTTGAAACGTTGGTTGGTGAAAGGTGAGGCTAATTCTGCTGCGGATGAAAGTGCTCATGTACTGGTGGTTTCCATTGGTAACCAAAGAGCAGGTTTTGTGGTGGATCAATTGATTGGTCAAGAAGAGGTTGTGATTAAGCCACTAGGCGCTATGTTGCATGGAACTGCAGGAATGGCTGGAGCAACGATTACAGGTGATGGGCGAATTGCTTTAATTCTAGATGTGCCAAGCATGTTGCAACATTACTCAGCGCGTCAACTCACGGCTGCCTAAAGGATGAGCTTTTGCCATGACACAATCCACGAAACTCAGGGTATTAGTTGTTGATGATTCGGGTTTTTTCCAACGTAGGGTATCTGCAATTATCAATTCAGATCCTCGTTTAGAAGTTATTGCGACAGCAAGCAATGGACAAGAAGGGATTGATAAAGCATTAGCATTAAAACCTGATGTCATCACCATGGATTATGAAATGCCCGTGATGGATGGTGTGACTGCTGTACGTAATATTATGAGTCAATGTCCAACTCCTGTATTGATGTTTTCTTCCCTTACTTATGAAGGGGCTCGTATTACATTAGATGCATTAGAAGCAGGTGCGGTTGATTTTTTATCCAAACAATTTGATGCGATTGCAGCCTCGGAAGCGGCACTGCATAAAGTTTTAACCGATCGAATTTGTGAAGTAGCAAAGGCAGGAAAGTCGGTAACGAAAACAGAACCTTCGTTGCAAACACCGGCAAAAATATCAACATCTGCAGTCGTTAATACCACTTCATCTAATACAGTCTCAGCTCCTAAACGCTCAGTCCCTTCACCGTCTACTGGATCTTTACGTCACGTAGGGGTTGTTGTTATTGGTACTTCGACAGGAGGCCCAGCGGCTTTACAAACCATTTTTAAAAATTTCCCCGAAGGGTTTTCCAAACCCATTATTATTGTTCAGCACATGCCAGGCTCATTTACCAAAGCCTTTGCCGAACGCTTAAATAAATTAACCCCATTGACGGTGAGCGAAGCTGAGCATGGTGATAAGTTGCAGCCAGGGCATGTCTATGTGGCGCCTGGAGGCATGCAGTTGATGCTTGATAGTCGTCATGGTGGTTCAATTCATATTCATGAAAGTGACGATCGCATTAGCTATCGTCCTAGTGTCGATATCGCATTAGCGTCGGCGGCAAAACATTTTGGTCGTAAGGCATTGGCGGTGATTCTTACCGGAATGGGCTCGGATGGTAAAGAAGGTGCACAATTATTGAAACAAGCAGGTGGTACGGTTTGGGCTCAGGACGAAGCCAGCTGTGTCATTTATGGTATGCCTATGGCAATTGCTAAAGCCGGACTTGCTGCAAAAGTTTTGCCGCTTGATGAGATAGGTTCAAGTATTTTTAATGAGGCAGGCTGATGGATCGCTTAGTTTTACTGGTATTATTTGGTGCAATTTCTAGTGTCATATTTGGTCATCTTTTAGAGGGCGGATCATTAGCTTCACTTTGGAATGGCCCCGCCTTATTAATCGTTTTTGTTGGTTCTCTCTTTGCCACGATTGTACAAACCCCTCAATACTTGGCACTGCGAGCCATTAAATTACTCTCTTGGTTAATCGCCCCTCCGCAAGCTTCTCTTGATCAATTATTAACGAAGTTAACAACCTGTGGTAATGCCTATCGTAAAGATGGGATTTTAGGGCTGGACCGTATTGCCCAGGCTGAAACAGATCCAATAATGAAGCGTGCTTTAATTATGTTAGCGGATGGTCAATCTCCAGAGGCGATTGAATACAGTATTCGTTTAGAGATTGAAACTCATTATGAAAAAGATATGTCTGCAGCAGAGGTGTTTGACAATCTAGGCGGTTATTTACCGACTTTAGGTATTGTTGGAGCGGTTTTAGGTTTGATGCAAGTGCTATCAAATTTAGATCAGCCTGAAGAGCTTGGGCGCGGTATTGCAACGGCTTTTGTGGCGACATTCTATGGCGTGGGTGCGGCTAACCTTATTGCTATTCCTATTGCTGGTCGCTTACGTTCATTTATTCAAAGACGAACGCGCTATCACAAAGCCATGATTGTTGGAGTGATGGCGATGCGCGAAGGTATTAACCCGCAGCTGATTCGTTATCGTTTAGAAGGTATGGATTTATGAGTAGTCAACACGGCCCTGACCGTCATCGCTGGCTTATTTCTTATGCAGATTACATGACCTTGTTATGTGCATTTTTTATTATGCTATACAGCGTTGAACTGCTAGATGAAAACCAATATAAAGCGATACAAGAAGCACTTGATGGCATGTTCACAACGAGCTCTCAGCAATTGCTCCCTCAGCCGGAAGCGGCAACAACTATTCTTGATGATAATAATGGCGTGATGCCGCTTTATCAAACCATTACTCAGCAGTTACAGGTGTTTATAGATAGTAACGAATTAATAATTGAACAAGAAGGTGAGTGGGTAAAAATACGCATAAAAGCAGATACGTTATTTCCTGCAGGTGGTTGGGAAATTAGCGATGAAATGATGGATGTTATTGAAAAACTAGCGATTACGATTCGTCCAATTCCCAATGAAATTAATATCGCAGGGCATACCGATGATGTGCCTATTAGCAATAAAACTATTGTTAGCAATTGGGATTTATCGGCTTTGCGAGCGGTTGCTGTGGTTCGTGCTTTTGAATTATTTGGCATTGCGCCACAGCGAATGGCAGCGATGGGCTTTTCTTATCATAAACCCATTTTTCCTAATAACAGTGACGAGCATCGCTTGGCAAACCGCCGTGTGGAAATATTAATTAAGCAAGGCAGTATTAATCAGCCTTGGGCGAGAGAAGAAAACATTGAATAAATATAAAGTATTGAATGAGCATAAAAATTGCAGTGTTTTTATATTACTTCTCTCGGTGTCAAAATAAGGATAGCGAAACGTGCGAATTTGGTCGATAGCAAATCAAAAAGGCGGTGTAGGCAAAACAACCTCTGTGGTATCACTGGGTGGGTTGTTAGCTGAGCGGGGTGCCCGTGTATTATTAATCGATTTAGACCCACACGGCTCTCTAACGAGTTATTTTCGCTATGATCCCGATAGCCTAGAAACCAGCCTGTATGATTTGTTTTTTAATCAGCGCTGTAAAGACCTCGATTTTATTCATAAAGTGATATGTCCTACTTCTCGCAAAGGGGTTGATCTTTTGCCGGCAACGACAGCCCTTGCCACTTTAGAGCGGCAAGTTAGCGGCCAAGATGGCATGGGATTAGTCTTAGCCAAAACATTGGCCCAGCTATGGGACGATTATGATTATGCGTTATTGGATACACCGCCAATTTTAGGGGTCTTATTAGTGAATGCTTTAGCGGCTTGTCAGCGCTTGGTTATTCCAACGCAAACAGAGCACTTAGCGTTAAAAGGTTTAGAGCGAATGGTGCATACCCTCAAAATGGTGATGTCATCGCAAAATCGACAGCTGCCTTATACCATTGTGCCGACGTTATTTGATCGCCGCACACATGCATCGATGACAACGTTAAAAGAAATGCGTCAACTTTATCCTGACCATGTTTGGCAAGAAGCGATTCCAATTGATACCAAACTTCGTGACGCCAGTCATGAAGGTTTGTTTCCTAATGAAATGGATAGTCTATCGCGAGGTGTTCGTGCTTACCGCCATTTATTAGCTGAACTGGATCAAGGACAGGAGGTGAAGCATGAGCGCAGTATCGCACAATAATCAAAGTAGAATAGCGGGCTACTTAGATACCTTATTGGTAGATCATTCCTTATGGGATGCAAAACTGTCATTAGCCATGAATCCTCCCGTGCGTCCTTTGGATACGATTGCTGAAGGAAAGTTTTTATTAGCAACAGACCGTTTTGGTTGTGGCTCAAAAACACAAAAATACATTCATTTATTAAATGGCTTAAGTCTTGTTCGACAGCTACCAAGATCCCGTTTAAGAAAAAATATACTACAAAGCTGCTCACCATTAGCCTCTGAGGCAGTTTGTTGTGACTAAGCAGAGAGATGAATTACCTCTGGCGACTGCGACAAAAACGAATGTTGTGGAGGGGGTTTTACAAAACTATCTTGATCAGTTGTTAGTGACTGCGACCCAGCCGCAGCAAGTCGAAAAAACGATTGTTATTCCTGAACATATAGAAACTTCTTCTGACGTGAGCATCGTTGAAAATGATGCTGTTGAAGTTAATACTGTTGAAAATGATACTGAAACTATTGAAGTTCAAGCAGAAGTAAAGGAAGTGATAGCGGTAGAAGTTGAAAAAGAAAAAGAAAAAGAAAAAGAAGTCGAAATTGAAACAACAGTTGCAATAGATAGTGCTCAGGTTGAATTGGTTGCAATAGATCAGTCAACGGCACAGCTTATCGATAAGGAATCTTGGTCGAGCCAAGGAGTCGAATGCTTAGTCTTTAGTGTCTGCGGCTTGAAGCTTGCGGTGCCCTTATTGTATTTAGGAGGGGTACATGAAGTTGGGGCTGATGATGTTAAACCCTTGATGGGTCAACCTAACTGGTATCTGGGTATGGTTCATCGAGATGAACAAAACCTGCAGGTCATTGATACAGCAAGCTTTATTATGGCTGAACGCAATCAGTCTTTAGCCGAGCAAGGCTATAAATATCTGATTCAATTAGAAAAATCACCTTGGGCGATTGCCTGCCAATCGATTGACGATACGGTTCGGCTTGAAGCGTCAGAAATTAAATGGCGCGGTGACCGTGGCAAGCGAGCTTGGCTTGCGGGTACCGTGATTGAAAAGATGTGTGCCTTGATCGATGTATCAGGGCTATTACAGCGAGTCGAGTCGAGTAGTAAGCCTGTTTAAATTTATTTAATTTTAAGCTGGTACACTTTGTGCTCTCTACTATAGTTAAGGAAGGTACAACACGTTTTTTGACGCAAGCCAATCAATCTGGCCTTTCTAGTGAGGAAGTTTTATGTCCGCCAATGCCGCGAAAAGTGCAGAGGATCCGATTTTACAGTGGGTGACCTTTCGGTTAGAGAATGAGTCCTACGGTATTAACGTGATGCAAGTGCAAGAGGTTTTACGCTATACAGAGATAGCTCCAGTTCCCGGAGCACCTCCGTATGTTTTAGGGATCATTAACCTTCGGGGTAATGTTGTTACTGTTATTGATACGCGATCGCGATTTGCGTTGCCCAATGCCGAAACAACAGATCAAACTCGAATTGTGATCATTGAAGCGGAGAATCAAGTCGTAGGCATTCTGGTAGATGCGGTGGCTGAGGTTGTTTATTTACGTCAGTCTGAAATTGAAACCACTCCGAATGTTGGCAACGATGAAAGTGCTAAATTTATTCAGGGTGTTTGTCATAAAAACGACGAACTATTAATCCTGGTTGATTTAGAAAAGCTGATGTCCGATGAAGAGTGGATGGAAATTTCTGGCGTTTAGCCAGAAATAGGAGTTTGAAGCATGTTGTCTTTATCGTCATTTTCGATGATTCACTGGTTATTGATCAGTAATGGAATGTTATTACTTGCCACGGTTGCTGGTTTTGTTTTAGTGAAGAAAAAATATCAAGGTGATTTACAATACTGGCAACAGCAAACTCAGAAATTAAGGCATGATTTTGAAGTAATGAGCAAAAGCACCTTTGGCATTGGTCGCTGTGTGAAGAAGTTAGAGCAGCGTTTGCTTGAAAGCGAGCGCAAACCTGCGTTAGCTTCATCAGATGAAGCTCTTTATCAGCAAGCGCAGCGCCTGGTTGGTATGGGAGCTTCTGCGGATGATCTTGTTTCTAGTTGTGGTGTCGCACGCGCAGAAGCTGAGTTATTGGTCTCAATGAATCGTCAGGTTGCTCATTAGGATTAGTCCCTCATAAAGCAAGTAGCCCATTAAACTGGGCTTGCTTTACTCATTTCAGCGTTATTCTTTTTTAATTCATTCAGTTGCTTTTTATTACAAAAAGATCCGAGTTGAAAGCTCAAGTCTTCCTATACTTGTTTTAGACAAGATTTTTAGACAGGTTTTAACTAGGAGATAAATTATGAAAGGGCTGGTAACAGTATTTTCATCTGCTTTGATCACGTTATTTATAGCATCTACAGTCCAGCTCTCTGATAGCCGTGAAATGAATACTCACTGGTTAGCAAGCCAAATATACAGCGCAGCCTTTAACGATGTTTCACCAGGGTTTGATGATCTTTATGTGATTAAAACTCAAGATAAAGGCCGTGAGATTATTATTTATTGCAATACTACCTACTGCTACAAAAACCGTAATGCGATTATGACCAGCTAGTCCAATGCTTTTTGGCCTCTCTCTGTTAATTAAGTTATTTAGTTAATAATAGGAATCTGCAAGACATTAACCCCATACGCCAGTATATTTAACCTTGAAGACAGTTTAATAGTTCGTCTAAATAGGCAGTTTGATAAAGAGTATTCTTGGTTGAAAACAGTATCAGTTATTTGGGTAAAGGGTTTGTTGCAAGCGGCAAGCTTGCAAGGGGTGAGTGAAGAAGCTGTTCTAGCGGCGGCAGGCTTGCCTGAAGAGACTTTATCGGTAATGGGTGGGCGTATAAGCCTAACGGATACTCTGCTCTTGTGGCGGGCTGCAGAAGCACTCAGTAACGATCCCTTATTTGGTTTCCATATGGGCCAATCCTTACAACCGACTCAATTCCAGCTCATTGCCTTTACTATGCTGAGCAGCGAAACCTTAGCCAGTGCAGTGAATAAAATTCTAAAATATCAGCGCTTGATTAGCGATGGTGGTGCATTTTCTTTAATCTCTCAGAGTCAAACCAGCGCACTAATTTATCGTCCAACAGTGGCTGATTTTAGCTATCATCAAATTGATGCTGTGATTGCGTTGGTGGTGAATTTTACTCGTTGGTTATTAGGGCGAGAAGATGCTGTTTTGGAAATCCATTTACAGCATGATGTGCAGTCAGGCTTAGGGTGCTATCAAGACTTTTATCAAGCCCCTGTTTTATTAAATCAAGTTGATAATTGCATTATTTTCGATAGCGATTTATTAGAGCAGCGATTACCTGGCTATGACTCAAGCCTTTCGGCAATGCACGAACAGATGGCTGATGGTCAGCTTAAACGCTTATTAGAACCGAATATTATTGCTCAAGTACAAGAGCAATTTCTTGCCTCTGAACCTGATGTGAGTCGTGATGAAATTGCTAAAAATATGGCGATGAGTGGGCGTAGCTTACAACGTAAATTGCAGCAAGAAGGCAGCAGTTTTCAGCAGCTGTTTGATGAATATCGTCACCAGCGTAGTTTATTGCTGCTGCAAGATAATCAGCTTTCTTTAGCTGATGTAGGGCTGCGATTAGGCTTTTCTGAAAATAGTACTTTTTATCGCGCTTTCAAGCGTTGGCAGGGCGTAACACCAGGAGAATATCGGCAGGTATTGTTAGAAGCTAAAAGCCAGCCCTAGATGAAGTCGTTGTTCAATATTATTGACTTCGGCTAGCTGGTAATCTTCATTATCGTTTTTACCTTGTCGCCAATAATGGATATCACCTTGCCAGCGACCAAAAGCAAACCAGCGTCGGTTGAAACGGTATTGATAATATAATTCTAAACCTGCGTAGACACTAAAAACCTCATTGTATTCACTATTACTGTCAGTAATAGCCTCACTATCAAGTGTGATATCCCCTGCGGCTAGAGCGACTCCCCAGTTAAAATTAAACCCCTTTTTATAAGATTTACTGCTAATGCCTACTTCCGTTAAGCGAGCGTGAGTAATGTATAAACTACGTTTAGGAAGACCGGTAATGTTGGCTTGAATGGGTTGATTTATAAATCGCTGGCGCAGGGTCAGTGATGTTAAGGGGTGGCCTTCTCGATATGGGAAGACAAAAGACAGACCGAATACATCTTCAGCATAAAGTAAGTGAGCTTGCTGGCCTTGCTGAATGAGGGCCTGATCTTGTTGGTTGGCTGAATTGGCAGAGAAAAATGGAATATCTTCATTTGCAGTTAATGTTTGCTGCCATTCTTTTTGCCCGCCGTGTAAAACAAGCTGGCTCTTACCGAATCGCTTAATTGCTAAGTCAGCGTACCAGCTCTGGCTGTAATCATCGGCTTCGGCTGAATCACTGTTTAATACGTTGTTGGTTTGGCTAATAGATAGTTGCGGCAAACTTGGAAACCAATTGCCTAAATAGGTTGAACGTCTTGGTGTTAAATCACAGGTATAGCCAATTAATGGTTGTGAATTAGCACTGAATTCAGGTAATCCACCCAAGGTTTGTTTTTCTGCCGCAAGTGCGCAGCCAATAGTCCCTTGGTTTGCAGCGCTATGGTAGCTAATAAATAGGCAGAAAAAGGATAAGTATTGGCAACATTGTTTCATGCCAATACTATCGGCAGCTCCCTAAAAAACTATAGAGAGAAAAACTAAAGGCTATTGATGATTTCTAATACATCATCGTGATGGCTCTTCGTTTTAACTTTAGCCATTATATGACGCAAGATACCTTCCTCATCAATGATGAAAGTAACACGGTGAATGCCGATGTATTCCTTCCCCATAAACTTCTTCAATGCCCACACGCCATAACTTTCAGCTATGGAATGATCTTCATCCGATAGCAGTGGGAAGTTCAGTTCTTTCTTTTCAGTAAAGCGGGTTAATAACTTGGCGGCATCTGGGCTAATGCCTAAAACAACTGTATTCGCTTCTTCAAAGGCGCTTATCGTATCTCTAATGCCACAGGCTTGAGTAATGCAGCCAGGCGTCATGGCTTTAGGGTAAAAATACAGTACGACTTTTTTACCTTTAAAATCAGCCAGAGAAACCGTTTCACTGTCTTGGTTTGTGGTGGTGAATTGTGGAGCGATTTGATCGAGAGGAGGGAATGCTAAACTCATAATGGCAACCTAGAAGCTATGTACTCAATACGTACGAAATAATGCCTCTAAGTGTGCCATAAATGCGTCTTAAAATAACTATTAACAGTTAATTGATTGCTCGGTTAAATAACTTTGCAAAGTTTGCTTGGCTTTATTACCAGCAGGACTATTACGGAAAACAAACTCGTGGGTTTTGTCTTCTAATACGATTAAAACGTCAGCGCAAAAATCACCATCATGAGCCTCACGAACCGGCTTCATACGGACTTCTACGACTTTATCTAAATTGAGGTAAAACTCCCCTGATAGTTCTTCTAGCTGTTCACTAGCGCGAAGACGAACGACGGCTACGTTTGGATTAATACATAAAAATGACATATCAAATCTCCCTTTTTGTTTAATTTTGGTCTAATTAAATACTAGGGCATGCTGATAAAAAGGATATTGATATGAATCAGTTAAGGACGCGAGTTAAGGAAGTTTGATGCGAATTGCTGTTTTTGGAATGCAGCAGCAAGGAAGAATCTCATCGTCATTAATCCAAGCCATCGGCTCTTCAGTATAATGAACTTCACCTTCTAAGAGCTGAGTGCGACAGCTGCCACAATAGCCTTCACGACATTGGTAATGTACTGGCACATCTTGGGCTTCAAGAGATTCTAATAACGTATGCGCGTGCTGAAAAGGCACAGCTTGAGCTTGCTCAGCGCCGTTATGAATTGAAACTATATGCACAGGCTTATCCATACCGGCAAGATCGATCTGAGCGCTAACTTCTGGCTGCTCAGGATCTTCGGTATTTAGAATTAAGCTTTCTTGCACAGGCTCGTGGTCGAGTTGTACTTCGACGGCATCGGCTTCTAAAGAGAATTCATTATTATTGAATGCATCTTCAGCCGAAGCTAAACCATCAAGAATAAAATCTTCTTGATGGTTATCACTGTGTTGGCTATCCGAGCGCGGGTTATGAATTGTTTGATTCATTACTATGTCTATAAATCCGTTTACAGGTCAAAATCACCAAAATCTTCAGTATCAACAGCACTATCAATCGCGCCAACCAAGTAAGAGCTAATTTCAGCTTCTTGTGGTGCTACCTGAACGTTATCACTGTTCAACCAAGAGTTGATCCACGGTAGTGGGTTGTTCTTGGTATCAAAGATCGTTGGTAGGCCAATAGCAGCGATACGCTGATCGGTAATGTATTCCACGTACTGCGCTAGGATTGTCTGGTTAAGACCAATCATAGAGCCGTCTTTAAACAAGTAACCCGCCCATTCTTTTTCTTGCTCGGCAGCGTCTAAGAAAATCTCACGAACTTCATCCTTGCAGCTGGCCGCGATTTCACCCATTTCAGGATCATCTTTACCCGCGGCCATAATTTGTAATATGTGCTGAGTACCGGTTAGGTGCAATGCTTCATCACGAGCAATCAACTTAATGATTTTGGCGTTGCCTTCCATTTTTGCACGCTCGGCAAAAGCGAAAGAACAGGCAAAGCTAACGTAAAATCGAATGGCTTCTAAAACGTTTACTGAAACCATTGTTAAGTACAAAGTACGTTTTAAATCACGCAAGTTAATATCAACGATTTTGCCATTGATAGTATGAGTACCTTCACCTAGCTGGGTGTAATAGCTATTTTTTGTGATCAGTTCGTCATAGTACTTAGTAACGCTCACGGCGCGACGAGTAATGAAGTCGTTACGAGTAATGTCGTCAAATACTTCAGCAGGATTAGGCACTACGTTACGCATAATGTGCGTATAGCTACGGCTATGAATAGTCTCACTGAAAGACCAAGTCTCAATCCAAGTTTCTAATTCTGGTAGAGATACGATCGGTAAGAAAGCAACGTTCGGTGAGCGACCTTGTACAGAGTCTAAAAGTGTCTGGTACTTAAGGTTACTTAAGAAAATGTGCTTTTCGTGCTCAGGTAAATCAATGAAGTCTTTTCTGTCATTAGCAAGATCGACTTCCTCTGGACGCCAGAAGAAAGATAATTGTTTTTCGATTAGGTTTTCAAAAATCTTATGCTTTTGGATGTCGTAGCGCGCAACGTTCACCGTTTCGCCAAAGAACATAGGCTGCTTTAACGTATCGAAAGTTTTCTGGTTAAACGTGGTATAGGACATAAATGGCTACAACTATAAAAAGGTAAAAGTTTTAAAAATAATAAATTCTATAAAAAGGCGCTGACTGATATGAATCAAGTTCAGCGCATTTTGGTCTGGCTAGCTTAACAATAGGGGTCGTGGAAGATTAAATCTTACACGCGCCGCCTTCACAGCCATCATCTTCAATTTCTGGTGCTTGCGGATCAGACATGCCATCACGGGTATTGTGATAGTACAAAGTCTTAAGGCCGTTTTTATAAGCGGTAAGAAGATCTTTCAAAAGAACCTGCATTGGTACTTTATTGCCTTCGAAGCGGGAAGGGTCGTAGTTGGTATTGGCTGAAATCGCTTGGTCAACGAACTTCTGCATAATACCGACAAGTTGCAAATAACCTTGGTTATTTGGGATCTGCCATAATAATTCGTAGTTTTGACGTAGTTTGTCAAACTCAGGAACAACCTGCTTCAAAATACCATCTTTCGATTGCTTAACACTGATATAACCACGAGGTGGCTCAATACCGTTAGTTGCGTTACTAATCTGAGAAGACGTTTCAGAAGGCATTAACGCGGTGAGCGTAGAGTTGCGTAAGCCCGTTGCTTTAATGTCGGCGCGTAGCGCTTCCCAGTCGTAAGCCAAAGGCTCTTTACAGAACTTATCAACGTCTTGCTTGTAAGTATCAATCGGTAAGATACCTTGAGCATAAGTCGTTTCACTGAATGCTTCACAAGCACCTTGCTCTTGAGCAAGCTTGTTTGAAGCACGCAATAAATAATATTGAATCGCTTCAAACGCACGGTGAGTTAAACCGTTAGCGCTGCCATCAGAATACTTAACGCCATTCTTCGCTAGGAAATAAGCGTAGTTAATAACACCCACACCCAAAGTACGACGGTTTAAGCTGGCTTTCTGTGCAGCAATCATCGGGTAGTCTTGATAAGACAATAAGCTATCAAGAGCACGTACAACCAAGTCAGAAAGTTCTTCTAATTCGTCTAGGTTGTCAACAGTACCTAAGTTGAATGCGGCAAGTGTACAAAGTGCAATCTCACCTTCTTCATCATTCACGTCTTGTAATGGCTTAGTCGGTAAAGCAATTTCTAGACAAAGGTTGGACTGACGAATCGGTGCAACTTCAGGGTTGAACGGGCTGTGAGTATTACAGTGATCAACGTTTTGAATATAGATTCGACCCGTACCCGCACGCTCTTGCATAAGCGTTGAAAACAGATCAACCGCTTTGATTGTTTCCTTGCGGATTGAATCATCTTGCTCGTATTGAACGTATAAACGCTCAAACTTGTCTTGATCGGCAAAGAATGCGTCGTACAGACCAGGAACATCAGACGGTGAGAATAAGGTGAGGTCTTGGTTTTTGATTAAGCGCTCATACATCAACTTGTTTAGCTGCACGCCGTAATCTAGGTGACGTACACGGTTTTCTTCAACACCGCGGTTATTCTTCAGTACCAGTAGTGATTCAACTTCTAGGTGCCAAAGTGGGTAGAACAAGGTTGCTGCACCACCACGAACGCCACCTTGAGAACAAGACTTAACCGCTGTTTGGAAATGCTTATAAAATGGGATGCAACCGGTATGGAACGCTTCGCCACCACGAATCGGGCTACCTAAAGCACGAATACGACCGCCGTTGATGCCGATGCCTGCACGCTGAGATACGTATTTAACGATGGCGCTAGAGGCTGCGTTGATTGAATCTAGGCTATCACCGGCTTCAATCAATACGCACGAGCTGAATTGACGAGTTGGTGTACGCACACCGGCCATAATCGGTGTTGGTAAAGAAATTTTGAAGTTAGATGCAGCGTCATAGAAACGCTTGATGAAATCTAAACGACGTTCTTTATCGTATTGCGCGAACAGGCAAGCCGCGATTAATACATATAAGAACTGAGCACTTTCATAGATCTCACCGCTTACGCGATTTTGAACCAGATATTTACCTTCTAGCTGCTTTACTGCTGCATAGCTGAAGTTCATATCACGGCCATGATCTAAGAAAGCATTCATAGCAGCGAATTCTTCTGCTGTGTAGTCTTTTAGCAAGTCGCTATCGTAGCGGTTTTCGCCAACCATCTTTTCTACGTGATCAAAAAGCGTTGGTGGCTCGAACTGGCCATAGGCTTTTTTGCGCAAATGGAAGATATTTAAGCGGGCAGCCAAATATTGGTAATCAGGCACTTCTTCCGAGATTAAATCCGCCGCGGCTTTGATCAGGGTTTCGTGAATTTCAGAAGTGGTAATACCATCAAAAAATTGTAGGTGAGCTTTAAGCTCAACTTCAGAAACAGAAACTTTGTCTAATCCTTCTGCTGCCCAATCGACAACCTTGTGGATTTTCTCTAAATCAATCGATTCTTGGCGACCATCTCGCTTGGTGACATAAATAGCGCTGTTCATATATTTGGCTGCCTGTTGTAAATTCTGTGATCTCTATATTGCTCATCTGTGGTGAGCACGAAAATAGGGTTAGAATTGACGCTCTGCTTGATCTTCGATCAAATGACGTGTAAGTCGTTGAGCAATAGGTGTAATTTCTAAACCGAGACACAGGATATTGCGGTATGGAGTTGATTTCAACCCCTCATGTAGTGTTTGCCTGTGGATAACTTGTGGAAATTGCGTGGACATATTTTTTGTTGTGAATTGTGCGGTTTGAGGTGAATTTTCATTGCATTTTTACAATTTTCAGTGAATTAAATAATACTCAGTGCAATCCACTGATTTAGCGTCTAAAGTTATATATAAGCCTTTCAATATAACGATAATGGCAACTCAATTATGGCAATTCACAATGGCAGTCCAACATTGGCAGTCCAACATTGGATAGGATATTAGCGTGGAACTAAAACAAGGCAGCGGCCAAGATGAAGATTGGCGCATATTAATCGTTGAAGACGATGAGCGATTAGCGAATCTAACTAAAGATTATCTTGAGAGCAACGGCCTTAAGGTATCGATAGAGGGTGATGGTAGTCGTGCCATAGAACGCATTAAATCTGAGCAGCCAGACCTAGTGGTATTAGATTTAATGCTACCAGGTGAAGATGGCCTAGCGGTATGTCGTATTGTTCGTCCGCATTACTCTGGTCCTATTTTGATGTTAACCGCGCGCACTGAAGACCTTGATCAGGTGCTTGGCCTCGAGATGGGGGCTGATGACTATGTTGCTAAGCCAGTGCGTCCTCGGGTTTTATTAGCTCGTATCCGTGCGTTATTACGTCGGGTTAAAGAGCAGACAGAAAAAACTGATAACCAGGATGAAGCTTCAGCTAAACGCTTAACTTTTGGTAATCTAGTCGTCGATAGTTCAATGCGTGAAGCTTGGTTAGACGGCAATAGTATTGATTTAACCAGTGCAGAATTTGATTTGTTATGGCTATTGTCGAGCAATGCTGGGCATGTATTGACCCGTGAGGAAATTTTCCATCAATTGCGGGGTATAGAATACGACGGGCAAGATCGATCGATTGACGTGCGAGTATCACGCATTCGACCTAAGGTTGGTGATGATCCGATTAACCCTAAGCGTATTAAAACAGTACGCAGTAAAGGGTATTTGTTCGTCAAAGAGATTTAGCCTCAGTACTTTATGTATAAAACACCACTCGTTCTGAGTGGTGTTCTTTATCTGTCGTGTAAAAACCTAGGGAGTCATTCGCATTTTTATTCGAGTTTATTCAGGCTTGCTAGCCGCACTAGTTTCTGTTGTCTTGCTTTGTATGCTGGCACTCAAATTTGTTGATCATGTTCGGGGTGAGCAATTTAACCAAGATGTTGTACGTGGCAGCCTTTATCTTATTGCCCAGCGGTTACAGTATGATTTGGCTGAACAGGGGGATTTAGAAGCCCGTTTTGATGCTCAAATTGATATTATTAGTTATGAAAAAGCTCAGCTCGATGAGTACCAACTTAGTCGTTTAAATCGAGACGACATATTAATTCTGGCGGATGACCTAGGTTATGAAGCTCAACTCATTAACGTTTTGAATGACGAAAACGTAATTCGAGTCGTTTTGCGTAATGTCACTGAAATTCAGGCGCAAGCAACGGGTCAGCTATTATTAGAAGATTGGCAACGCAGCGGTTTGCCCATTGAAGAATTCCTAGAACAAATATCTCCTCACTTCGGTTACTCGCTTAACTTATTTCCTCTAGACCATTTTGATTTGAGTAAAGGAGATTTGAGCCGCATGCAATATGGTGATGTGTTGATGCGTATTGCCATTGATGGTGAAAGTGCAGATGCCATTATTAAGGTACCAGGACAGTCACGAGTTATCCGTATGGGGCCGATTAAAGCTTTCAAACAATACACGCCAACAGGCATTGTGATTATTGTATTGATCGGTTTTATGTTGCTGGGCTTAGGGGTGTATTGGGTTGTTAACTCATTTGAAATGCGTCTGCGTAAACTCGAGCAAGCGACCAGTCGTTTATCACAAGGGCATCTGAATGCTCGTGTCGGCATTCAGGGTTCTGATCCTGTTAGCCGTTTAGGTCAGTCATTCAATAAAATGGCCGACCATATTCAACGCTTAATCAGTGTGCAACGAGAAATGGTGAGAGCGGTATCTCATGAATTACGCACACCTGTCGCCCGTATTCGTTTTGGTGTTCAAATTATTGAAGATACCGCGGGGGAAAATCCTTTTGTGATGAAGCAGCTCACGGGGATGGACTCTGACATTCAAGAGCTGGATGAGCTTATTGATGAAATTCTAACCTATGCACGTTTAGAAGAAGGTGGGCCGTTATTAGATTTTGAACTGACCAATATTCAGGATTTAGTTCTACAGCTAGTTGACGAAGCTCGACCTCCTGAACATGTAGAGGTGAAATACGGTGGCTCTATTGGCTCTCAACATGAAGCTGAAGTTGAATATCGTTATATGCATCGTGCGATTCAAAATTTAATTGGCAATGCTTGTCGTTATGCCAAGTCGCAAGTAAATGTCACTTTTTCTGTCGGCGCTGATACTTGCCGTGTTGATGTTGCAGATGATGGTCCTGGTATTCCAGAGGCAGAATGGAATCGGGTTTTTACCCCTTTTGCTCGCCTTGACGACAGCCGTACTCGCAGTTCTGGTGGCTATGGATTGGGCTTATCCATTGTTCGTCGTATTACTTATTGGCATGGCGGGCGCGCTATGGTTAGTCGTGATGAGCGATTGGGCGGGGCGAAATTCAGTCTCGTTTGGCCAAAACGCCATCAAGAATTGAGCTGAAGTGACATTACTAACAACTTCTGTACTTGGTTAACAAAAAGTAACGTTTAGCTACTTATACTTAACAGACAGTTATGACAATGACTGTCATATTTACCCCACGTATCCTATGGACACGTGGTGAGAATGTAGCGAAATATTCGCTTTTTGGGGACCCCTTTGTTGGGTCCCCTTTTTTTGCCTAAAATTTACCTCGCGTAAAAAAGCTCGGCTATTTAACCGGTTCAATCCCCACCAGATTTTCATTGCAAGCTTGTAGTGACTGTTGCAAAAAGTCTTTCATATAGCTGGTATCCATCTGATCTTCCCGAATTGCAGCATATAATGTCGGCCAAACCCCGCTTTTTCCTAATGGCTTTGAGCTGATAAGCCCAGCATTTAAATAAGGTTGTAGCGCCCAGTTAGGCAAACAGGCAACGCCACGACCGCTAGCCACAAGCTGAACTATCATTAGTGTAAGATCGGCCTGGCGAGTACCGATAGGTTCTATTCCCTTGGGCTCAAGAAACTGGGTGAAAATATCCAGGCGTTTACGCTCAACCGGATAATGAATTAGAGTCTGGTCGGCAAGATCTTCCGCTTCAACGTGCTTGCTATCTACTAGCTTGTGCTGATTAGCGATGGCCAGTAAGGCTTGATAGCGAAAGAGCGGCTGATAATAAATACCTGACATAGGAATTGGATCGGCCGTGACAACGAGGTCAAGGTCGCCACGAGCAAGGGCAGGCAGTGGTTCAAAGTGGAAGCTCGCCATTAAATCAATTTCTACTTCTGGCCATTGATCGCGAAAACTATTGATTGCAGGCATTAACCAATCGAAGCAGCTGTGGCATTCAATCGCCATGTGCAAACGCCCAGCTTGGCCGCCAGCGAGTTTTTTAATTTCTCGACTGGTTTTTTCTAATTGCGGAATAACTTTATCAGCGAGTTCAAGAATATGCTCACCCGCACGAGTAAAGCGAATCGGTTTGGTTTTACGCACAAACAAACTTAAGCCTAAGCGCTCTTCAACATCTTTTAGCTGGTGGGATAATGCTGATTGAGTAAGGTGTAAGCGCTTGGCTGCTTCTACTAAAGAGCCACCATCGCGCAAGGCGCGTACGGTTTTAAGGTGCTTAATTTCTAGCATGATGAAATTCTATATTGAAAATAATTAATGTGATATTACATTTAACATGCAAAAAATTCAACATTGCCGTTAACCTAGGCGGTTTAACTAAAACGCTCAATAATGCTTTCTTGTTCTGCCATAAGTGATGCTAGCTCATCACTTGCTTGAGCGTTGCGCTCAGATACTTGTTTAACCTCTGAGGAAAGCTCAGCTAGACGATTCAATCCTTGTTCAATTTGCACTACGGTATCTGTTTGCTGACGAATGGATTGGCTATTATTTTGCGTACTATTATTGATCTCATCAATGTTGGTTTGAATAGCTGATAGCGATGCGTCCGCTTGATTAGCCTGCTGTAAGCAGTTATCTGCATGCTCATTGCCTTGTTGCATCGTCGTGACGGCTAAATCTGCGCCTGACGTGAGTTTACTGACAATGGTATGAATTTCTGCTGTGGATTCTTGAGTACGTACTGCGAGGTTTCTAACTTCATCAGCGACTACTGCAAAACCTCGCCCTTGTTCGCCAGCACGGGCTGCTTCGATAGCAGCATTAAGTGCAAGTAAGTTCGTTTGCTCTGCAATATCTTTGATGGCATCTAGGAAGCGTTTAATAGACTCCGTTTCTTCTGCTAATGTTGTAACCGCAGACGAAGTGGTCGTTAGTTCATCTGCGAGATTGCTTATTTTATTAGCAGTATCAGCCACGAGTTTGTGCCCTTGTTTTACTTCTTGTTGTGCATCCGTTGCAGCGTTACTGGTTTGCTCGGTATTTTCTAATAATATCTCTGCAGTTTGAGTTATTTGGTGGCTCGCTTGAGCGAGTTGATCGGTTTCTTTATTTTGTCTGCGTACTTGCTCCAAGTTGTCATCGCTCATTTGGCGAGATGACTGGGCCAGTTGGTTTAATATGCTCATGTTATCGCTAATTCTAACAAGAACTGTCTGCAAACGGCGTTTGAGCGCATGCTGGGCAAAGAGTAGCTTTCCTTGGCTACTGGTATTGCCAGAATAAATATAGGCTGCAAGAGCATCGTTCATAATACCGTCGGCGATCGCAGATAAGTCTTGGTTATTTCTATTGACGTTATAACCAGCCCAAATAATTACGGGCAAGAAAATACCAAGGCTAGTAAGCCAGTTATCATTAATGGCAAGAAAGGCTGTGAGTGCAACCAGCCAAGGTGATAGGGCTAAAACCCAAGGTTTTATGGCTATTTTAGGCAGTGGTGCTTGGCCTTTTTGAATCTTTTGATAGGCTTTTTCAGCTCGATCTACTTGGTCGCGGTTGGGTTTAATTCGTACCGATTCGTAGCCAGTGATTTGACCATTATCTAATACTGGCGTGACATAGGCATCAACCCAATAAAAATCACCGTTTTTACAACGATTTTTTACTAATCCCTGCCAATGTTGTCCTTTTTTTAATTTATCCCACATACCCAAAAATGCAGCTTCAGGCATGTCTGGATGACGCACAATATTATGTGCACGGCCCATTAATTCTTCTTTAGAAAAACCACTGATATCGATAAAGGCTTGATTACAATGAGTAATTTGTCCTTTAACATCTGTCGATGAAACAAGATGTTCGGCAGCATTGAGTAGTACTTCATTCTGAGTAATTGGTTGATTGTTTTTCATGGGGACCCTAGTTCATTGCTAAGAATCTAATGCGCTGTTTAATAACTATAGCTTCTACTCTAGTAAAGGCTTGGCGCTGGGCGTTTTGACACGTAAAATCCTAAGAATAATAACTAAATAAAAAAACACCGTTAATTCAAGGAATCACCACTATGTCCCGCTATCTTCTAGCGATTGATCAGGGCACGACAAGCAGTCGCGCTATCGTTTTTGATATTGATGGTCACATCATCGCCAGCAGCCAGAAAGAGTTTCCACAAATTTTCCCTCAAGACGGCTGGGTAGAGCACAATCCAGAAGATATTTGGAATAGTACAGAAGAAATGTGCCGTGAAGCGATCAAGAAAGCCTCATTACAGGCCAGTGATATTTTATCGATAGGCATTACCAATCAGCGCGAAACTACCATTGTTTGGGATAAGAAAACGGGAGCGCCCATTTACAATGCGATTGTTTGGCAAGATCGTCGTACCGCAGACTTATGCCAAACCTTAAAACAAACAGAAGGTCGGGCAAAAGAAATCACCGCCAAGACTGGCTTGTTATTAGATCCTTATTTTTCGGCGACTAAAATTGAGTGGATTCTGGATAATGTTGACGGTGCTCGAAATCGTGCGGAAGCGGGTGAGTTATTATTTGGCACCGTCGATACCTTTTTATTATGGCGATTAACCGGTGGCAAGCAACACGCAACAGATGCTACTAATGCCAGTCGTACTTTATTATTTAATATTCATACCAATGAATGGGATAGTGAATTGTTAGAGCTATTTAATGTCCCAGCTAATATGCTTCCTGATGTGCGTGATTGCGCCGCAGATTATGGCCATACCAAAGCAGATTTATTTGGTGCTGAAATAGCGATTGGTGGTATTGCTGGAGATCAGCAAGCGGCATTGATTGGCCAAGCGTGCTTTACCCCAGGTATGGCAAAAAGTACCTATGGCACTGGCTGCTTTATGATTATGAATACCGGTGATCAAGCGCTGCAATCTAAGAATCGTTTATTAACAACCATCGGTTATCGCATAAATGGTAAAACAAGTTATGCCTTAGAAGGCAGTATCTTTATGGCGGGGGCAACGATTCAATGGATTCGTGATGGTCTGCAGCTTATTACCAATGCGAAAGAAAGCCAATCACTTGCTGAAGAAACAGGCGCCGATAACTCTGTTTATATGGTGCCAGCGTTTACTGGTTTAGGTGCTCCATATTGGGACCCAGAAGCTCGCGGTGCCATCTTTGGTTTAGCCCGCGATACTGGCATTAAAGAAATCGTTACCGCAGGTTTGCAGTCGGTGTGTTATCAAACCCGAGATTTATTACAAGCCATGTCGCAAGACGGCGCTCGCCCTGCCAGTATCCGTGTTGATGGTGGCATGGTGGTTAATGATTGGTTGATGCAGTTCTTGGCTGACACATTGGGAGTCAGCATTGAGCGCCCTCAGGTAACAGAAACGACGGCTTTAGGTGTTGCCTATTTGGCAGGTTTGCAAGCGGGCGTTTTTGAAAGTCTGGAGCAAGTCGCTGATTTGTGGCATAACGAAGCTATGTTTGAACCGCAAATGAACGAGTGTGATCGCGAACGTTTATACGCAGGTTGGTTGGAAGCTGTGAGTAAAGTATTAGGGAATAAATAATCTCTGCTTTTTTATTATGAGCCTATGATAGGTCTCTACCAGTGGCGGCTAAATTACGCCATTTAATGTTGTATAATAACGCAATATGACATGGCAGCGATTTATCATAGTTTTATACTCACGCACCAGATTATTGATTAAAGCTACGTGGTGTAAAAATAAAAAATGCAAGTATCATTAGATTTTCAGCGAGATACCATGCGCAGGACTTTATTGGCCAGCTGTGGTGCATTTTTATATTCCCTCGTAATTCTTGTCTGTTATAACCTAGGCTATATCCTTATTGAGAGTCAGCAGATGATTATTCTGTTGGGGACTTTTTGGGCTGGGCATATTTTGACAGTCATCTATGTTTATCAACATCACCGAAAACGAACTGCTGTTACCAGTATGACCTTACCGCATATGGTCTGGGCTATTTTATTCGTCAGTATTATTCTTTATCACACTGTAGAAATTCGATCAGCACTCATGATGGCATACCTAACCATACTTCCTTTTGGTGCCTTTCGTTTGCAGTGGCGTGGTTTTTTCGGTATCACGTTATTCACTATTTCTTGCTACGCACTGGCGTTATTCTTATTGCAACAAACACGCCCTGGGCATTGGTCGCCAGAAATTGAAGGCATAATCGGCTTCACGTTTGTATTGGCCATGTTTGGCTATTGTGCAGTCGGCCATGAGTTCAGTGTGATGCGTGATCGTTTAAGTGATAGTAATGATCGACTAAAGCGGGCGTTGGTAAAAATTGAAGAGTTGGCGATCACTGACGAGCTTACAGGCTTGTATAATCGCCGACATTTAATGAATGTATTAGAGCAGCAGCGAGCGATCACAAACCGAGAAGGCAGTTCTTTTGTTTTAGCCTTTATAGATCTAGATAATTTCAAGGGTATCAATGATGAATATGGTCATGGTACCGGTGATGAGGTTTTACGTCAGTTCTCTGTATTATTACAAGACTCTGTGCGCGAAGTTGATTTGGTCTCTCGTTATGGCGGAGAAGAGTTTGTACTGCTATTAAATGGTGTCGGTATCGAAACAGCCTCTATCGTGGTAGAGCGGATACGTGAAGCGGTAGAGGTATTGCCTTTTTCTAAATTTAATTTAAATATGACAATTTCAGTGGGAATCACCGAATACAAAGCGCCTGAAGCGGTTGCTGAAACATTAGAGCGAGCAGATAAACTTTTGTATGTTGCCAAGCGTGAAGGGCGTAATCGCGTGGTGCAAAGCGCAGAAAATACTGTTGTAGAAAAAGGAGCTGTTGAAAAAGGAGCTGTTGAAAGTAATTAACGGGTGCGGTGAACTGGTTTTGAGAAAAAGCTAGTTCACCACAGAGGCACCGAGGACACAGAGAAAGACAAAGAACAAATTCATTACATGAAAAATACCAAGCTTTTATAGTTCTTTCCTTAGCTTTTCTCCGTGTAGCGCAGCGGCTCTGTGCCTCTGTGGTGAACCGCTTTAAGCTTTTAGTCTTCCTGGCACATCAAAAAATCACGCAAAGCTTTCTGGCATTCAAGAAATTTTCTGCACCACCCCAAACAAAATAGTCATGATTAAGTGGGGGTTCTTGGGTTCTAATAGCATAGATAGATTGTCAGTAGTACTCTCTATTTAAGAAAACCTGAATAATTATACGGATATAATGAAATGCCCTCCTTGCTACCTATCCCTCAGCTTAAAGATATAACAACAAATAAGCTATACCCTGCCTATAAAACGGTAAAAGGTTTAACTATTCAACTGAATGGGACTAAAACATTACTCCCAAAAGGGGATACCCTATCAGCGTTAATAACGTTTGCCGACGAATGTGGACTTAAAACAGTTATTATTACTGGCGGTTCTGAAGCTACTGGACATAGTAAAGGTAGTTTTCATGGAAAGGGGCTAGCGATTGATGTAGCAGGTACGAAATACAATAACTTGACCCACTCAGCAGCACTTTTAGCCGCTAAAAAAGCAGGATTTACTCATGGAGCCTATGAAGATTTTACGGGTTCTAGGAAAGATCATTGGCACTTTCAAATCGGTGCTGGTAACGGATTGGGTGAGAAGCACTCGTTAAACCTTCCTAAATTATATATTAAGAAATATTAGTCTGAGATTATTATGAAAGCTAAATTTATTTGTGTTCTTATTTCACTGCTATCAATAACTGCTTGCAGTAATTGTCTTGTTGAAAGTGGTGTTTATGCTAGTCATGGCGGTAGTGAATATTCAACAAAGTTAGAGTTGCTACAAGATAATACTTTCAATTTAGAATATGAAGTATGGAGCCCTGGTAAGAAGGATGAGAGTGAAGTAGTCACTACTCAGGGAGAGTGGTCTTGTAATGAAGGCAAAGTTAATTTGAATGCTGGGAATGAACTTCATTCATTCACTATGATGGCTATTGGCAAGAACCCTTTGGGAATGCGTGACGATGTTAAGGTTCTTCACTTTGATGAGGGAGACTTTGACTACTTATCACGAGAGACTCTTTACCCGTTATCTGAATTAGTTGAAGAGTAAGGCTGGCATAAAAAATACTAAAGTTTTAATTTTAGTGCTTTTTTTTAGCTTTTCTCCGTGTAGCGCAGCGCCTCCGTGTTCTCCGTGGTGAAATTCTTTTATAGTAGGCACAAAAAAAGCACAAAGATTTAACTCTTTATGCTTTTATTTTTACCTTGCTTTTCTCCGTGTAGCGCAGCGGCTCTGTGCCTCTGTGCCTCTGTGCCTCTGTGGTGAACCGCTTTAAGCTTTTAGTCTTCCTGACACATCAAAAATTCAAGCAAAGCCTTCTGAGCGTGTAAGCGATTCTCTGCTTCATCCCAAACCACTGAGTCCAAATCATCCATCACTTCAGCGCTAACTTCTTCGCCACGGTGAGCAGGAAGGCAGTGCATAAATAACGCATCTGGGTTGGCAATAGACATCAGTTCTTTCGTCACCTGATAATCTTTGAACTTCACTTCGCGTTCTTTCTGCTCTTCTTCCTGACCCATAGACGCCCAAACGTCGGTAACGATTAGGTCGGAATTAATTACAGCCTCGCGCGGATCACGAATGATCTGCACACGATCAGCATTGTCGTCTAATAGCTGCTGATGAGGATCAAAACCTTCAGGGCAAGCAATGTTCAACTTAAAATCAAACTGGCGTGCAGCGTTGATGTAAGAGTGGCACATGTTATTGCCATCCCCAACCCAGGTTACTGTTTTGCCTTTGATGCTACCGCGATGCTCAACATAGGTTTGCATATCGGCTAATAACTGACACGGGTGAAAGTCATCTGTTAATGCGTTGATGACTGGCACTTTAGAGTAGGCAGCAAATTGCTCAACGGTTTCATGATCGAAGGTACGAATCATAATTGCGTCGACCATGCGAGACATTACACGAGCGCTATCGGCTACAGGTTCGCCACGGCCAAGTTGAGTATCGCGCGAAGATAAGAAAATCGCGCTACCACCAAACTGAGTCATGCCTGCTTCAAAAGAAATACGCGTACGGGTAGAAGATTTTTCAAAAATCATTCCCAATACTTGGTTCTTTAAAGGCTCGTAGATTTCACCATTGTGCTGCATCTTTTTTAATTCGATGGCGCGATTGATAACCCAATCAAGCTCAGCAGGTTCTAAATCTAATAATGTTAAAAAGTGTCTAGCCATAATGGCAATTCCTTACTTCAAATTTTCTACCAGCTGGCAAACTAGATCTACCACCTGGTCAGCGTCTTGCTGATTAATGTTCATGGGTGGCAATAAACGAATTACATTGCCAGACGTCACGTTAATCAACAGACCGATGTCTAACGCTTCTTTTATTAATTGTGGGCAGTCTTGATTAATCACGACGCCAATCATCAAACCGGTGCCACGTAGCTCAGTCGCTAAACCTTTTTCGATTAAGCGAGTAGTGAAAGCACTGCGCATTTGTTCGCTACGGGCTTTTACGTTGTCATGAATATTTTCTTTTTCAATGCTGTCGATTACTGCAACAGCCGCGGCGCAAGCCAGTGGGTTACCACCATATGTCGAGCCGTGATTTCCCGGCTGCAATACGTGAGCGGCTTTACCTTTGGCGATACAAGCACCAATCGGTACGCCATTACCCAAGCCTTTGGCTGTGGTTAATACGTCTGGGGTAATGCCATGTTGTTGGAAGTTAAAATACGTACCGGTACGACCGTTGCCCGTTTGTACTTCGTCCAACATCATTAATAATTCGTTTTCATCACATAAGGCACGTAAGCCTTGGATGTAATCGCTGCTTGCGGTGGCTAAACCACCTTCGCCTTGAATTGGCTCAAGCAAGATTGCGACAACATTAGGATTGGCGGCAACGATGGCTTTTGCTGCAGCTAGATCCTGATAAGGTACACGGATAAAGCCCGATACCAAAGGCGCAAAACCTACGTGCGCAGCAGGATTTCCCGTGGCCGTTAGGGTTGCCATAGTACGGCCGTGAAACGCTTTGGTCATAACAATGATCTGTGGCTCTGTAATGCCTTGATCATGACCGTATTTACGGGCGATTTTAATCGCCGCTTCGTTCGCTTCGGCGCCCGAGTTCGAGAAGAACACGTTGTCCATACCAGAGATGCGCGTTAAGCGTTCAGCCAGCTCCTGCTGTCGGCCAATGCCGTACAGGTTAGAAGTGTGCACAAGGTTGTCCGCTTGGTCGCGAATGGCTTGTGTCACTGCTGGGTGTGCATGGCCTAGGCCACACACGGCGATTCCGCTTAATGCATCCAGATATTTTTTGCCGTCAGTATCAAAGACCCAAGAGCCTTCACCTTTGACAAAAGTAACTGGAAGCCGACCATATGTATTCATGATTGGCTGCATGGTATTACTCCGAATTCTTTTAAATTGATATTTCATTGACTGCTAAAACGCAAAAAGGCGACATGGGTCGCCTTAAAATCAAGCACGGATCATACGAAAGTATGTAGCGTCTGTAAATACGTCATATCTCTCTATCTAAATTAGTGGCGCTAAAACTGTTATTAATTTTGTTATAGTGACGGTTTTATAGCTATATCATTGGTTTTAAAATCGATTCATGATTGGGTAATTATTCCACAAAACGGCGTGATAGTTCACTTTGTACATCCTGTACTTCGCCCTTTGGGCAGCTTACAGCTGTGCAAAATGAGCTTCCTGCCATTTTGTCCGTGTAGTCTTAAGTTCGGCTGGTCGTTGCAGGTATTCACGCCGCTACGCTCCATGCCTCTCATATTTGCTCCACAATCACCCAATAATGAATCTTCAGATTTCTCTATTTGAATAGTTAATCGTATTTTTGTAAATGAAGTAATCAAAGGCACAAATAATGGCAGCTTGGCAGTTTTGGATGGATCGTGGTGGTACTTTTACCGATATCGTGGCGAAGAAGCCTGACGGTAGCTTGGTGACGCATAAGCTTTTATCTGAAAACCCTGCCCATTATAAAGATGCTGCTATTCACGGCATTCGTGAATTGCTCGGCTTGGCTGATGATCAATCTTTGCCGATCGAGTTAATCGATGAAGTAAAAATGGGCACCACGGTCGCAACCAACGCCTTGTTAGAGCGTAAAGGCGAGCCAACGCTTTTAGTCACCAGTCATGGTCTGGGCGATATTTTGAAAATCGGTTATCAAACACGGCCTGATATTTTTGCCTTAGATATCCGCTTGCCTGAGCAGTTATATGTTGGGGTTGAGGAAGCGAGTGAGCGCTTATTGGCGGATGGAACGATTGATCGTCCGTTTGATGAAGAAGGTTTAGCAGTGCGTTTAATTGAATGGCGCAAGCAAGGTATTGAATCCATCGCCATTGCCTTTGCTCATGGTTATCGTTTTTCTGAGCATGAAAAAGCCGCGGGGCGATTGGCGAAAGAGCTGGGTTTTACGCAGGTTTCGTTAAGTCATGAAGTGAGTCCGCTGGTTAAGCTCGTTCCCCGTGGCGATACAACGGTAGTGGATGCGTATTTATCGCCAATTCTAAGGCGCTATGTTGAGCAGGTGGATGGCCAGCTTTCTGCTGGCGATAAAACAGTTTCTGAAAAAACTTCTTCTAAGCAAATTTCTTATAAGCAAAAAGTCCCGCTGTATTTTATGCAGTCTAATGGTGGCTTAGTCGACGCGCATAAATTTCGTGGCAAAGATGCCATTTTATCTGGACCAGCCGGTGGCGTTGTCGGCATGGTTGAAACTGCGAGTGATGATGGCTTCGAACGTATTATTGGTTTTGATATGGGCGGAACGTCGACGGATGTTGCGCACTTTAATGCCAGTCAGTTTGATTCTATTGCAAAGACGGATAAATCAGAAAGTGAAGGTAAAAGTGAAGGTAAAAGTGAAAGAGAAATAAGAGAATACGAACGTGAATTTGAAACCCAAGTAGCGGGTGTTCGTTTACGTGCGCCGATGATGAATATTCATACGGTTGCCGCCGGTGGTGGTTCGATTGTGAAATTTGCCGATGGCCGTTTTCAGGTTGGCCCTGAAAGCGCAGGGGCGTTTCCTGGCCCTGCCTGTTATCGCAATGGCGGCCCACTGACGATTACCGACTGTAATGTTTTATTAGGCAAGGTAAAAGCAGAGTACTTTCCTGAGTGCTTTGGCCCACAGCGCAATCAGGGTTTGGATTATGCTGGAGTAAAGCAGCAATTTGAGGCCTTGGCTGAAAACATTAATCGTGAAACAAAGCTGGATTATTCTGCTGAACAAATTGCTCAAGGATTTCTAACCATCGCGATAGAAAATATGGCCAACGCGGTGAAGAAAATATCACTGCAACGTGGTTATGATGTGAGTAATTATGTACTCAATGCTTTTGGTGGTGCGGGTGCTCAGCATGCGTGTTTAGTCGCCGAATCGTTAGGAATGAAACAAGTTTATTTGCATCCTTTCGCGGGGGTTTTATCCGCTTATGGTATCGGCTTAGCCAATGAACGTTGGTTGGGGGAAGAGTCCTTGCAGCTAGAAGTCAGTTCTAAGTCATCCGAATCTATAAATGCTTGTGCGGTATTAGATGAAATAGAATTACGTCAAATACGTTTGCAGCAAAAGGCGAATGCTTCAATTTCTAAAGCCTCAAGTGCTAGTGCTCAAAACAAGCACCAAGATTTCTGGCGTATTCATATTAAATATAAAGGCACGGATACTCCGCTTTTATTAAATCTGCCTAATAATTTAGATATGGCTAAAGTAGCTAAAGAGTTTCATCAACTACATCAGCAGACATTTGGTTTTTCTAACCCCGAGGGCGCTCTAATATTAGAAGCGTTACAGTTAGAAAGAGTTGTTGGGAACAAAGGCGCACAAGACTATAAGCAAGATCATTATTCTGGCAAGTTAAAAGCAATTGTCCATAGTGATATGACTTGCGCGATAAGCGGTGAGAGCAAAACACTACAAGTTCCAGTTTATCGCCGTGAGCAGCTTCCGCAAAATACTGAAATTAAAGGGCCTGCATTAATCGCCGAAAATAACTCGACGATTGTGATTGAACCTAACTGGGTTGGAAAGGTAATTGAAAGTGGTGCTTTGGTTTTAACCCATCAAGTCAGTATTGGTTTTGAGGAAAGTCTTGAAACCAAAAGCGCATTAAACGTTATTCGTCCCGATGCCATTCAATTAGAAGTGTTTAACAATCTCTTCATGTTCGTCGCCGAGCAAATGGGTTTTGTATTAGAAAAAACTGCCGCTAGTGTGAACATCAAAGAACGCTTAGATTTCTCTTGTGCCTTGTTCGATAAAAACGGTGAGCTGGTGGCTAATGCGCCGCATATTCCTGTGCATTTAGGCTCTATGAGTGAAAGCATAAAGGTTGTGATAAACAATAATCCGGATATGAAAGTCGGTGATGCGTTTGTTTTAAACACCCCTTATAACGGTGGCACACATTTACCGGATATTACCATTGTTAAACCTGTTTTTATTAATGCTGAAATTGGTGAGAAACAGAGTGCTGATTTTTATGTCGCTGCTCGTGGTCATCATGCCGATGTCGGTGGCATAACGCCAGGTTCAATGCCTGCCCGTAGTCAGCACATTAATGAAGAAGGTATTTTGCTTGATAACTTGTGCTTGGTAAAAGAAGGTGAGTTCCAAACGGATATGATCACCGCGGCATTATCGGATCATAAATTTCCTGCGCGTAATATCCCGCAAAACATAGCCGATTTAAAAGCTCAGTTAGCGGCCTGTGAAAAAGGTGCGCAAGAACTCGCACGCTTAAGTCGTCAGTACGGTTTAGATACTCTGCATGCCTATATGGGTCATGTGCAAGACAATGCTGAAGCTACCTTAAAAGCCTGTTTGAAAAATTTGGATTCGGGATCGTTTGAATATCCAATGGATGATGGCAGCGTAATAAAGGTTGCCATTGCGATCGATACTGAAAACGGCCGCGCTAAGGTCGATTTCAGTGGCACATCAGATCAACATACTGGCAATTTTAATGCGCCGACCTCGGTAGCGAAAGCCGCTGTTTTATATGTTTTCCGTTGCTTGGTTGCGAAGTCGATGCCACTGAATGCGGGATTCTTTCGCGCTTTGGATATTATCGTGCCGGAAGGTTCTATGCTTGCGCCGCAATACCCTGCGGCAGTCGTATCGGGTAATGTGGAAACTGCTCAATATATAGTTGATACCTTATTGGGTGCATTAGGCATTATGGCGGCCAGCCAAGGCACCAATAATAATTTCACTTTCGGCGATGAAGAATTCCAGTATTACGAAACTCTTTGCGGTGGTGCTGGGGCAACGAGTTCTGGAGATGGAGCCAGCGGTGTGCATAGCCACATGACCAATTCTCGACTAACCGATGTGGAAATTTTAGAGCAGCGTTTCCCTGTGATGCTAGAACACTTTGCCATTCGTCCCATTTCGGGTGGGGCAGGGGAACATAAAGGCGGTAATGGTATCGAACGTCATATACGCTTCTTAAAACCCATGAGTGCGACCATTATTTCTGGCCATCGCCAAGTACCGACCTTTGGTATGGCTGGAGGAGGTGCGGGCAAGGTAGGAATGAACTTCGTTCAACGCTTTGTGCTGGATGAGCAAGGTATGCCAGTGCCAAGACTTGAATTTCTTAGCGGCTGCACCGATATACAGATGAATAAAGGCGATGTGTTTTGCATCCATACCCCTGGTGGCGGTGGTTATGGTGAGCCTGCTGGGAAATAGTCTGATCGTGATAAAGATCAATAGCTTGTGTCATAACAGCTATTAACCTAGTAAAACAGTCGGAAACTCAGTAAAATCCGGCCAAACATTATTATTAGAAACATGATTGATAGTTTTAGTAGCAAATATGGGAGGTATGGAGCCGAGCTTAAGGCTACAGGGAAGTATCTATGCCGTTTTGCGGATGAAATTGTCAATCATGTTGAAATTCGAATTATGAAATAAGATATAGGTAGCATTATGGATATTATGGACTCAATCAAAGAGCAAATTGAAAGCAACGACATCTTGTTGTACATGAAAGGCTCTCCAAATGCTCCGCAGTGTGGCTTTTCTGCACAAACCGTACAGAACGTTATGGAATGTGGTCAGAAATTCGCATACGTAGACATCTTGTCTAACCCAGATATTCGCGCTAACTTGCCAAAGTACGCTAACTGGCCAACTTTCCCACAGCTTTGGGTTAAAGGCGAGCTAGTAGGCGGCTGTGACATCATCACTGAGATGCACGGTAAAGGCGAATTGAAAACGTTGTTAGATGAAGCTGCTCCTGCTGAGTAATATTAATTACTAGCCAGCTGCTAGTTATTGATTGCTTAAAAAACCAGCCCTGACTTAGGTCGGCGCTGGTTTTTTTTGTGTCTAAATATAAGAAAACAATGATCCACAGCAAATATAAGTAAATCTTAATGTAAATACGAACGTTCATTAATTGATATTAATTCTCATTACTATACAATGCGCTACAAATTATTAATGAGCGAAGTATTGAGATGAAAAATCTATTCGTTGTATCTCTAGCCCTTACCGCAGGTATTGCGCAAGCTGATGATCAAACCGCTAATAGCCAAGTTGCTGATAATAAGACTCACCAGCTTTCAACGGTAAGCATTATTGGTACGGAAGAAGACGCACAGCAAGTTGCGGGCTCGGCGCATGTTATTGACGCTGAAGAATTAGCAAAATTTGAATATACCGACATTCAGAAAATTTTAGCGGGTGTACCAGGGGTATCTGTTCGTAGTGAAGATGGTTATGGCCTACGTCCAAACATCAGCATTCGTGGTACTCGTGATGATCGCTCAGGAAAGATCACCTTAATGGAAGACGGTGTTTTAATCGCTCCAGCACCTTATTCTGCATCCTCTGCTTATTACTTCCCAACAATGGGTCGTATTAGTGGTGTTGAAGTCATGAAGGGTGCTTCTGCTATTAAGAACGGTCCTTATACCGTTGGTGGTGCATTAAACCTAATCAGTACGCCTATTCCTTATGAGTTCTCTGGTAAAACAAACCTAGAATACGGTAGCGATAACACAGTACGTGCTTATGCGGCTGTTGGTGATAGTAAAGAAAATTACGGCTGGGTAATCGAAGGCCAAAAACATCAGAGCGATGGTTTTGATACGATTCAAAATGCTGATGACGATACCGGTTTTGACAAAGAAGACTTGATGGCTAAGTTCCGCGTCAATTCAGATCGTAATGCTGCAGTTTATAATCAGCTAGATTTAAAGCTTCAATATTCTACAGAGCTTTCTGATCAGACCTACGTGGGTCTTACTGAAGCAGACTTTAATAACGATGCACATCAACGTTATGGTTTGACTCAAGAAGATCAAATGGATAACGAGCATAAAGAAATCACTTTAAGCCACTTAATTGAATTCGGTTCAACCCAGATTACTACTACAGGTTACTACATCGAGTTTAAACGCGACTGGTTTAAGGTTGATAAAATTGGTGGCGACAGCATTAATAGTGTAATTGATTGTGCAAATACGGGTAGTTGTGGTTCAAACATTACTAGCCAAGCAGATGCAATCGCTGTGCTTCATGGTGAACAAGCTGCTAATATCAAAATTAAGCACAATAACCGTAGCTATGAGTCAAAAGGTATTCAGACTCGCGTTAAGCATGAGTTAGAAACTGCAAGTATCGATCATGGTATTGAGTTTGGTTTACGTTACCACGAAGATAGCGAAGATCGTTACCAGCCAACTGAAACATGGGCGCAAGATGCTAATGGAAATCTTACTTATACATCAACGGGTGAGCCAAGTACTCGTTTAACAAAAGCCAAAGCTTGGTCTGCTTACCTTTCTGATGATATAAAATTTGGTCAGTGGGTAGTAAGTCCTGGTGTTCGTCATGAAAACTATGAAATAAAGCGTGAAGGTAGCGATACTAAAGTAACTGAGCAAGATGTAACGCTTTTTGGCTTGGGCACAACTTACCAAATCAACCAGCAAATACTTGTATTTGGTGGTATTCATGAAGGTCACTCTCCAGCGCCAAATGATGGTGTAACTGATCCAGAAGAAGCATTGAACTCTGAGCTTGGTCTACGTTTCAATGAAGCTAATTTATACGCGGAAACAACGCTTTTCTACAGTGATTACTCTAACCTAGTGGGTGTTTGTACTGGTTCTGGTGGTGCAGGTGATTGTAATATTGGCGATACAAGTAATGCGGGTGAAGCAACGATTCAAGGTTTAGAAGCATTGTTTACCTATGATCATGCTTTAAGCTCAGCAACGACTTTACCTGTTGGTCTTACTTATACTTATACCGATGCTAAGTTTGATACAACGTTTGAAGACGACGGTGTTTGGGGCGATGTACAAAAAGGCGACAAACTACCTAACTTAGCGCCTCATCAAGTTCAGCTACGTATGGGTGTGGCTCACGTATCTGGCTTTTCTGCTGATATGAACGTTAACTATTATAGCGAAACCTGTTCAACAGCAGCTTGTGGCGCAAATGAAGAAATCGATGCTTATAGTATTGTAGACCTTGCAGGTCGTTACCAGATAAACAGCCAAACTCGTGTTTATGCAACGGTAGAAAATGTTTTCAATAGCGAAGATGTTGTTGCCCGTGCTCCTAAGAACGGTGCTCGTGCTCAGAAGCCTTTATCTATGTTGATGGGTGTAGCTTATAACTTCTAATCTTTTGGTTTTGTAGAAGCTAAGTTAATAACTAACGTAGTAAATAGAGCCTCACTTTCTTTAATAGCATTAAGGAAAGAGGGGCTTTGTCGTTTCTGGCTTATTATTTATGTGGAACTGGGTTAGACTAGCTACATTCAGCAAATAAATAGTTTTCATTTACAGGATTTATGAATGAACATTGATCGCGTCGACCTAAACCTCATGGTCTACCTAGACGTATTACTACGTGAAGGCAGTGTTACTAAGGCTGCGCAGCAGTTAGGTATCACTCAACCTGCGATGAGTAATGGTCTAAAACGGTTACGTGATTTATTTAATGATCCTCTATTAGTACGCACCAGCGAGGGTATGACCCCGACAGAACGCGCCCTTGAGTTACAGCCCCTTATTCGTGGTGCTTTGAATGAACTAGAAGCCGCATTGCAAACTCAAGGTGAATTCGATGCCAGTTCGAGTCATCGAGTTTTTCGCATAATGGTCAGTGATTATGCTGAATCGACTTTGGTTCCTGAGTTGGTTAAGCGTCTACGTGCAGAAGCTCCGAGTGTTATTTTAGATGTATTAACCCCATCGGATGTGACCTTTAAAGATGTCGAAGCGGGTAGAGTTGATATGGCCATTAACCGCTTTGATGACATGCCGCAATCTTTCCATCAAAAGACTTTATGGGAAGATGACTTTGTTTGTTTGGTAAATCCAGACCATCCAAGAGTCGGCGAGTTTGATTTAGACGCGTATTTAGACAGTATGCATATCTGGGTAAGTAAAACGGGAATGGGGGCCGGGGTTGGTATTGATCCTGAGAAAATTATTCGCCTAGGTTGGGTTGATAATGCGTTAAGCAAGATGGGGCATAAGCGTAAAATATCGGTATTTACTCGCCATTATCAGATGCCTGCATTATTGGCATTGAATAATGACTTGGTGGCGACACTGCCACGAAAAGTTGCAGAAATGCAGGCAGAGTCATCAGGCTTGTTTGTAAAAGAAACCCCTTTCGAAGTGCCTGCATTTGAGTTAAAGATGGCCTGGTCGCCGTTAGTTCAGCATCACCAAGCGCATAAGTGGCTACGTCGTTTAATTGTTGAAGTTGCCCAAGCCTGTTGATTGCCTATACTCAATAAAAGTAATTTTGTTGAGTATAGATGAACAACCTATCAATTTTATTGGTGATAATAGGATTAATATTTCTATTATTAGCAATAGCGCCAGCGCATAAAATTAGTTGCTATCGAACTGGCCAAGCTCTTGGTTGGAGAGTCATCTATGCTCTCATACTTTTATTTATTCTAGGTTATTCCTTCTTTCTTCATCATTTGATTTTTGAGCCTGCAGGATTTGTTGATACGATTCTTTCTATCATTTTGTCATCTGGTGGTATTTTTGTATTTTTAGTTCTAAGGATGAGTCTATCTAGCATTATCAGTTTAGATACCATTGCTTTTGAGCATGAAGAGCAATCGTTACATGACATACTCACTGGCTTGCCAAACCGTAAAAGTCTTTTTATTACTCTAGATAATACAATTGATGCTCAAGGTCGCAGCGAAGATGCTTTCGCTGTGATGGTGATGGACTTAAATGGATTTAAAGCTGTTAATGATACCTTAGGTCATCATGTTGGGGATTTGGCATTACAGCTAATTTCACCTCGGCTTAAAAGAGAGATTCGCTCAACCGATAGTCTTTGTCGCATGGGTGGTGATGAGTTTGCTGTAGTGCTTCCACAAACTGACCTTGAGCAAGCAATCGTCGTCGCGCAGAAAATGATTGTGGCGTGTGAAGAAAGCCTAATGGTTGAAGGTCATGAAGTTCTTTTGGGAATCAGTATCGGTATTGCTGTTTATCCACAACATGGCGATACCGCAAATCGACTTATTCAGGTTGCTGATGTTGCCATGTATCACGCTAAGCGCAGTGGTTCAGGGGTGGAGGTTTATCGTGAGAGTTATGCTCAAGACTTTTTGTTGGAGTTAAGTAAGCCCCATCAGCTGCAGCAAGCCGTTGTGAATAACGAGTTGGTATTGTATTACCAGCCGATACTAATAGCCTCTAAGTTAGTTGGTCTCGAAGCTCTATTATATTGGCCTACAGATGCTGGTATTTTGCCCGCCAAAGATTTTATGCCATTAGCAGAGCGCTTGGGGTTATCACAAAAAATAACCAGTCAAATTATTGATCAAGCTTTGTCAAAATTCTCCTATTGGCAAAAGAGCTACAGCTTTCAATTACACTTTAATATATTCATCAAGGATATGGCCTCGAATGAATTTATTGATAGCTTGCAGAGTGAGTTAATAAAATTTTCTGTACCCGCAAGCAGAATAACCTTAGAGATGTCAGAAGGATTATTGCACAGCTGTTCTAAGGAGATACATCATTCACTTAAGCAGCTAGATGCATTGGGCCTGACCCTTGCGATTGATGATTTTGGTAATAGTGGTGCAGGGTTCATGCTATTGAGAGACTATCCTATTAAAGAAATTAAGTTGGATCGTTTTTTTGCTAAGAATTTTGAAAATGAAATTTCCAGCCAAGGAATAGTGCAGGCCGCCAATATGTTTTGCCATCATCTTGATCTGTCTTTAATCGTTGATGGAGTGTCAACACAAGCCGCTCTAGATTGTTTAAATACATTGGGGATTGACAGTTATCAAGGTGCTGCACTTTGTCCACCTCTTACTGCGGAAGAGATGGACTTGTGGCTAGCGGATCATTATACAGAGTTCAAATAGAGCAATAGTGAATGCTGTTGTTGAGGTGGTAGCGTAATGCAATCAGACATGACATTAGCGCTTTCTATACAGAGCATATGTTTATAATCTTCTGGACTAAACTGGCTTAAGCCTAAGCTCTTTTTAACCCACGGATTCCAAATAACAGCGCTGCGGCTATTTTCGGTACTAACAATCAATTGCTGATTTGGAGATTCGACTCTAAGTTTAAATTGATTCATGACTGGCTGCTCTGGGAAAAAATACAAACGATCTGTTTCTTCGCTAAAACCAATTCTTCCTGTTTGTTGCTTTTCTTGCCAATCATCCATAGCATCGATATAGCGTGATTTGTGTGCATTATGGATATAGGTTTGCTTGATATCTTCAGTCGGTAAATACGTGTGTAATGCTTGGCTAAATGAAAATTCGCTATCACTTTTGTTGACTGTTTTTAATTCGAGTTCGAGCTGCGAAGAAAAAACAAAGCGTGCTTCAAGATCAAAGTCAAATGGCCAAAGTGTCTTCGTTTGTTCATTGCTGGTTAGCGCTAAAATAACCTCAACCTGATGACAGCTTTCAATAATGGAGACTATTTCCCATGGCATTGAGCGGGCAAAACCATGAGCACTGGCTGAGCTTTCATTTCTTATCTTACTTTGAAGTTGGTTTTGAATGGCAGTTGGATTTTTGTCTAGGTTGCCAAACCAAGGCCAGCAAATAGGAATCCCCCCGCGCAAAGGTTTTCCTTTTTTGTATTCAACGGTATCACTTAGCCAGAGTAAATTATTCTCGCTACTGGTAGGGGTAAATTCAATCAGTTGAGCCCCTTGTAATAATAACGTTGCGCAGAAAAGAGGGTGGTCGATTTTGATTGCTTCGAGTTCATCTAACGGGACTTGCTGACAAAAAATGTGGCTCATGAATATCGTCCTAATCTATAATCAATTTTTTAATGTCGACAATATAGCGGAAATTCTCTCTCTTGGATAAAAAAGACTTATTAAAGCAGCTGCTTCAGCATCTTCAGCAAGAGGTTGATGCAACGCTCGCAGCGGTCAATGAGGCGCATGCGTTGGCGTCTCATGAACAGAGTAAACCAGAGAATCAATACGATACCTTGGCGTTAGAAGCGGCTTACCTCGCCCATGGGCAATCGGAGCGTATTGCTGAGTTACAGCGTCAGATGATGTTATTAAATCATTTTGAATTCACCGACTGCGACGATGAAAGCCGTATCGCGACGGGTGCTTTAATCTGTATCAGTAGCGAAGAGAAACAAAATCAGTGGCTGTGGTTATTGCCCGTTGCAGGTGGCGTATTGCTTACCGCCAAAGTAGTTAATGAAAATGAGGTAGAAGTGGTAATAGAAGTGCGAACGATTACCCCAGAGGCTCCGTTAGCTAAAAAGCTATTGGGGAATTATGTAGGTGAAGAAGTCGCCCTTAATCTTGGGCATAAAAAAAAGCAGTTCGAGATTATCAAACTGCTTTAATCCCTGCCGCTTGCGGCGTATTGTAGGTTAGCCTTTAGGCTAACAACTTGTCGCGCTAAAGCACGACCTACATTAGATCGCGCTAAACACGACCTACATTAGATCGCGCTATAGCTCTCTTCGCGAAGCGCGATTTTAGCCTAAGCGAGAAGCCTGGGCGCGAGTTTGTTGATTGAGTTAACCGTTATTTCTGTAGATGATTAGAGAAAACATTAAAGTAATTTCACTATTGGCCGTCATTAAGACATGAAGAACAGAATCAATTAAGAGGCTGAGCCATGTATAACAAGGGTGCAAATCAATACCGTCAGGTTGGCGCGACATCGGAAGTTGAAGGGGCAGATCCTCATCGGCTGATTCAGATGTTAATGGAAGGTGCATTAACCCGAATGTCACAGGCAAAAGGCATGATCGAAACGAAAAATCATGAGGGTAAAGCAAAACTGCTTGGCCGTGTGATGGATATTATTTCTACTTTGCAATCGAGTCTTGATCATGATCAGGGTGGTGATATTTCAGCTAATCTAGATCGCTTATACGATTATATGAATCGCCGTTTATTGGAGGCTTCTAGTGCTAACGACGCAACTATGGTTGACGAGGTGATGGCGTTATTATTAGAAATAAAATCAGGCTGGGATGGCATTCGTGACGAATATTTGGCAGCGAATGGAAAAAAGCCCGCTGAGCAGAAGAGCGCGAATGAAGCACCATTAACGAGTTATTCTGTATAAAGACTAAACAAAAACAGATTTTTCTATGTTTTTTCACTTTATTTGGCTTTAAGTGCAATATAAACACTTAAAGCCTCTTGTCATATCCCGACTGAATCAGCTATAAAAGTATCTTATGCGATCTTCTTATAAGAATAAAAAAAATGTGTCAGAAGATTGACCTATTCGAAAATAGATACTTTACTAGTAATACCGAAGTCAAAATGATGACGACGCTATTTTCTCAAGGTTAGCTGGGATGCTGACTAACAAAAAAATTATAAATAAGGCACTGATCCCATGTGGAGAGAAATTAAGGTTTTGTTGATTGATGATGATGTACAACGAAGCCATGATCTAAAAGTTATTCTTGATTTCCTAGGGGAGGAAGCGATTACTGCTAATGCTAATAACTGGCATCAGCAGGTCGAGGCGGAAGTCACCGAGACTAACGAAGTTTCTGCAGTATTGTTAGGGAATTGCAGTGATATTAGCCTTGCCAAAATGGTTGAAGATATTATTAAGTGGGATAACGGCGCACCGATTTTATACATAGGTGATGATTCAACCGATGATGTTGCTGAGAATCTACGCCGAGCTATTTTAGCTAAAGTCGAAATGCCTCCTAGTTACAATAAATTATTGGATAGCCTGCATCGCTGCCAAGTCTATCGTGAGCAGTTTACTCATAATAGAAGCCGGGCAGAGCGTCGTGAAGTTCAGCTGTTTAGAAGTTTGGTCGGTACCAGTCGTCAGGTTCAGACCGTGCGCGAACTGATTATGCAAGTTGCTGATAAAGATGTAAGTGTTTTAATCACCGGTGAGTCAGGAACAGGAAAAGAAGTTGTTGCGCGCAATCTGCATTATCATTCCAATCGTAAAGCTGGGCCATTTGTCCCCGTCAACTGCGGTGCTATTCCAGCAGAGTTATTAGAAAGTGAATTATTTGGCCATGAAAAAGGCGCATTTACTGGAGCGATTACAACGCGCCAAGGGCGTTTTGAAATGGCCGAAGGCGGAACCCTATTTCTAGATGAAATTGGTGATATGCCGCTGAACATGCAAGTGAAAATTTTGCGTGTTTTACAAGAGCATACTTATGAGCGGGTTGGTGGTACCAAAACCATGAAGACCAACGTTCGTATTATTGCTGCGACTCACAAAAATTTAGAAAATATGATCGAGCAAGGCAGCTTCCGCGAAGATTTATATTATCGTTTGAATGTTTTCCCAATCGAAATGCCTGCCTTACGTGACAGAGTCGAAGATCTTCCTTTGTTGCTTAATGAATTAATTTCTCGCATGGAGTATGAAAAACGCGGTTCTATTCGCTTTAACTCCGCCGCGATCATGTCGCTTTGCCGTCACGAGTGGCATGGCAATGTACGCGAGCTAGCGAATTTGGTAGAGCGCTTAGCGATTCTTCATCCTTATGGTGTTGTTGGTGTTAATGAGTTACCGAAGAAATTCCGCCATATTGATGATGTCGATGAAAATGGTATGCAAGCCCCCGTCTTAGCTGATGTTACTCAGATGGATGCAGGCTTGGTGGGTATTGATTCACCGGCGCTACTACCCGTGAATGGTTTGGATTTGAAAGAATACTTGAACGACTTGGAAAAATCGCTGATTCAGCAAGCGCTGGATGATTCAACTGGAGTCGTGGCACGAGCTGCCGAAAAGTTGAAGATTCGCCGAACTACCTTGGTTGAGAAAATGCGTAAATACGACCTTAACCGCAAAGACAAAGAAACTGCCTAGCATCCAGTTGTTGTAGCTGTTTTGATAAAAGCCCATAAAACTTTTTTAAAAGACTTTCTTTTAAAAAAATATGTTTTATGGGCTTTTTTGTTTTTGTCTCCTAGTAATTATTTCTGACACTTTATCTATATATCTACGACGTAAAAGCGGCACGCTAATTGCTGAATAGCTAGTAATACTATTTTTGATGTCGGTAATCCGACACCAGCAGGAGATGTTATGGCTAATGTCGCATTATTGGACTCAGTTCAAAGCAGCAACTTAAATCTTGAGCATAACTCTGGATATAACTCTGAGCACAGCTTTGGGGGCAATCACGAGCAGTTAAATCGTGAGCAGCTTAAAGATGCTTTTAATTTATTTAATTCTATGTCGGCTCAGCTTTCTCAAAGCTATGAGTTTTTAGAATCAAAAGTTGAAGAGCTCAGTGGCGAATTGGCAGAAGTCTCTCAGCAGAGAATGCGCGAGTTAGCGGAAAAAGAATGCATTGCTGAGCGCCTTGAAAGCCTGCTTCATATGTTGCCAGGTGGCATTCTATTATTAGACGGTGAAGGCCGTATTCGTGAATGCAACCCTGCTGCTCAAGCGCTGTTGCTGCCAGTCAATCAGCAAGCTAATAAGAAAAAAACAAATACTATTTTTGATGCTGATTTATTATTAGGTAAACGCTGGCGCGATGTGATTGCAACCAGCTTTAGTCCTAAGCCAGATGATGGCCATGAAATATCATTAGTCGATGGCCGTCGTGTCAGTTTGCAAACTGCATCCTTGGGTTCTGAACCTGGGCAGATTATCTTAATTACCGATCAAACCGAAACTCGAAAGCTGCAAGATAGTTTAAGCCAGCATCAGCGCTTATCTTCTATGGGGAATATGGTGGCATCATTAGCTCATCAAATTCGCACCCCGCTAAGTGCTGCCATGATTTATGGTGAGCATTTACAAAATGAAGATTTGCCTCCCGTACAAAGAGAAAAATTCGCCAATAAAATGATGCAGCGTTTGCATCACCTTGAGCATCAAATTCGTGACATGTTAATTTTTGCTCGTGGCGAAGCGCCATTAAATGATGACGTGATCCTTTCGCAGTTATTGCACGATTGGCAAGAAGCACTGGAAATCCCATTGCAGCAAAATAATGCCAGCTGTGAATTCCAAATTAATGAAGTCGATGTACATATTCATTGTAATCATGATGCGCTTATCGGTGCCTTAATGAATTTGGTGAACAATGCCTTAGAAGCTTGTGGCCAAGGTGCGCAATTAAAAATTCGAGTGAATGTGGATAAACAATATCAGGTCAATATTGAAATTGAAGATAATGGCCCTGGTTTTGGTAGCGCTCTTGATGAACAGATTTTACAGCCATTTTTTACCACCAAAAGTAATGGTACGGGCTTGGGTCTTGCGGTTGTGCAGGCTATCGCTCGAGCACATTATGGTGAATTTAATATCGCTTCAGGGGCTGAGGGTGCTATTGCAAGCTTCCGTTTACCTGCGCAACCAATAGTCGATACTAATACGGCAACTAGCCATTAAGAATAAGTATGGGAGATGTATATGAAAATTTTAGTGGTTGAAGACGATCCGAATCTAAGAGAAGCCATTGTTGATTCTTTAATATTAAAAGGGCACCAGGTGCAGGATGTCTGCAATGGTGTTGATGCCGTTAAAGTGCTTGCTCAGTCTTCATTAGATATCGTATTAAGCGATATTAATATGCCAGAAATGGATGGTTTGCAGTTATTGGCCCATGTTAAAAAACACCAACCTTGGTTGCCGATGATTTTAATGACGGCTTATGGCGATGTTGGTCAAGCGGTTAAAGCGATGCAACTTGGTGCTAATGATTATTTGATGAAGCCGTTTGAAGTACAAGAATTATTAAGCTTGATTAATAAGTATCAAACAACTCCTGTAGAAGTTGTTGATGATGCACCGATTGCAGAATCTTCTGAAAGTAAGTGGTTATTTCAAGTTGCCGAAAAAGTAGCAGTGACCGATTCTACGGTATTAATTTCTGGCGAAAGCGGCACCGGTAAAGAAGTTTTAGCGCGTTATATTCATCAACACTCGCAACGTTCTGGGCAGCCGTTTGTTGCTATTAACTGCGCAGCGATTCCTGAAAACATGTTGGAAGCGATGTTATTTGGTTATGAAAAAGGTGCGTTTACTGGGGCTTATTCGGCCACTCCTGGGAAATTTGAGCAGGCTAATGGCGGCACGCTTTTATTAGACGAAATAACCGAAATGGATATTTCTCTGCAAGCTAAATTGTTGCGAGTTTTGCAAGAGCAGCAGGTTGAGCGCTTAGGAGGCAAGAAACCGATAGATCTGGATGTACGTATTATCGCGACGACTAACCGTGAGCTTGGAGATTATGTGGCTGACGGCCATTTCCGCGAAGATCTTTATTATCGTTTAAGTGTCTTCCCATTAAATTGGTTACCTTTACGTGAGCGCATTGACGATATAAAACCGCTAACGCAATTGTTATTGCAAAAGCATGCTGGGAAAATGAAAAAACCAGTACCGCAATTAAGTGTGGATGCACAAAAGAAATTATTGTCACACCCTTGGCCAGGTAATGTTCGCGAGTTGGATAATACCGTTCAGCGGGCATTAATTTTACAGCAAGGCAGTCAAATTTCTGCAGAAGATTTAGTTCTCACTCCAGTGCCGAAAAATCGTCAATTTAATATACAAAAAGCGACAGAAAATCCTGTAATCGATTTATCAGCAGAAAATGCGTTAGGCAGTGATTTAAAACAAAGAGAAGTTGAGTTGATTATACAAGCCTTGAACGAAGAACCGAGTCGAAAAGAAGCAGCGGAAAGGTTGGGTATTAGCCCTCGAACTCTGCGTTATAAGGTCGCTAAGCTGCGTGAAGAAGGCATTGATATTGAAGCTCAGCTAGCCTAGTGATTTTGGATGATTAGGTTAGGTCGCGAGCTTTATTAATAGATTTAAAAAAGTGGCCCATAAGTTGCAAAAAGGAAGAGTAGAAGGCAAAAGCGCCAAAAAAATATAAGTAAAGCTTGGCAAAAAACGTCAAATTTTACGAAAGAAAGTTGAGGTGAATATTATGGTTAATCGTGCGGATATCAACTCTGTTTTATTACAGATGCGTCAGGTACGTCAGCAGTTAAATACCACTGATCCTACCGCCTCAGCAGGAATAAATACTCAAGCTGCGAGTATGCAAAACTCCAATGTGGGGGCGCCACAAAATAGTTTTGCTGCTCAGCTGCAGCAACAAAGAAGTCAGCTAGATCCTTCCAATACCGTATCAACACCAAACCTACACTCAAATCCAAGCTCAAATCCAAGCTTAAACCCAGGTCAGTTTCGTAATGAAATCACTCAGCAAGATTTAATCAATCAAGCTAATGCATTAAATACTCGTCCTGGTAATCAAATGGATCTTAATCCCGCCAGTTATGCACCTGCTAGCACCAACCCAAGTATTGGCGAGATGATGGGCAATGCGATTAATCAGGTAAATGATACGGCGATGCATTCCAGCAATTTATCCACTCGTTATACCCAGGGTGATCCTAATGTTGATCTGCCAGAAGTGATGGTCGCAATGCAAAAATCCAGTGTGTCCTTTCAAGCAATGTCTCAAGTACGCAATAAGTTATTAGAAGCGTATAAAGACATTATGAATATGCCAGTTTAGTGGAGCGTACCTAAATGGCTAATGCAGTAGCGACTCCAACCCCCGCTTCAACCCCAGCCTCGAATCCTGCTCAAAAAACAGGTGCGGCTGATGCGAATAATGAAATCATTGCAGATGAATCGATTGATGATTTAGAGCAAGATGTTCACCCTGTTGTTTCTGGTTTTAACAAATTATCCATTGTTCGTCAGGGAGCCATTCTTGGTGGTTTTGCCTTAGCAATTGCATTGACCATCGCTATCTTTATTTGGTCGAAAGAGCCAAATTTCAAACCGCTAATTAATCGTATGCAAGACTATAACGCCCAAGAAATTATTGAAATTTTGCAGCGTGAAGGTTTTGAATTTGAAATTGATCCTTCCTCGCAAGTCTTAATGGTGCGTGCTGATGAAATACACGATGCGCGTTTAAAGCTTGCAGCCGCTAGCTTGATTGATGATAAAACCGTGGGCCTTGAATTGTTAGATAACGAATCTAACTTAGGTACCAGTCACTTTATTGAAACTGCCCGTTATCGCCGAGGTTTAGAGGGCGAACTGGCACGAACTATTGCTAGTGTTCAAGCCATTCGTAATGCTCGAGTTCATCTTGCCATTCCTAAGCAATCGGTTTTTGTGCGTGACCATAGAAAGCCAAGAGCTTCAGTTTTTTTAGAGTTGTATGCCGGTGCTAATTTGCATAAAGATCAGGTTGAGGCGATTGTTAACCTAGTATCGTCATCGATCAGTGAAATGGATAAAGGTGCTGTTTCTGTCGTTGATCAAAAGGGCAACTTACTGTCGAAAATAGAAAGTGATACGCAAGAATTATTAGCCACAAAACAACTGCAATACACTGAACGTGTTGAAGACTCAATTAGCTCCCGCGTCAATAGCATTTTAAAACCCGTATTAGGTATCGATAATTATAAAGCAGAAGTATCAGCGGATATTGATTTTACCGTCGTTGAGCAATCGGAAGAAATTTTCAATCCCGACCTCATAGCGGTGCGCAGCGAACAGTTGATCAATGAGCAAACGGTAAACGGTGACGAAGGTGGCATTCCTGGTGCTTTATCGAATCAGCCTCCAGGAGCCGCAGAGGCGCCTGAGCAAATCGATCCGGCAACGGGAGAACCCATTACGCCAATGGATAAGCGCAGTGAAACCACGCGTAATTACGAAGTCGATCGCACGTTAAGTTATAAACAGCAGCAGGTAGGTAGAATCAATCGCCTGAGCGTTGCGGTGGTTATTAACGATAAGCAGTCGATCAATGCTGAAACCGGTGAAACTCAATTTATCCCTTGGGAAGAAGCTGACTTAGATCGTTTAGAAATATTGGTAAAAGATGCGGTTGGCTTTAATGCGGCTAGGGGTGATAGTGTTAATGTCATCAACTCACCTTTCATGGGTAAAGCTGAGGTTGAGTTGGGTACCCCTGAATTCTGGAGCCAGCCTTGGTTCTGGGAAATCATGAAGCAGGTACTGGCAGGCTTATTCTTATTGGTATTGATCTTTGGTGTTATTCGGCCAACGATTAACAGCATTGCCAATAAAGGCAAAACCGATGAAGACGCATTGGGCTTAGACGAGCTGGCGGATGCAGAAGATGAATTTGATGAAGATAGAGTCACGTTATCCGGTGCAGATGATTTCTTATTGCCCGGTGCTTCTGAAAGCTTTGAACGTCAATTGGATGCCTTGAAAGGGCTAATCGCTGAAGATCCAGCGCGTGTTGCTCAAGTTGTTATAGCTTGGATTAATAGCGAAGAGGGTGAATAAATACTATGCCTGAAAATACAATGCCAGCTAACGCCACGCAGCAAGAGCTATTAGCGAATATTTCACGGGTTGAACGTGCCGCTATTTTATTGATGAGCTTGGGCGAAAAAGATGCGGCTGAAATCCTAAAACACATGGGGCCTAAAGAGGTACAGAAAGTCGGTACTTCTATGGCGACCTTGCAAGATGTGCGTCAAGAACAAGTCGAAGGCGTGGTGGTCGAGTTCCTAGAGGCTGTTAGTGGTCAAACAGGCATGGGTCTAGGTTCGGATGATTATATCCGTAATATGCTAACTCAGGCCTTAGGAGACGATAAGGCAGGGGCTCTAATTGATCGCATCTTATTAGGTGGCAGCACCACAGGTCTAGATTCGTTAAAATGGATGGAATCTCGTCAGGTGGCCGATTTGATTCGCCACGAACACCCACAGATTCAAGCCATTGTTATCTCTTATCTTGATGCCGATCAGTCTGCAGAAATTCTCTCTAACTTTGATGAAAAAGTGCGTCTCGATATTATTATGCGAGTTGCTGCACTTGAAGCTGTTCAGCCTGCAGCATTGCAAGAGCTAAACGATATCCTAGAGCGTCAATTCTCTGGTAAAGCCGGCACTCAGACTCAGACAATGGGTGGGGTTAAAGTGGCTGCTAGTATTGTTAACTTGGTTGATAGCACCATTGCTAATGACTTGTTAGAACAGATTAAAGAAACTGACGAAGATATGGGCACTCAGATTCAAGACTTGATGTTTGTATTTGATAACTTAGTCGATGTAGACGATCGCGGCATTCAGGCCTTGATGCGTGAAGTTTCTACCGATCTGCTAGTGATTGCTCTGAAAGGTGCCGATAACGCGGTGCAAGAGAAAATCTTTAAGAATATGTCTAAGCGTGCCGCCGAACTATTGCGTGATGACCTTGAGGCAAAAGGCCCAATGAAAGTCAGTGAAGTTGAAAACTCACAAAAAGAAATCCTTACCATTGCACGCCGCTTAGCAGATGCCGGTGAAATTGTATTAGGTGGAGGCGGTGAGGCGATGGTTTAAGCCATGTTGCCTGCTAATACTATGAATGATTCCGTTAATACCAGCGATGAAGAAGAGTTTCAAAGCAGCAGTGAAGATATCGATATTAAGCCTTGGGATTTACCGTATTGGCGCGGTGGTCCTAAGCAAGAAAAAAAACAAGATGAAGAAGAAAGCATTGAAGAAGAGATAGAAGTTGTTGAGCCGATAACGGTAGAAGAATTGGAGACAATTCGTAATGAAGGTTATGAAGAAGGTTTTTTACAAGGCCTAAATGAAGGTCGAGAAAAGGGTGAACTAGCCGGTAAAAAAGAAGGCATCATCAGTGGTAAAGAAGAAGGCCATAAACAGGGAAAACAAGAAGGTAATCGCATTGGCTTTGAGGCAGGTGAGGCAGAGGGTCTTGCTTCGGGTAAAGAAGAAATAAATCTCGCCGCGAGCAATCTTGCACAATTAACTCAGCAGCTAGAGCAAAGCCTGACTGAAAAAGATTCAGCCCTGCCACAAGTATTAACTCAACTGATTAAAACTGCCTGTGAAACCATCATCGAAAGAGAGTTAGAGCAAGGTGATAATCAGATAACTCAAAAAGTATTATCCGCACTCGATCAGCTTCCTAGCGGCGCTGAAAATATACAAGTTTTTATCAGCTCTGATGATGCATTGCACTTAGAACATGGCCTAAGTAGCACAGGCCGCGAAATGCATTTTGATGTTGATAATACATTAACTACTGGCAGTGCTCGTATTGTTACTAAGCAATCCCTTGTTGAGTTTAGTCATGGCGAGCGTATGGAAAAAGTATTTGCACTGATTGAATCTCAATGTGAAAAACTGGATCTAACCGATATCGAAGGTGAGCCAGAATCTGAACCTGAATCTGAAGAGGTTGATAAAGAGGTTGAAATTGATTTAGCAAACGAAGCTGAAATTGATTTAACAAGCGAAGCTGATTTAGAAGAGAGTATTGATGTCGAGACTGAGGTTGATTTAGAAGAGCAGCAAGATGTTGAAGAGAATGATAGTGAAGAAAATGGTACTGAAAAAGACGATTCACCATGAGTTTAAGTGAGCAATTAAAAGATATTAATCTTGATACGTTATCGTTGCAGGCAAAAGCCTGCGGAAAACTAATTCGCATGGTCGGTCTTACCTTAGAAGCGGAAGGCCTAGTAGTAAAAGTGGGCGACCGCTGCATGGTCGAACGCCAAGATGATAAAGATATTGAAGCCGAAGTTGTCGGTTTTGATGGCAGTCGTATTTTCTTAATGCCGATTGAGCAGGTTGATGGTCTACAGGCAGGTGCCAAGGTTAGTCCGTTATCAGGCTCTGACGGTGTACCTGTTGGCTTTCAGTTATTAGGTCGCGTAGTTGATGGCATTGGTCGTCCGCTAGACGGTAAAGGCCCTCTGCATGCGGAACAAGGCTCTCTACAAGGAGAGCAAATTAACCCTCTGCATCGTGACCCCATTCGAACCACACTCGATGTCGGCTTACGCTCTATTAATGCGCTATTAACCGTCGGCCGAGGTCAGCGTTTGGGTTTATTTGCCGGTTCAGGTGTCGGTAAAAGTATGCTGCTTGGCATGATGACGCGGTTTACCGAAGCCGATATTACCGTGGTGGGGCTCATTGGTGAACGTGGCCGAGAAGTAAAAGAATTTATTGATGAGATCTTAGGCGAAGAAGGCATGAAACGTTCGGTTGTTATTGCCTCCCCCGCCGATGATGCGCCGTTAATGCGCTTAAGAGCCGCCATGTATTGCACAGCAGTAGCAGAGTATTATCGCAAGCAGGGTAAGAATGTTTTGATGCTAATGGACTCTTTAACCCGTTATGCACAAGCTCAGCGCGAAATTGCATTAGCGGTAGGTGAACCTCCCGCAACCAAAGGTTATCCACCTTCGGTATTCACCAAAATTCCAAAATTAGTTGAACGAGCAGGCAACGCTGAAGCCGGTGGTGGCTCCATTACAGCGTTTTATACGGTATTAAGTGAGGGCGATGATTTACAAGACCCTGTGGCCGATGCTAGCCGAGCCATTCTGGATGGCCACATTGTATTATCTCGAAAGCTCGCCGATGAAGGGCATTATCCCGCTATTGATATCGAAGCCTCTATTAGCCGAGCAATGCCGCAAATTGTGCCCCCTGAGTGGCTGCGTAAAGCACAAATGCTGCGTCAACTTTATGCTCACTACCAGGAGAATAAAGACCTTGTCAGCGTCGGCGCTTATCAAGCAGGTTCTGACCCGACCCTTGATTTAGCGCTTAATCGAATCCCCATGATTCAAAAGTTTTTACAGCAAGAGCTTAACGAGTGCGCCAAAATCGATGAAAGTTTAGAGCAGTTAAATCTTATTTTACCCGATGTTCCGCAAGCGGCTAATGCCGATTCTGCTGTAGGTGTAGGTACAGGTGCATCATGAGTAAGCAAAGAATTAAGCGTTTAAAATTTGTTTTAGCCATGGCGGAAGAAAAAGAAAAAAAAGACTTACAAACTTGGGGGCAATATCAGCAGCGACTGGTGCAAGAACAAGAAAAACTCAGCCAGTTAGAACAATATATGCTGGAGTACCGCACGAGCTTAACCAGCCAGCAAGCTATTTCCATTCAAGGTGGGCAAATACAAAATACAATTGCCTTTATCGAACAAATTAAAGAGGCGAGTGGCCACCAAGAAAGCCAAATTAATCTAGTTCAACAACAAGCAGAAGGGGCTAAGCGCGTTTATTTACAAGCCAGAGCCAAAGCCGAAGCGCTGCGAAAGCTGATTGAAAAACTCAGTCAGCAATTAACAGCTATAGAAGAAAAGCAAGATCAAAAATTAATGGATGAATTCGCAGCTCGCAGTGCCAGAGCTCGTAATATTTAATTCCCCACCGTATTGTAGGTTAGCCTTTAGGCTAACAACTTGTCGCGCTAAAGCACGACCTACATTAGATTACAATATACCTCTCCCGCGAAGTGAATTTGAGCCTAAGCGAGAAGCCTTGATGCGAGGTTGTTGATTTTCAACCTAAGCGCTAGTTCAAAACTCCTCAAGTGCAAGATCATTATTAGCGAATATCCGCCAAATTTACTTTAAAAAAAACACAAAATATCCTCAAGAAAAAATAAATAGGCCGACTGGCTTAAATATTCAATCTGAATTCGCAGCTTTCGAATAGCCGTCTATCCTTAGAATAAATGGAAATAGGAATGGAATGACATGCCTGAGGAAAAGCAGAAGGTAAAGCAAGTTGAATGTGGCGAGAGAATGACCATTGAGCAGGTCGAAAGTTTATACAGTCAGCTAGAAATCGCTTTACTAGAGCATGATCAGATTGAATTAATTGCCGATCGTGTTCAGCAATGCGATACCGCATCTCTGCAACTCATTCTCAATTTACTTCGTATTTCAAAACAACAGGGTCATACCGTTAAATGGATAAAGCCCTCACCCGCAGTTATTAATGTTGCTGAGCTATTAGGGCTTAGTGAACCATTAGAATTACAACAATATATTACGCAGTAGTAACGAAGGAGTATGCCAATGGCAACCATTTTAGCGGTAGACGATTCAGCATCGATGCGACAAATGGTCACCTTTACCTTAAAAGGTGCAGGTTATGATGTGGAAGAAGCTTGCGATGGCAGTGAAGCACTGGGTATCGCGAAAACTAAAAAATTCGATCTAGTATTATCGGACGTAAATATGCCTGTGATGGACGGTATTCAGTTTGTAACAGAATTGCGTAAGTTGGGAGAGTATAAATTTGTACCTGTACTGATGCTGACTACCGAATCCGCTGGGGATAAAAAAATGGCTGGCAAAAAAGCTGGAGCAACTGGCTGGATTGTTAAACCTTTTAATCCTGAACAGCTACTAAATACCATTAAGAAAGTTTTAGGCTAATTATTATGAGCATTGATCTCTCGCAATTTCACCAAGTATTCTTCGAAGAAAGTTTTGAAGGTTTGGATATTATGGAATCCAGTTTATTAGCGCTGGATTTGACTGAGGTTGATGCTGAAACGATAAATAGTATTTTTCGTGCCGCGCATTCAATTAAAGGCGGGGCGGGAACCTTTGGCTTTATGCAAGTTTCAGGTTTTACTCATGTAGTCGAAACGTTATTGGATGAGATTCGATCGGGTGATCGCGATATCAAGCAGGAACATGTTGATTTGTTTTTGATTTGTGTTGATTGCTTACGAGGATTGTTGAGTGATCTGCAAGCTCATACTGAGCCCGATATGGCCCAAGCCGATGAGCTTAAAGCCAAGTTTGAAGCCATCTTAGCGGGCACGGAAGCAGAGACGGAGAATAGTGCAGAAACAAATGCCGTTGGCAGCGCATCAGATACCCCAGATCAAACAGAGACCGCTGGCCAGTCAGCCGACTCTGATGTTAAGGGATGGAAAATAGAATTCATTCCTTGCGAAGACGTATTATGCACAGGTAATGAACCTTATCGAATGTTTCGTGAATTGCAGGATTTAGCAGAAGCTGAGTCAGGTGGTTCGATGAAAGTTGTTCCTCACCTAGAAAAACTTCCTGAATTTTCTGAAATGCACCCTGAGATGTGTTACCTGTCTTGGACGATATTTGTTTACGCTGATATAGAGCTGTCGGATATAGAAGAAATTTTCGAATGGGTTGTCGATGATTGTGATATTCGATATGAGCGCTTAACTGACGCTGGCCAAGCAAGTGACCAAATAAGTGACCAAATAAGTGATCAAGCAAGTGATGTGGTTGTCGCTAATAATGAAATCCAGGTCGAAGATAAGCCAACGGAAATAAATGCAGAGCTTGCTGAAATAGAAGCAGAAAAAGAGGTCGTTGCTGAAACTCCTGCAGCTGCTATAACGTCCGCAACTGAAACAGAGCAAACAGCTGAAGTTGAATCTGAAAAAATCCCAACAAAAGCAGCAAAATCCCCTACAAAAGCAGCTGAGAACACCTCAATTCGAGTTTCTATCGATAAAATTGATGGCCTCATTAATATGGTGGGTGAGCTTGTTATTACTCAATCCATGCTCGGTCAGCTTGGCCAAGAATTTGATATGGATCGAGTTCAGCGTTTACAAGAAGGGCTTGGTCAGCTTGAACAAAATACCCGCGAGCTACAAGAAAGTGTGATGAAAATTCGCATGCTGCCAATTAGTTTTGCCTTTAGCCGTTTTCCTCGTTTAGTCCGTGATTTAAGTAAGCAGTTAGATAAAGAAGTTGACCTGGTCATGATCGGTGAAAATACCGAGTTAGACAAAACCGTGATGGAAAAAATAGGCGACCCTCTGGTTCACCTCGTGCGTAACTCTTTAGATCACGGCTTAGAAAATGCGGAAGAACGCACCGCGAATGGTAAGTCCAGTAATGGCACCATTACTCTTAATGCTTATCATCACGGCGGCAATATAGTCATCGAAGTTAAAGATGATGGTGCAGGGCTGAATAAAGAAAGAATTCGAAATAAAGCGATAGAAAAAGGCTTGGTCAGCGAAGACGAAACACTATCTGATGCGCAAGTTTACGACTTGATTTTTCAGGCAGGGTTCTCAACTGCGGATGTTGTCAGTGATGTCTCTGGCCGTGGTGTAGGAATGGATGTTGTTCGTCGAAATATTGCTGAACTTAACGGCTCTATCGAAGTAACGTCTAAAACAGGGGAAGGATCTACGTTTTCCATTCGCCTTCCTCTTACCCTTGCGATTCTCGATGGCCAACTAGTTAAGGTCGGAGAAGAAGTTTATATCTTCCCATTAGTTTCTATCGTGGAGTCGATTCAACTAGAAAAAAGCATGCTAAATAACATCACAGGTAATCAATTTGTGATGCAGTTGCGTGATGATTATATTCCTATTCTCTGTTTGCAAGACGTATTTAATACGGGCGCAGAAAAGAAAGATTTAGAAGGCGCCATGTTAGTGGTTGTCGAAGGGGACAATGAAAAGGTTGGTATTGTTGTTGATGAATTATTAGGCCAGCAGCAAGTTGTAATTAAGAGTCTTGAACAGAACTATCAAAAGGTTGATTCAATTTCTGGCGCCACGATTCTAGGTGATGGCACGGTTGCATTAATTGTTGATGTCTCGGGCTTAAATAATAAACCGCTTGAAAAAAATTCTGACGATCAAACTCAAGCTGCTTAAGGGAGTAAATTATGACAAGTGCAGCACAGAAAGCAAATAATGATGTTGTCCCCGGATCAAATTCCGATGATGAACAGCAGTACCTAACGTTCATTATGGCGGGGGAAGAATACGGTGTAGATATTCTTGCCGTGCAAGAAATTCGGGGCTGGGAAGCAACGACCGTTGTGCCTAATGCACCGGATTATATTAAAGGCGTTATTAATCTTCGAGGGACAATCGTTCCTATCATGGATTTACGCAGTCGATTCAATCTTGAACGTGTGGAATATAGCCCGGTAACTGTGGTGATTATTCTAAAAGTTGAGACTGAACGTGGCGAACGAGTGATGGGGATCGTAGTGGATGCGGTATCGGATGTGCATTCAATCAGTGATTCTGATACCCGCAATAGCCCTGAATTAATAGAAGATTTAAATACAGAGTTTATTCGAAGTTTGGTTTCAGTCGATGACAATATGATTATTTTATTGGATGTACAGCGACTATTAACCATCGATAAGAAAATATTAAATATAGCCGATGAATTAACGGCCGATAATGAAAGCAACGATTAATAGTTAACCAGTTAATAGCTAGCCATTAATAATCGAAGTGCAAACTTGATGAAAAACAGGATGAGAATCATGTCTGAAGAGCAAAATTTAACACATTGGAAAATTCCAACGCTGACAATCCTCCCCGCAGCGTTGGCATTAGTGTATCTGGCAATATCTGCTGCGAATATTGGTTTGTCAGTGGTTGTTGCTGTGGTGGGCTTGGCCTTGTCGATTATCGTTGGTTGGCTGCAACTATCCAGGCAGGGTGGTCAAGGACCTTCAAACAATGCAATTGAAACAGAGCGTTTAATAAAATCGTTGGACGTGTGTAATACCAATGTGATGTTGGCTGATATCAATAACGAGATTTGTTATACCAATAAATCTGTTATGGCTATGATGCAAAACGCCGAAGCAGCGATTAAATCGGAATTACCCAATTTTGATAGCGCCAGCTTGATTGGTACGAATATGGATGTATTCCATAAAAATCCTGCTCATCAGCAAGGTATGATTGCTAATTTACGCCAGACTTATAAAGCACAAATCGAGGTCGGTGGCCGTACCTTTGGTTTGATTGCGACCCCTATATTTTCCGATGATAATCTTCGTCTCGGTACTGTGGTTGAATGGTTAGATAAAACTGATGTACTGGCGAAAGAACACGAAGAAGAGCAAGCTGCAAAAGAAAATACCCGTATTCGTAAAGCATTGGATGTGTGTAATACCAATGTAATGATGGCGAATGAGAATCTTAATATCGTTTATATGAATACCGCAGTACAAGAAATGATGGCGACGGCAGAAGCCGATCTTAAAGTTGCATTACCTAACTTTAATGCTCATCAATTAATGGGTGTTAATGTTGATGTGTTCCATAAAAATCCTGCACATCAACGGGGTATGTTAGAAAAATTATCCGCTGTTTATAAAACCGATATTGAGGTAGGAGTAAGAACCTTTGGCTTAATTGCTACTCCGGTATTCGAAGATGGTCAGCGTTTAGGCACAGTGGTTGAGTGGATTGATAAAACAGAAGCGCTTGCCCTTGAATTTGAAGCTGAACGTAGTGCGAAGGAAAATATTCGCATTCGTAAAGCACTGGATGTGTGTAATACCAATGTGATGATGGCGGATACTGATTTAGACATTGTCTATATGAATGATTCTGTTAAGCAGATGATGCTGACGGCAGAAGCGGACCTGAAAGCAGAGCTACCAACCTTTGATGCTCGTAATTTAATTGGCAATAATATTGATCAATTCCATAAAAATCCAGCCCATCAGCGCGGCATGTTGGCCAAGCTATCTGATGTGTACAAAACGGATATCCAGGTGGGACCTCGTACCTTTGGCCTGATTGCTACTCCCGTTTACAACGACGGTGAACGCTTAGGAACAGCGGTTGAGTGGACGGATAAGACTGAGGCGTTAGCGAAAGAAGCGGCCGATAAGGTTGTTTCAGATACGAATGCGCGGGTTAAGCAGGCACTTGATTCGGTGTCGGGTAATACCATGATTGCCGATAACGATTTCAACATCATTTATATGAACGCCGCAGTGCAAGGCATGATGAGTAATGCCCAGGGAGACATTCGTAAAGACTTGCCGAATTTTGATGCCAATAATTTGGTTGGACAAAACATTGATGTCTTCCATAAAAATCCATCCCATCAGCGTAATCTTGTGGGTAATATGAAAGGCACGTATGAAGCTCAGATTATAGTGGGGGGTCGTACCTTTGGGCTGATCGCTAACCCGATTGAAAATGAACAAGGCGAGCGTTTAGGTGCGGTGGTTGAATGGATGGATCGTACGGATGAAGTTGCGGTAGAAAAAGAAGTTGATGGTTTAGTGCAAGCGGCGGCCAACGGTGATTTATCTCAGCGTTTAAATACCGATAATAAAGATGGATTCTTCTTAAGTTTGGCGAATGGGCTTAATAACCTGGTAGGTATTGCCGATGACGTTGTAAACGATACTGCACGAGTATTAGATGCTTTAGCTCACGGTCGTTTAACCGAAACTATTAGTGCCGATTATCAAGGTTCTTTTGGTAAGTTAAAGCAAGATTCAAATGCCACGGTGGCGAAATTGACGGAAATTATTACCAATATCCGCGAGTCTGCATCAACGGTTTCAACCGGAGCCAATGAAATTGCTCAAGGCAATGCCGATTTGAGTCAGCGTACTGAGTCCCAGGCGTCGAATCTTGAAGAGACAGCGTCGAGCATGGAAGAAATGACCAGTGCGGTGAAGCAAACCAGTGAGAACTCAACCCATGCCAATGAGTTAGCAGTATCTGCTAGTAAGCAAGCGGCTCAGGGTGGTGAGGTGGTTAGTCGAGCAGTTACCGCCATGGATGAAATCAATCAGGCGAGTAATAAAATTGCCGATATTATTGGAGTGATTGATGAAATTGCTTTCCAAACCAACCTACTCGCACTAAACGCAGCAGTCGAAGCAGCACGAGCCGGTGAGCAAGGTCGAGGTTTTGCGGTAGTGGCAGGTGAGGTACGAAACCTTGCTCAGCGCTCAGCAGGGGCGGCGAAAGAGATTAAAGACCTAATTCGCGACAGTGTTGAAAAAGTGAATGCGGGTACTAACTTAGTGAATGAATCGGGTAAGACGTTAGAAGATATTGTTTCTTCGGTGAAGCGTGTAACCGATATGATCGAAGAGATCAGTGTTGCTGCACAAGAGCAATCCTCGGGTATCGAGCAAGTTAACAGTGCCATTGCCCAGATGGACGAGATGACTCAGCAGAATGCTGCATTAGTAGAAGAGGCGACCGCCGCAGGTGAAGCCATGGCCGAGCAGTCGCGAGGTATGATGAAGTTAATGGACTTCTTTACTCTGAGTAATTCAGCCGCCATGTTAGGCAGTTATGTAAATAGTCCAACACCTGAGCTTGCGGCACCTGCTGCAAGGGTCTCTCATCAGGGTCAAGGCGCGGCGATGAGTGATGCAGCAGACGATGAATGGCAAGAGTTTTAAGGGCTGATATGGCGCGTACTAATACGGACATAAACTATAGGGAAAAGGAATTTCCTATGACAGACCAGGACTTCCAACGCATTGCCAAGTTAGCAGGGCAATATACTGGGATAGTTCTGGGTGAGCAGAAACGGGATATGGTTTATGGTCGGATTGCGCGTCGAGTACGAAAATTACAATTAGTCAGTTTTTGCAGTTATTTAGATTATTTAGAAGGTAATCTAAAAGAGGAATTATCAAATTTTATCAATGTTATTACCACCAATTTAACGTCGTTCTTCCGAGAGAATCATCATTTTGATTATCTTTTGAAGACGGTATTAAAAGAAGTTAAAAAGAAAAATGGTGCGAGCAAGAAGGTACGAATTTGGTCGGCGGGCTGCTCTACAGGAATGGAACCTTACTCGATTGCCATGACCTTGCAAAAGTTTGGTCTACCATCAGATTGGGATGTGAAGATTTTAGCCACCGATCTGGATTCAGAAGTATTAGCCAAAGCAACATCAGCAATTTATTCATCAACAGAGGTTGATGGCTTAGAAGAACAAACTATAAAAAATTATTTTCAACGTAACGATGTCAGAAAAGAAGTGAAAATCAAAGATAAAGTCAGTCAGTATCTTCACTTCAAACGACTGAATTTATTAGAATCTTGGCCAATGAAGGGGCCTTTTGATTTTATATTTTGTCGAAATGTTGTTATCTATTTTGATAAGCCGACACAAAAAGTTTTATTTGATCGTTATGCCGAAATGCTAGATTTAGGCGGTTACTTATTTATCGGCCACTCAGAGAACTTACACGGTATTAGTGATCGTTTTGAAAATTTAGGCAATACTATTTATAGGAAAGTTCGTTAATGACTGCCTTGTCAGATCATATTGATTACTCAAAACAACCACCACTCAGTCATGAATTTGAGCATGTGAATCGTTACTGGGATAAGGTTCATGGAGTATGGTCAGCTAAAATTTTACCTGGCGAACTGTATGTTTCTACTCATGGCGAAATGATTTCTACAGTTCTTGGTTCTTGTATTTCTGTTTGTATTCGAGATAAGAAAAAAGGTATTGGAGGAATGAACCACTTTATGCTTCCTCAGAATAGTGAGTTTTCCAGTGAAAGTTGGGGGAATAATCCCGCTACATCAGCCTCACGTTATGGTAATTGGGCAATGGAATTTCTAATTAACGCAATTCTGAAACGCGGTGGAGAAAAGAAAAACTTTGAAGTCAAGGTTTTTGGTGGTGGTCAAATGATGGCTGAAATGACGGATATTGGGCAAAAAAATATTATTTTTGTTTACCAATACTTAGCTGAAGAGCAGTTGAAAATTGAAGCCAGTGACGTTGGTGATATTTATGCTCGTAAGGTGCTCTATTTTCCCGATACTGGCAGTGTGAAAGTTAGGCGCATTAAAAATGTTAAAAACGATACGATTATTCGCCGTGAAACTGAATACGAAAAACATGTTTCGAAAGACGAACAGTCTAAACCCGATGCTAATAATATCGAATTATTTTAGGACTTTATAATGGCTAAAATACGTGTATTAGTAATTGATGATTCTGCCTTGATTCGAAAAATGCTGACTGAAATATTAAGCAGTCGCGATGATATCGAAGTCGTAGGAACGGCAGCTGATCCCTTTATTGCTAGAGAAAAGATAAAGCAGTTGGCCCCCGATGTGCTGACTCTTGATATTGAAATGCCTAAAATGACAGGTTTGCAGTTTTTGCAAAACCTAATGCGTCTGCGGCCTATGCCAGTGATTATGGTATCGACGTTAACCGACCGTGGCGCACCAGAAACCCTTGAAGCGCTTGAGTTAGGTGCGGTAGATTATATTTGTAAACCGAAAGCGAAAACTGAAACTAAGTTGCGTATATTTGCTGATGACTTGGTTGATAAAGTACGTATGGCTTCGACGGCGAGAGTTAGGCCGTTTGAACAAAATAAAATCACTCAAACGTCGGTTGCTCAAAATACACAGTTTCCTAGAGTGATTGCGGTGGGGTCTTCTACTGGCGGTACCGAAGCGATAAAAGAACTTTTATCGTCGGTGCCTGAAAATTGTCCGCCGATATTGATTACCCAGCATATTCCTAAAGTATTCAGTACCTCTTTTGCTGAACGTTTAGATAGAGTATTGGCGATGGAGGTCTTTGAAGCCCAAGAAGGTATGATCATTCGCCCTGGTTGTGTTTATATCGCCCCTGGTGATTATCATCTGACGATTGGCAAGTCGGGCCATAAGATGGTTTGCCATATAATTCAAACAGAAAAAATTAACCGTCATCGGCCTGCGGTTGATGTTATGTTCGATTCAATATTAGAAGCCTATGGCTCTAAAGTTGTCGCGGTTATGTTAACGGGAATGGGCTCTGATGGGGCAAATGGTATGCTTAAGCTCAAGCAAGCAGGTGCGGTAACTTATGCACAGGATGAGGCGACTTCTGTTGTATGGGGCATGCCGCAAGCAGCCTATAATTTGGGGGCTGTGGATGAAGTATTACCGCTGCAGAAAATACCTGAACGTATGCTGAAGTCAGCTCAGTTGAAATAAGCGACCAGCATTCACGCTAAGTTAATTTTAGGCTAAGCTTGTAATGAAGGTTATAGGAAAGGATTAAGGAGAGTTAGAAAATGGGTGTTCAAGCAGAAATTGATAGCAGTGGTAAAGAACTGACCATAAAGGTCGATGGTCGTTTTGACTTTAGTGCACATCAAGAGTTTCGTGATGCGTATGAAAGTATTTCTACCGATGTAAATAATTACATTGTAGATTTAAGCAGCACTTCGTATTTAGACAGCTCGGCATTAGGTATGTTGCTATTATTGCGCGATCACGCTGGTGGTGATAATGCCAATATAAAAATTACTAAGTGTAATGACGATGTGAAGAAAATCTTAACTATCTCAAATTTCGAACAGCTTTTTACAATTCAATAGCAAGACTCAGTTATTAAGAAGCCAGTAATAAGAAGCCAGTAATAGATCCAGTGGATGGTGAGTATGAAAATATTGATTGCTGATGATAATACTTCAGATCGTTTGTTATTAAAGAAAATTATCAGTAAACAAGGTCATACAGTCATCGAGGCCGAGAATGGAAAGCTGGCGATAGATAGCTATGTAAAAGAGGCACCGGATATCATTTTAATGGATGTCTTAATGCCTGAGCTAGATGGTAAGGAGGCAGCGAAAGAAATTAAACGCCTGGCGGGAGAAGATCTAATCCCGATTATCTTCTTAACCTCCCTGGTCGATGCCCAGAGTCTTGCTGATTGCTTAGAGTCAGGAGATGACTTTTTATCCAAGCCGTATAACCACATTATTCTTAAGGCTAAAATAGATGCCTTCGTTCGCATGCGCACCATGCATGCCACCTTACAAAAACAACGCGATACCATTGTCGAAAATAACCAGCATATGCTGCATGAGCAGCATGTGGCGAAAGCTGTATTTGATAACGTTGCCCATTCTGGTTGTCTTAACGCGGCCAATATAAAATATATGCTATCGCCGTTGGCCGTTTTTAATGGTGATGTATTACTGGCTGCACGTAAACCTTCGGGCGGCATGCATGTCTTTCTAGGGGATTTTACCGGTCATGGCTTACCTGCTGCCATTGGTGCGATGCCGATGGCTGAAATCTTTTATGGTATGACAGCAAAAGGTTTTGGCATTCGCGATATTCTGCGTGAGATCAATTTAAAACTTAAAAGTATTTTACCGGTAGGTTTTTTTTGTTGTGCAGCTGTCGTGGACTTAAGTTTTACCAAACGCAGCATCAGCATGTGGATGGGGGGCGTACCTGATTGTTATTTATTATCGGACGCAGGACGAGAATTTAAGTCAATTCGTTCACACCATCTGCCTTTAGGGGTATTAAGTAGTGAAAAATTTGATGATGAGATGACAGATCATGCAATGGATATCGGCGACCGTTTGTTTATGTGGTCGGATGGTATTATCGAGGCTAGAAATGCGGAGAGTGAAATGTTTGGTGAAGACCGGCTGCTTTCTATTTTCCAGCGCGAGTTACCGACGGATGACTTATTTGAAGCCGTTAAAAGCCATGTGAGTGATTTTGTTGGTGAATCAGAGCGTGATGATGATACCACCATTATAGAGCTTAGAATGGTTGAAGAGAGCGAGTTAGAGCAATCTGAATTGGTGATGGAGCAGGGGACTGTGACTGGGCCGAGTGATTGGTCGTTAGAGTATGAGCTTGGGGTTGATTCGCTAAAACATTTTAATCCGTTGCCTCTGCTAATGCATATCATGATGGAAGTGCCTGCGTTAAGGGTGATGAGTGGGCAGTTATTTACCGTGGTTGCTGAATTATTTTCTAATGGCTTAGAGCACGGGGTATTGAATTTAGACTCGTCATTAAAATCTACCCCCTCGGGCTTTGCTGAATATTATACTTTGCGTCAGCAACGGCTGGATGAATTGAAGAAGGGCTTTATCAAGGTGAGCATGAAGCATAATTCGATCGGCGGACGTTCGGGTATATTTACTCTTAGTATTGAAGACAGTGGCCCAGGTTTTGATTACCCCGATAAATTTGTGCAAGTGCCAAGTGAGTCGCAGAAAAAGCTTTGCGGACGTGGAATTCCTTTAATTTATTCGTTATGTCACTCGTTAGAATATGTCGGCAGTGGAAATAAAGTAGTCGCAGAGATACACTGGCCATAAAGAATGACTAACAATAAATATAAGGGGATAAGTTTGGACAAGGCATCTCATTTTGATACCGAAGCGCTATCGATGCTTGAAGAAATCATGGAGGACGAATTTCCTGATCTCATTCAGGTCTATATAGCGGACTCAGATCCTAGAGTTAACGCTCTACAGCAGGCTTTAGACGCTAAAGACTGTACGCAATTAAGACATATTTCTCATAGCTTTAAAGGTGCTTCTGGCAATATTGCGGCATTACCGTTAGCGGACTTGTGCTTTAAATTAGAGGAAGACGCGCATGGTGACAGTCTTGAAAATATCCCTTCACTGATTAGTCGTATTGATAATGAATACCAAAGTGTTCGTTCTATTTTACTGTCTTTAGTTTCCTAAGCTTTAAATTTTCTAGCAATTTATAGCTCGATTAAATAGTTGGCCCGCCGTTTGCTCTTACCAAGGTAAGACTGACGGGAGGTCATATGGAAACACAACCAACGCAACACGGTTTAATGCAGCTCTTTATGAGCTTAGGCTTATCAACAGATACTTCACTTACTACCCTTGGCTCTGCTGCTGATGCCGATTCTACCGGCTTTGATAGCTTATTAGCGGGCTATTTACCTGATTCGAAGATACCCGATTCCGCTTTAACAGCAGCTCCTAGCACTGAAAATATTACACTGCCTTTAACAAATCTTATTGCCTCTAATGAAGAAGGGATTGATTCGTCTTCATTAGAGGTAGCAGGTTTGCCGCTTTTGCAGCTTGAGGCAGGCGAAGACTTGCCGCTTTCACCTCTTTCACCTCTTTCACCTCTTTCACCGTTGCTAGGGCAAAACGCAGTAACTCTGAAGCCTGATGGCGTGAAAACTAAAGCTGAAACTCAAGGTGATGATGCGGGGCAAGCGTTATTAGAAGATCAGGGTTTTTATGCGCAATCGTTAGTGTCTAGCATGATGAATGTGTCAAATCGAGTGGACGCTAGCAGAGCGGGTACTGATAGCGATAATCAGCAAATGCGAGCACTGCAAGCCAGTATGAAAAGTGGGGCAGAGCAAGGCTCTACTACACAGGCACTAGCTAGTTTACAAGCGGCTGCTGTGGGGAGTAATAAGATATTACCTGGAGCGGTCGCCGCGGAGTCGAGTGAGCTTAGCTTAGACGACAGCCTTAATATTGATCGCTTTTTAGGGGCTGATACTAAAAAAACAGATTCTTTATCTTTAAGTACCTCAGCTACCTCCTCGTTATCAACCCCCTCTACCTTGTTGCCTAGTTTAACCCCAGCTCAGCCGATAGCATTGGCAGAGAGTAATGTCAGTTTGGCATTAGCGATGAGTGAAGATCCTATTAATCAATCTCTGCAAGATTTAACAGCGACAGAGGATGTTGAAAAATCCGTGGTCGAGGCCAAAATAACATCAACAGAGCGCAAGCAAGATGAACAGGTATTAAAATTAAATAAAGGTCAACAAGCGTGGGGGGATGCAATATCTGAACGTATCAGTATGAATGCGGCAAAAAATATCAAACAAGTGACGATACATTTAGATCCACCAGAACTGGGCAGCTTAGAACTTAAATTACAAATAAAGGATGATCAGCAGACTCAGGTGCAGGTTCATGTGCAAAATCCACAAGTGAAAGAAGCATTAGAAAGCAGCGCTCATCGTTTACGCGAAATGTTGGCAAGTGAAGGATTAGAGCTGGCTGAGTTTGATGTGCAAACAGGTGCTGAGCAAAAAGGTCGAGATGGAGAGCAAGGCGAGCAAGGCGAGCAGCAATCATTAACACAAGAGCAACAAAATTCTGACGCTTCATTAATTGAAGGAGAAGAAAGTTTAGATATTAGACTGCCTAAAAATAATAATCTATTAGATACTTTTGTTTAGTGACTCTTCGATAGCTTGTCTAAGCTGTCTATAGCGCGGCTTTTAAAAAAACGTCGCGTTATATTCTATGCTAGGTTTTTTTGACACAAAAAGCTGGCATAGCTATTGCTAAATTGACTATGTCTATCGGAGAAATGACACATGGCTGCTGAGCAAGACTTAAAATTAGATCAAGCTAATACTGAATCAGAAGAAGGTGGTGGTAAGAAAAAACTTATCATTATTATCGTTGGTGTGCTTTTAGTTATCGCCATTGCGGTCGGCGCAACCATTTTTTTAATGACGGGTGATGATGCAGAATCTACTGATGCTGAAAATGCGGATGAGGTTGTTGAAGAAGTCGCTGAAGTCGTTACCCCTGCACAATATATCAAAATGAAACCCCGCTTTATTGTTAATTATAACGTTGGCACCCGACAGCGTTTTTTACAGACCAGTATTGAAATAATGACTCGCTCCCAAGGGGTTGTTGATGCGATTGAACTACACAATCCGATGTTAAGGAATGAAATTGTTCGCATCTTATCTGATCAAGATTTTAAACATCTGCGAACCCCAGAAGGGCGTATTGAATTAAAAACCAAACTACAAGACCAGCTTGTTGCCCTATTAAAGCGTGAGTCTGATGTAGAAGGTATTGAAGCAGTATTATTTACCGACTTCGTAATGCAATAGGATAATAGTGTGCAGGACTTATTAAGCCAAGACGAGATTGATGCGCTATTACACGGTGTCGATGATGTAGATGTTGAGCCCGACTCGGATATCGATGCTGCGGGCGTTAAGTCTTATGACATTACCAGTAATGATCGTATTGTTCGCGGTCGTATGCCAACTCTGGAAATGATCAATGAAAGATTTGCCCGCTATACCCGGATAAGTATGTTCAACTTTTTACGTCGCAGTGCCGATGTCGCCTCGGGTGGTGTACAGATCATGAAGTTTGGTGAATATGTTCACACACTTTATGTTCCCACTAGTTTGAATCTGGTTAAAATTCGTCCTTTACGCGGAACGTCACTTTTCATTCTTGATGCAAAATTAGTTTTTAAATTGGTTGATAACTTTTTTGGCGGCGATGGTCGTCACGCAAAAATTGAAGGTCGTGAATTTACCCCCACAGAAATACGGGTAATTCAGTTGGTATTGGCTCAGGTATTTAAAGATTATAAAGAAGCCTGGCATACAATTTTAGATGCAGAGTTTGAATACGTCGGTTCGGAAGTTAATCCAGCGATGGCCAATATTGTAAGCCCGAGTGAAGTCGTGGTAGTGAGTACTTTCCATATTGAACTCGATGGCGGCGGTGGTGATATGCATATCACAGTGCCATATTCGATGATTGAGCCTATCCGAGAAACTCTTGATGCAGGTATGCAAAGTGATATTGATGATGTTGATGATCGTTGGCAGCATTCTTTAAGAGAAGATATTTTAAATGCTAAGGTAGCGATTCATGGCACGGTGGTTGAGCATGAAATGAGTTTACGAGAAGTCGCTGATTTAAAAACTGGGGATATTATACCAATAGATATGCCTGAATATTTCACTCTAGAGGCGCAAGGCGTGCCGATGTTTAGAACTAAGCTGGGTGTTTCTGATGAAAACCTAGCCGTTAAAATCATTAAACAACTTAATCATAAACGACGCTAGTTCGTTGTCAGGGGAATAATATGAGTGATGATACTCAAGATGAGAATGAAAACGGACCAGACAGTGAGCAAAGCCCTGATTTACCCGAAGGTACTGATGCAGGTGCAGGTGAAGAGTCAGGTACAATCGGTGATATCGATATTGATGATCTGGCCGCTGATGTAGCCGCGGGGGTTGATGATGCCAGTGGCTCTGCAGAAGGGGATGCCGATGTTGGAGACGAGTGGGCCGCTGCGATGGCAGAAGATCCTACCGCCGAAGAAGCAGGTAATGTCGGTGACGAGTGGGCTGATGCCATGGCGGAAGAAACTGATACCGTAGAGCAAGCAAAACTGGATACTCTTACTGACGAAGGCACGCCACCAGGTGATGACTTATCACCTGAACTTGATGTGATTTTAGATATCCCTGTTTCCATATCGATGGAAGTTGGCCGCACAGAAATTCCTATTCGTAATTTGTTGCAACTGAACCAAGGCTCTGTTGTTGAACTTGATTGTCTCGCGGGTGAACCTTTAGATGTGTTAGTGAATGGCACACTGATCGCTCATGGCGAAGTGGTAATGGTCAACGATAAGTTTGGTATTCGCTTAACTGATGTGGTGAGTCAAAGTGAAAGAATTCAACGTTTACGTTAAAAATAAAACCTGGCAGACAATTCTTTTTATTGTCGTTTTGATGCCTGCTTGGTTGCAAGCAGAAGAGCTTGTATCGCCCCCAGATCCCATGTCTTCGGCAGTGCGGGTGGTATTTACTTTAGTGGGAATGATCGCTTTAATATTTCTATTAGCCTATTTTGCCAAGCGCTTACAGGGAATGAATAAGTCTGGCCTGGGCGGCGCTTTTTCTGGCCAAGGTAAGATGATACAAACTTTGGCAACGGTTTCATTAGGGCTTAAAGAAAAAGTTTCTTTAATTCAGGTTGGGGAGCAACAGTTATTAATTGGTATTACGCCGCAATCAATTCAAACCTTGCTGGTATTAGACGTACCGATTAAGCAGGTGGATATCGAAAAACAAACCCCCGCATTTCAAGCCATTTTTAAAAAGGCATTGAATAAAGCATGAAGTTTTTTATTACAATAATATTATTGTTTTCTCCCTTAGTAAGCTTTGCTGATATTAATGCATTAGGTATTCCCGCAGTTACTTTTCAGCAAACAGATTCGGGTGGCGAGTATACCGTAACCATTCAAATCTTAGCGTTGATGACGCTATTAAGTTTATTGCCTGCGATTATCATGATGATGACAGCGTTTACTCGCATCATTGTTGTTATGTCAATCTTGCGCCAAGCCCTTGGTTTACAGCAAACCCCTTCTAATCAGGTGGTTTTGGGCATGTCTATCTTCTTAACTGCTTTTATCATGATGCCCGTCTTTGAGAAGGTAAACGAAGTTGCTATTCAGCCTTATTTAAATGAAACAATAAAACCTCTCGAAGCATTAGAAAGAGCGACTGGGCCGATGAAAGAATTTATGTTGGCGCAAACGCGAGAAACAGATTTAAATTTATTCGTCAGGATATCAGGCAGAAAAGATCTATTAAGCCCTGATGAAACCCCATTGCATATATTGATTCCTGCTTTTGTTACCAGTGAGTTAAAAACCGCTTTTCAAATTGGTTTTTTGATCTTTATTCCCTTTTTGATTATTGACCTTGTGGTTGCAAGTATTTTGATGGCGATGGGGATGATGATGTTGTCGCCGATTATTATCTCGCTGCCATTTAAAATTATGTTGTTTGTATTGATCGATGGCTGGGCTTTGGTCATGGGCACTCTCGCTAACAGTTTCGGGACTATTTAGGAGGCTGTATGGGTGCTGATCAAATTGGTGATTTATTTAGCCAAGCCTTATTGATTATCGTTACTATCGTATTTGTTATGGTAGTCCCGAGCCTTATTGTTGGTCTGTGTGTGGCGACCTTCCAAGCGGCGACACAAATTAACGAGCAAACGTTAAGTTTTCTACCACGATTAATTATTACTTTATTAAGCCTGATATTTTTTGGTGGCTGGGCGGTTAATAAAGTTGTTGAATTCACCCTTGGTATTTATACCAATATTCCCTACTTGGTCGGTTGAGGTGCAGTAGGGATATGTTGGAGTTTACTGCGTTAGATTTACAGAGCTGGGTGGCGCAATATTTTTATCCTTTTGCTCGCATTGCTGGCTGCTTAGGTGTTATGCCGCTATTAGGCAGTAAATTAGTGCCACGACAAATTAGAGTTTTATTGGCTGTCTTTATTACTTTAATTATTGCGCCTATATTGCCAGACATGCCGAGTGTCGAACCTATGTCGTTAGACTCTTTTATTATAATTTTTCAACAAATGTTAATTGGTATCGTTTTGGGATTTATGGTGGAAATCGTGACCCAAGTTTTTGTTTTAGCAGGGCAGTTAATTGCGATGCAAACAGGTCTTGGTATCGCAACGACAGTTGATCCTGCTCAGGGGGTGTCGGTTGTTGTTGTCAGTCAGTGGTTTTTGTTTTTAACCAGCTTAACGTTCTTAGCTTTAAATGGTCATTTAATTGTAATAGAAGTGGTTGTTGAAAGTTTTTATACCATGCCTATTGGTAGTGGCGCTTGGAGCGCAGAAGATTATGGTCGTATGGTGCGCTGGGGGGGCTGGATGTTTGCATCTGCTCTGGTTATTGCACTGCCTGCGTTAACGTCGTTACTGATCGTTAACTTTGCCTTTGGTGTGATGACCCGAGCCGCACCACAATTGAATATTTTTTCCCTAGGTTTTCCTGTCACTATGTTGGTGGGGCTGGTCATTATTTGGTTAATTATCGGGCAGTTAGGGGAAGGCTTTCATAAGTTATTAGAAGTGCTCTTTGAATTCTTACGTTCGCTAATTCGAACTCAATGATCGCTAGTGGAGTAAGGCATGGCTGAAGAAGACAGCAGTCAAGAAAAAACAGAGGAACCCACCGAGCGAAAAATCCAGAAATCGAAAGATGATGGACAGACCGCTCGCTCAAAAGAACTCAATACCAGTGCGATATTATTATTCGGCGCTTTAGGCTTGGTTGCCTTTGGCTCTTATATGAGTGATAAAATTTATCACATAGCGCGGTTTAACTTGGATGTTGAGCGCGCTGCATTTTTTGATACCGCTTACATGTTCAGCCATATGTCAGAATCTATGTGGGAAGCGGTGGCGGCTTTAGTTCCTTGGTTTATTCTGGTTTTAATCGCCGCATTTTTATCCCCTTTAGGTGTTGGTGGCTGGTTGTTCAGTACCAAAGCCCTCGCCCCTAAAATGTCACGTATGAGTCCTTTAGCGGGTATTAAGCGGATGTTTTCAGCTAACTCATTAGTTGAACTATTTAAGGCTTGGGGGAAAGTTTTAGTGGTGGGTACATCGGCCTACTTTGTTATCGAGTATTATTTTCAAGACGCGATGGATTTACAAAATGCACCTGTACGCTCAGCGATTAAACGCTCTACTGAAATAGTATTGTGGGCTGCCGTTATTCTTTGCGCATCAACTTTAATCATTGCGCTGATTGATGTGCCTTGGCAAATTTACAGTCATACCAAAAAATTACGCATGTCGCTGCAAGAAATTAAAGATGAATTTAAAGATACCGAAGGTAAGCCAGAAGTTAAGGGGCGGATTCGTCAAATGCAAAGAGAGGCCGCTCAGCGTCGCATGATGGGGGCAGTCCCTGATGCGGATGTAGTCATTACTAACCCAACTCATTATGCCGTAGCCTTGAAATATACAGGGGGAGCGGGGGCGCCAGTTGTCGTCGCGAAAGGTATTGAAGAAACAGCGCTTAAAATTCGAGAAATTGCTAAAGAAAATAATGTGCCGCAGTTAGAAGCACCGCCATTAGCCCGTGCCATTTATACTCATACTCGCATTGACGATGAAATTCCTGAAGGGCTATACACTGCAGTGGCACAGGTATTAGCCTATATTTTCCAGGTGGATCAATACGCTAAAGGGCAAGGGCCTAAGCCTGATCATCGCCCTAATATGCCAATTCCTGCAGATTTAAGAGTTGATGCTAATGCTGAATAAAACAAATGATTCCATGGGTTTTATAACCGATCCATGACTGGGTATTTATTCCACAAAACGGCGTAAATACGTACTCGATACATCCATG
>ERZ1027231.58-NODE-58-length-76741-cov-28.391571_pt1 | contig 76741 bp, 75 predicted proteins | sample MGYA00520866_ERZ1027231 | MGnify/ENA primary metagenome ERZ1027231 (study PRJEB33311, sample SAMEA4378411) | marine metagenome | biome: Marine biome; feature: Fjord; material: Water | collected 2014-07-20T08:00:00Z/2014-07-... | depth 75 m ...
CCCTCGACCACAGGAATCACAATCCTGTGCTCTACCAACTGAGCTACAGCCACCATATAAAGCGATGAAAATAATTGGGGTGGCTGAAGGGGATCGAACCCTCGACCACAGGAATCACAATCCTGTGCTCTACCAACTGAGCTACAGCCACCACGTATTTTCCAAACAACCACTAACAACCAACATAAGATGGTACGCCCAGCAGGGCTCGAACCTGCAACCCTCGCCTTAGAAGGGCGATGCTCTATCCAATTGAGCTATGGGCGCACGGCCACCTAACAAGCGTTAGATTTAGTGGTCGGGATAGAGAGATTCGAACTCCCGACATCCTGCTCCCAAAGCAGGCGCGCTACCAGACTGCGCTATATCCCGAATACAACACCAAGCTGCGAATAAATTCGCCGTCTCGTTGAAGTGGTGCGCATATTACCCACGCACCCCAACTGCGTCAACCATTTTCTCTGGTTAATTCATTAAAAACTGAATAAAAACAAAGGGGTTAACCTAACAATTCATGATTCAGCATAATTTTTGGCTTCTCTACTTTGCTTTAATAGTCAGTCGTGAGAAAATCTCGCCACAAATCACTCCAGATTTCTTCTGATCTACTGCAAGGTTAAAGATTTAAATGAGCGCTCAAATTATTGATGGCAAAGCCACTGCCGAATCGATCCGTAAAACTGTTGCCGAACGTGTACAGAAACGCTTAGATAAAGGACTAAGAGCCCCTGGCTTAGCCGTAATCCTTGTTGGCAAAGACCCTGCTTCTGAAGTTTACGTAAAGCACAAGCGTAAGGACTGCGAAGAAGTGGGCATTAATAGCCAAGCCTACGACCTGCCCTCCTCTGCCTCTCAAGGTGAGCTACTATCTTTAATTGATGAGCTCAATAATGACGATACGATTGATGGCATTTTGGTTCAACTACCTTTGCCCTCGCAACTAAAGTCAGACGAGATCCTAGAGCGCATCTCCCCCGATAAAGACGTTGATGGCTTCCATCCTTTCAACATCGGCCGTCTAGCCCAGCGTATGCCACTATTACGCCCATGCACACCTGCTGGCATCGTCACACTTCTAGAAAATACCAAAGAACCTATTCGCGGCAAGCACGCAGTCATCGTTGGCTCTTCTAATATTGTTGGCCGCCCTATGGGGTTAGAGTTGCTACTTAAAGGTTGCACAGTAACAACCTGCCATCGCTTTACTGAAGACCTTGAAAGCCATGTCCGCTTTGGTGATATAGTAGTAGTCGCCGTTGGCCGTCCCGATATTGTTAAAGGCGAATGGATCAAGAAAGGCGCCATGGTTATTGACGTAGGCATCAACCGCCTAGATAGCGGCAAGCTTGTTGGCGATGTGGAATTTGAAGCAGCATCGAAGAATGCTAGCCACATCACCCCAGTCCCTGGTGGTGTAGGCCCAATGACTCGCGCCAAACTTTTAGAGAACACTTTGCAGGCGTGCGAAGAACTGCATACTAAAATCTAATTTCCAAGAATTTAGTATTTAGAAAACAAAAAAGCCGCTAACTGAAGTGACCCCCAATAGTTAGACAAATAACTTTGGGGGACTTTATGTCCAAGTACAGTAGAAACTTAAAAATAGTCATCGCTAAAAGATATTTAGATGACGAATCCTCTCGCGATTTAAGCCAAGAATATAATATATCCTCCAGACAAATTAGGTACTGGGGCGCAGTTTATTCCTTCAATCATGAACATTCATTTCAACCTCCCGCTTTAGCATACAGCGCTAAAGACAAGCTCAAAGTACTAACCATAATGCAGACAGAAGATTGGTCGCTGGGGCATACTAGTGCCTTTTTTAACCTTTCATCACCTGGCACGCTATGCGTTTGGTTACGCAATTACGAATCTCTTGGTATGAAAGGGCTAGAGCCTAAAAAGCGCGGAGCCCCAATGAAGAAACCCCCTATTGTAAAGCCCAAAGCTGCTACTGAAATGACAGAAGGTGAATTAAGAGATGAGCTTGAATACCTTAGGGCGGAGAATGCCGTGCTAAAAAAGTTCGATGCCTTGCTCCAGGAGAAGAGATTAAAAGCAAAGAAAAAGCGAAAATAATCCTAGAGCTTAAGGCAAATCATTTTTTAAGTATGTTATTACGCGCATGCGATCTAGCTCGAAGTGTCTTCTACTATCATTGTAAAGCGCTTGAGAAGCCTGATGTTTGTGCAGAAGTAAAAGCAAAAATCAGACAGGTATTCGAACTGCACAAAGGCCGTTATGGTTATCGCCGCATCACGCTAGCACTGCGTAACCTAGGCATGAAGATTAATCGAAAAAAGGTGCAGCGATTAATGCTGGAGTTGAATCTCAAATCAAAGGTACGGCCTAAGCGATACAATTCTTATAAAGGGGCAGAAGGAAAATCAGTTGATAATTTGTTGCAGCGTGACTTTACGGCAGATAAGCCCAACCAGAAGTGGGTAACCGATGTCACTGAGTTTAATGTGAAGGGGCAGAAGGTCTATCTTTCACCTTTAATAGATCTTTTTAGTGGGGATGTAGTTGCATATCGCATAGCTAAGTCAGCGCACCTTCCTCTAGTTAAGGATATGTTTGAGGATGCTATAGCGAAATTAAATGATGGCGAACAGCCTATATTGCATAGCGATCAAGGATGGCAATACCGATTACCGCAGATACAAAAAATGCTAAAAAAGCTGGCTTGAAGCAAAGTATGTCACGGAAAGGTAATTGCTTGGATAATGCAGTAGCAGAAAGCTTCTTTGCAGTATTAAAAACAGAGATGTTTCATCATCATGATTTTGAAAGTGCCGACGATTTAATCATGAAAATAGATGAATATATTGAGTATTACAATACAATGAGAATCAAGGTCAAACTAAAAGGCCTGACTCCGATAGAGCATCGAAATCAGGCCTTACTGGCCGCTTAATAATAGTGTCCAACTTTATGGGGTCACTTCAAACTGAATTTCAGTTAGCGGCTTTTTTTGTGAGTTCAAACCTAAGTAGCTATACGTCGCCGGCGAACTTCTCTTTTAACCTTCGACTAGCGCCACTTCTACTGCAGCATCGTGGCCACGGTAGGCTTTTTCCATTTTCTTCAGTTTCTTCTTCCCTACTCCACCCAATACATTAATTGCGTGACGTAAGCGGGCGCGAGCCATGTCTGGGCCAAGCATTGCCATACTGTCTAATACAGAAATGGTTTCACTGGTGCCGGCGATAGAGATGAACAAAGGATTCAAGAAGTCTTTTGGTTTAATGTCCATACTCTTGGCTAATGCAAACATGCGCTTTTGAATCTGGTCACGATCCCAGTGGCGAATCGCTTCTAGTTGCCATAAAGCAAATTGTAGAATTTCTACCTGCTGATCTAGCTCTAGGTTTTTATGGACAAAGCTTTCTTCTGTAAGGTTGGTCATGCCACCTAAGAAGTGCCCTGCCAAACCAACTACGTCAGCGAAGGTGTCTACACGCGTTTGAATGTGCGGCACTAACGGCATTAGGCGTTCTTTGGTTAAACCCCAAGCGGCGAATTTTTCGGCAAAGTTTTCTGCATCTAATTCACGCAACCATAGGCCGTTTAACCAATTGAGTTTTTCGGTATCAAAAATTGGACCGCCTAGAGATACACGCTGAATGTCGAAGTTGTCGAACATTTCTTGGCGGGTGAATTTTTCACTCTCGTCTGGCATTGACCAGCCCATACGACCCAGGTAGTTCAATAGCGCTTCTGGCAAATAGCCCATGCGCTGATAGAACATAATAGACGTTGGATTCTTACGCTTACTTAACTTACTTTTATCTGAGTTGCGCAATAAAGGCATGTGGCAAAGCGCTGGCATGTCCCAACCGAAGAATTCATACAGCAACTTGTGCTTTGGTGCTGAGTTGATCCACTCTTCACCACGAATTACGTGAGTGATTTGCATTAGGTGGTCATCAACGACGTTGGCTAGGTGGTATGTTGGCATGCCGTCAGATTTTAATAAGATCTGCGCATCAACCATTTTCCAGTCTAGCTCGATGCCGCCACGCAACATATCATTCACGTCGCAGATGCCTTCTTCTGGCACATTCATACGTACTACAAAAGAGTCACCGGCCGCTTGGCGCTTGGCAACTTCTTCGTCGGAGAGCTTAAGATCGCTTGGCTTTAATGCTCGACCAAGATCTGCAATAGCTTCGCGCAATTCGTTTAGCTCGTCACTGGTACGGTAGCAGCGGAAGGCGTGGCCTTTTTCGATTAGCTGTTCAGCGTACTGAGCGTAATCATTTTTACGTTCGCTCTGACGATACGGACCAAAATCACCACCAACATCTGGACCTTCATCCCACTCTAAACCCAACCAGCGCATACTATCTAGAATCGCTTGCTCTGACTCTGGTGTACTGCGGCTTTGATCGGTATCTTCGATGCGTAAAATAAATTTACCACCGTGTTTACGAGCAAACGCTAGGTTAAATAGTGCAATATAAGCGGTGCCTACGTGAGGATCGCCAGTTGGAGAAGGTGCGACGCGAGTACGAACTGTCATGTGAATTCTCTAATTTCAATAATTGATCTAAATTTTGGTCGCATTATAGCACTAGACCCCGCGCAGTTGCTGCCTTAATATGTCGTCTTATATTAGAACCAATACAAGCACTTGCTTGCTTATGTTTACAGCCGTAATTGGAATTTGATTACGAAGAGTATTTAAAAAGGATTTTTACTATGTCCAATACCGCAGGCAAAGCCTATGCGATGAACGTCATCACACCTATTCCTTGGTGGAAGGCCATTTGGCAGTGGGTTATTTTCAATGCCGTTATTTACCTACCTACATTTCTTAAAGGCTTGATCAATCTTTCGTTGATTCATTACGCGCGCTGGACATTAATTGGCCGCAATAGCTTCCCTCATTTAGGCCCCAACCAACCCAAAGAAGATTTGCATTACAGTTATATGATGTTTGAAAGTAACTTTAATGGCAGTTGGGATCAGTACATTGATTCGTTTTCTTTTGCTATTCCTTCTGGTTTAGATATGTTCTGGCGCCACAATGTCGGTTATCCCAAGTCTATTCCGCTGCATGGTTTTTATGATTATATTCGTTTTAATCAAGTAGAAACCGATCACTACTACAATGCCTACCCTTGCGCTGCGGCCAATGATGTTAAAACAGCGATCAGTTTGTTTGATAATTTAAAAGATTTTAGTGAGCAGCTTTCGTCTTTGGATGACGATGAGTTTTTAGTCGCTTACAACGAATTTTTAAACGATAACCAAGCATCACTGGGTAGCATGGGTATCGCACCAGGAGCAGCTAATGAGTAATGCTTCAGGCAATGCATACGCCCTTACTACGCTATGCCCCATTACTAATGGTGCAATTTTAGACGACCAAGGCAATGAAACCGAGGCACACGATAAAGTGGTGCGTCGCTTATTACAGGATATCCCGCTGAACGAAGGCAGTTTTTTTGCAGAGGTTGATAATACCTATTTTGCTCGCTTGTTTATTCTGAATGATGTGTTCTTTCAGCAAGGCAATGAGTTTGAGCAGGATCATTTAAAGTCAAAATACCTGTGTTTTAACAGTAACTTTCACGGCGATTTAGAACCTTATTTAGAAAGCATGTGGAATAATTGCGAGCCGCAAGTGCGTAGTATTTGGCAGCACTGCGTTGGTTTTAACTTGGTTAATAGCGCTCATGAATTTATTACCTATATCAAAGCCTGCCAGTTAAAAACGACACTGTTTTTTAATGGCTCTAACGATGAAAGTTTAACCAAGCAGCTGAAAGCACTTTATGTGAAGCAGATATTTAGTGAGTTTGTTTTAACTCAGCAAGGTAAAAGTGCCAGCGAGACTAAGCAGAATTTTAAATATTTTCTTCAACGCGTGCAGTTAAATAATTTGCAGTCCCCAAGCTGGAAACCTGGACAGAGTGAGCTTAAGCCATGAGTAAAACATTAGATTTATACGATATTCAAGGCAATATTTGCAAAGGCTATGGCCGCTATGGTTTTCCGAAAGCGCGCTACTTTTTTATCAGCTTTAATGAAGTTTCTGATAGCCGTAATTTTCTATTAAACCTCATCGAGAAAATTACCACAGCTGAAGTATGGCCTGTCAGAAACGATTCTTCTGTTAAGCCAAGCTCGACTACGAATATCGGTTTTACTTACGCAGGCCTTGCGGCACTTAAAATTCCTGAACGCAGTTTAAAGGGATTTCCTGTTGACTTTACTATGGGTATGAAAGCTCGTAGCCATATTCTTGGGGATACGGGTAGTAATAGCCCTGAGCATTGGGACAGCATTTGGCAAGGCGACAAAGTTCATGCGTGGCTATCGATTAACGGCCGCGACGACGATGAAATTAGCCAGCGCTACAGCGAAATGAAAGCCCTGCTTTCTGACTACCCTGGCATTGAATTATTGTCTGGCCACCGCGGCCCCAACGGTTCGATTTTAGAATACCAAGATGCCTCCGCAGTATTTGAAAACGGCGAGGCAACGGGTAAAGAGCACTTTGGTTTTACCGATGGTATTGGCAATCCCTATTTTGAAGGATCTGGCATACACATAAGTCGCTTACCAGGGCGCGGAAAATTAATGCGTGACGGCAGCTGGCAGCCATTAGCTGCTGGGGAATTCGTATTAGGACACCCAGACGAAGCGCGCGAGTACCCTCCTGCCCCAGAACCAAAATTATTATCCCGCAACGGCACGTTTATGGTGTATCGCAAGCTGCATGAAAATGTCGACACCTTCGCCCACTACTTGGACACCCACGTTAAGGGCTTTGATGGCAGCAAAGATTTATTGATGGCAAAGATGTCAGGGCGCTGGCCGGATAACGGCGCGCCACTAACACTTGCTGCCACCGATGAAGAAAAAGCCGCTCTAGATGCACGCATGGCAGACTTAGTTCAGCGCACCGATGACGGGGATGAATGCGCTAAAGGCCAGTTAAAGCAATTGCGCAGCCAGTGGATTAATTTCGATTACGATAAGGATGCCTCAGGCTCTAAGTGCCCTATTGGCGCACATATTCGCCGCACGAATACTCGCGGTTCTTTAGAGCATGAAAAAGGTGCGTTTGATCGCCCAGGTGCTCTGGTTGATCGTCGTCGGCTGATGCGCCGCGGCCTGCCTTATGGGGGCATTGATGAGACTATGTCTGACTCTGGCGAACAAGGTATTATCTTCATGAGCATTGGCGCTAGCATTGAGCGGCAGTTCGAATTCGTACAGCAGCAATGGGTGAATTATTCTAACGATTTCAAGCTGGGTAATGATAAAGACCCACTGATTGGTAATCATGATGGCCATCTAACCGATAAGCACATCATCCAATCCGGACACCCACCACAAGAAACTGCCCTACATGGACAGCCATCAAAGCCGCCTTTCTTTTGTACCGAAATGCCGCGCTTTGTTGAGACCCGCGGTGGTGATTACTTCTTTATTCCTAGCATCACGGCTTTACGCATGATTGCCGAGGACATGATTGATCCAAGTTAGATTCAAACTGGGCTAGGTCAAGGAATCTCCATATTCAAAAGGTAGCGAACCTGCGATAATGGAGATTCATTTATACGATCTATAGTTTCTATTATGTCTGCTTCAACTTCTGGCTCTAACGCCACACCTACCTCAGACTCCGTGCTGGCTTCTTATTCTGCCGCTAGAGATGTTGATCCTAAAGATTTAGCGGAACTGATTAATTTTTTACCCTGCGAAACCCCTGATGCCTGGGTTGATCTGGCATTGCAGCGTCAAGATATTCTATTAATTAATCATGCGTTTTTAGAATTGTGCGCGGCAAGAACAGCACTGAACTTGATGTTCATCTACCCTGATAAGCCAGATTTACAGACTAAGATGTCTCGCTTGGCCCGTGAAGAAATGGTTCATTTTGAGCAGGTGATGAAGATCATCAATAAGCGCGGTTTGAAGTATCGCGGCCTGAAACCTGCGCGCTACGCAGCATTGATGAATACTGGAATTCGTAAACCATCTCATGAACGCCTGACGGATAGCCTAATCGTAGGGGCATTTATTGAAGCTCGATCTTGTGAGCGCTTTGCCAAACTAACTCCACATTTAGATGCAGAGCTGGCTAAGTTCTATACCTCCCTATTGCGTTCAGAAGCGCGCCACTACAAAGATTACTTAACCCTGGCGCAGACTTATAGCAAAACCCCCATTGATGATCGTATTGAGCATTTCCGCGAGATAGAACGTGATGCGATTGAATCTGAAGATGATCAGTTTCGCTTCCACAGCGGCACGCCATCAGCACAACTTCAAAAAAAGGGCCGCTAAGCCCTTTCTTTATTAAGACACCCACTTTAGGTCTTGAATAAAGGACTAAGAGAACTAAAATGGGTGTCTGATTACTAACCTTAATAAGACACCCATCTTAAGGAATTATTACTATCGAGTATAAATGGGCTGAGATCTTGCTATTAGTTACTGCAACTAGGATAAAGCCCTGAATATTCTCGCTTATGTATGTTTAGAGCTAGAATTGCAATATTTAGGCGAGATTAACCCTCAGAATATTTCTGACATGGTTAATTTATTAAAAAGATGAATTAATGAAACATCAATTTACAAGTGGCGAGCCCTGGCGGCCGCTGATAATGAAGATTTGCACACGCTATACGTAAACTATTTTCACTTCCCACAAATGAGCTAAATCGCTCCTCAAAATTCGATGCCATTTCTAGCCACTGATCTTCGTCAATATTGAGCCTATCTAGGACCTTTTCAGTACCCGAATTTATCGCGCCACGCTTATCATTGCGCAAAATTCTGCCAGTATTATCGACCAGCTCTAGATAATCACTCAGCTTCATTTGAATTCCTTCAGCCTGGTCTTGCTTTGGATTGCCGACAAAAGGATAAAGTACTTTTACTTGCTGACATACTTGATTGGGCTTATTGCTTTTTCGAGCTTTCTCACAACGTTTTTTGACTGAAGTATGGTTTGATTTTTCTAGCGTATTGGCCACACCTGCACGCACTGGGTTTAAATCGACGTAAGCCATACATGCCATTAATGCAGCCTCATCGAGCAGAGCTTGGGATTTAAAGCGCCCCTCCCAAAACCTCCCAGTACATTCATCTTCAGCATTTGCTTCACGAGCAATAGCCTCATTTAGAATGCGCATAAACCAACTAATACTCTGTAATCTTAGGCGCCACTTATTAATGACCAGTTGAAAAACCAACATTTCTGCCGCACTAAGTTCGCCTTCGTTCGTGAGATATTTCTGAGAAAGTAATGTGCCGTTAAATAGCTGATGCCAGCGCTCTACAACTTCATAATCAGACCAAGCCTTAGCCCGAGCGGTATTGATATGTAGCACAACATGGTAATGATTATTCATTATTGCATAAGCGGCAATATCTATAGCAAAGACTTTAGGCAGCTGGAGCAACCTATCTTCAAGCCAGGCTCGACGGTGCTCATAATCACGACCCGTAACGGAATCTTCACCACACAAATACGCTCGACGGACACAGCGCGCAACACAATGATAATACGGAGTGCTTTCTACAGAAATAAGGGTTTTTCTGGGCTTAGGCATCATGATCACCGAACTAGATGAATGGCGTACGCTTAACTCTAGATCATGACTCTGACTTTTCAACTAAGCCAGAGCTTGTGATGGGTGTCTAGCTAAGAGATGATGGGTGTCTGATTAGGACTAAGAGTAAGAGAACTATGATGGGTGTCTGATTAGGAGAGGTTTAGGAATGGGTATAGGGTTAGGCCTAGGATGATAATGATTGAGATTAGGCTCAGTACAAATTGGTTCGGGTCTTGTTTGAATTTCACGAATACGTTTTGGGCGAAGGTTAATTGTTGCAACTTCACTCTATCTTCTTGTGCTTCATTAAATCTGCTTTGCTGATATTCATCTAAGATGGCTTTTGCAGTATCAAATTGTTCTTCGTCGCGTAGCCAGATTGCCGCTAAGCCAATTCCCCAACGCCCTGCTTCGGTTTCATAAACAGAGAATTCATGAGTTTCGCAAAGTTCGCGAATGTCTTGAATTTCATCTTCAGGAGCGCCGTGCATGTTAAATAGTAATTTTGGCATTGTTTAAATCTTGTCTCTAATCTGTTTAGTTTTAGTGCTTAAGGCGCATGTCGTTAAGGTTAATTCCCAGCGGTAAGTCTGTCACCAACTTCGCTAGTTTTCGTGTTAGTAATGCATTACGCCATTGAGTTTCTAGCGCTTCTTTTAACTTGGGTTTTAATTCCAGCCCAGGCAGCTCTATTAATAGCGTATCCAGGTCTTGATGCTGAGTGAGCAAGTCGGTGGCTGTTTTAATGCCTATACCTTTAATGCCTGGCAGGTGGTTTGTGGTATCACCTGTTAATGCAAGCAAGTCAACCAGCTGCCCTGCTTCTACACTATAACGAGCACGCACTTCTTCTTCGTTAAATAGCTGGCGATCAAAATGATTCAGTATTTGAATGCGCTGATCGACCAGTTGAAAGAAGCCTTTGTCGGTGGATATTATAGTGCTCGATAAACCATTGTAGGCAGACTTAACAGCAAGGCTAGCAATCACATCGTCGGCTTCCCAGTGCTGAAACTCGAAGCAATAAAAGCCTGCAGTTTTAAAGCCAGCGATAAATTGCTCTAGCACCTTTTCTAATGCTTCGGGCATTGGGCCGCGACCTAATTTATAGTCGGGCCATACAGCATGGCGCCAAGTCGGTTCTTTGCGTTCAAATATAATGGCGCAATGAGTCGCATCTAGACGCTTGGCATTATCGGCAATGGTATTGATGCAGCGATTCATGCAGGCTTCTTCTTTATTGTCATGATCTGGCATCGCCGCGTACATGCGGCGAATCAGGTTCATGGCATCAATTATCAATAAGTGCATGATCTTTCTGTGCCTGCCAAAGTTGGTAGTAGTGCCCTTCAAGAGCCAATAAGTCGGCATGCCTGCCCTGCTCAACCACTGCTCCATCATCGATTACGACGATTTTATCAGCATCAATAATCGTCGATAATCTGTGAGCAATAATTAAGCTTGTATGACCAGCCGATACTTTTCGAATGGCTTCGTTGATGTTTTTCTCGGTGCGTGAATCCAATGATGAGGTTGCTTCATCAAAGACCATGATTGCTGGGCGCTTTAATAGCATGCGCGCAATGGCTAGGCGTTGTTTCTCACCCCCAGAGAGTTTTAATCCCCGCTCACCGACGACTGTTTCTAAGCCGTCTGGGCACTGGGTTAAAAACTCATCCAGTTGCGCCATGGTAATAACCCGTGCGAGCTCTTCATCATTTGCTTCGGGCGCTGCGTATAGCAGGTTGTTTTTGAAGGTATCGTTGAACATCACGGTATCTTGCGGCACAACGCCAATATGTTCGCGCAAACTAGCAAGGGATAAGTCATAAATAGACTGACCATTAATTAAAATATCCCCCGAATGAGTGTCATAAAAACGGAATAGCAACTTAGTTAAGGTCGACTTGCCTGCTCCGCTACTGCCAACGACGGCAACTCGCTCACCTGCACCAATGCTAAATGACAAACCTTTTAATATTGGCCTTTTAGTTTGGTAATGAAATTTGAGCTGAGAAAACTCAATGTTGGCTTTAGTATCTTTTAGTGACTCAACTCCACTATCGGTTACAGTGGGTGTCTCTTTAAGGAGGCCTAGCATTTGTTCGATACTGGCTAGGGATGCTTTTACTTCGCGATAAACAAAACCTAAAAAGCTTAATGGCATAAACAGTTGGAACATGAAGGCATTCATTAAGGTGAAGTCACCAATGGTCATTGTGCCTGCTATTACGTAGTAGGCTGATAGACATAGCATTAGCGTCATGGCGAGGCTGATAATTAAGGCTTGGCCAGAGTTTAAGGCAAACAAGGTTAAGCGATTTTTACGTCTTGCCTGCTCCCAGCGCCAAAGTGAATCATCGTAATCTTTTGCTTCGCGCTCTTCTGCTGAAAAATACTTTACTGTTTCATAGTTTAATAAGCTGTCGAGGGCGCGAGCATGGGTACTTGAATCCATTTTATTGGCTTCGCGCACATACATTGTGCGCCATTCGGTAATGCGAGCAGTATAAATAACGTACGAAACGACGGCGACTAAGGTAATTAGGGCAAACCAAGGTGGGTAGTTATACAGCAGCAGTCCGATTACTAAGGCCAGTTCAAAAAGTGTTGGCAGAATATTAAAAATAACAAAACGCATTAAAAAACTGATGCCGTTGGTGCCGCGTTCAATGTCGCGCTGCAGTGCACCCGTTTGGCGAGATAGGTGAAAGTCTAAACTTAACTTATGCAGATGGCGGAAAACCTTCAGTGACATGCGGCGCATAGCGCGTTCGGTTACTCGGCCAAACAAAACGTCGCGTACTTCTCCTAACAGCACATTGAGCAAGCGCACGGAGCCATAAGCTAGCAGCAAACCAATAGGGAACCATAACCAAATATTGTCTGGTGTAATCACTTCACCTGCAGTGCCTGTTCCGCCTGCTAGCCCATCGACAAGATCTTTTAGTACGAATGGCATCGAGACACTGGCCAGCTTTGCCCCAATAAGACATAGCCCTGCCAGCAAGACTCTACCCTTGTATTCCATCAGGTAGGGCCATAATGTTTTTAGCCATGCGGTATTGGTTAAACTGACTTCGGGAGCGTCGCTCCATCCAGAAGGTCTCATGCGGTGCCTATTCTCGTAATTGAACAAGAGACTTTATCATAGCAAGCCGCTATTATGTTCGACGTTTGATTAATATGATTATTTTTGAGTTGGATTTTCTTATATGCGCTCTGTTTTAAGCAAAAAAGCGGTATTTGCTGCAGTACTTTTGTCTCTTTCATCTTTACCTTCTATCAGTTTGGCTGATTTTCAAGCGGATGCGGGTTTTGCCTCTGAATATGTTCGCCAAGGTATTAAGCAAAGTGGTTCTATGCCTGTTTTACAAGGCAATATGATTTATCGCTCACAAACAGGTCTTTATGGTGGTATCTGGGGTTCAGGTATTGACCGTGGTTCCCCTGATAGTACTCGCTTCGAATTTGATGGTTTTGCCGGTCTTTATTTGCCGCTAACCCAATCAATTGATCTGGACCTAGGTTATACCTACGCCACTTTTGTTGGCGAACCTGATATTGACAATAATTATGGCGAAACCTTTATTAATATTCTTTATAACCAGTCAACAACATTAGGCTATCGCTACAGCGCTGACTTTTTTGGTACTGGGGAAGACCAGCAGGTTATCGAGCTGGCGCAGTTATTTAACTACAGTGCTTTTACCTTTGAAGCCTCTGTACGCAATTACAAGTATATGGAAACGACCGAAACGGTTAACTGGGGCAGCGAAAGCCGTGATGATTATTTTCACTTCCGCATTGGCGTAGCGCGTAGTTATTTTGCTAACCACATGGCGTTAAGCATAGAGCGTACGAACTTAAGTAGTGATTTTAGTGGTGGCACTCAGATCGTATTTACTTATGCTCGACAATTTGACTTCTAACATTCTAACCAAACCGAAAGAATTTAACCACAGAGGCACAAAGCCTCTGTGGTAAGCTATGTTTTATCTTTTCCTTCCACACCTTCCACCAAAGATACAAATTCACTAACAGCATGCGTTTCTGGATTTAGCTTTTTATCTCGGACAAAAACCATAGCTGGATAGTACCCCTGGCCTAAATCGATATTATCAATCACGTCATTATTGGCAGGAAATTTCACCTGCCCTTGCTCACTTACCCCTGCAGGAAATACAGCCAATTCTTCGTAATAGCCCTGCAATACCGAGTCTTTAAATATTAATACCGTATTGTATTGGTGATAGTCATCGCCCTTTACGCGCTCCATTCCCATGATGGTAAAGTCTTGATAACTACCAAAGTAATAAAACGATAATACCTGATCGAGATGGGTATTCTGTACGAGGTTAGGGTTGTGTTTGAATAAATAACGCTCTGTCCATTTCGGCGTTAGCGCAATTTCGCCCCTTGCCATAGAACTTGAGAGCATGCCTGCTGCGATTAGCAGGCAAGAAAAAGCAGCCATTAAAGGCTGCGTTGTTTTTTTAAGATCCATATTTCTTTCTGTCTTTTAGCGATTAAAGCAATACTAGCGTGGCTGCTCTAACTTCAATTTAGTCCCTAGATACTCTTCTAAAGCGGGTAATTCAAACGCATCATCTTCGGAGATTAATGCAATCGACGTTCCTTTTGTTCCTGCACGGCCCGTGCGACCAATACGGTGTACGTAATCTTCTGAATCATCCGGTAGGTTGTAATTGAATACGTGAGAAACGCCATCAACGTGAATGCCGCGCCCCGCTACATCGGTTGCGACTAGTAGAGGCAAGCTGCCATCACGGAAACGTTCTAGTGTTTTAATACGCTTTTGTTGATTTACTTCCCCAGAAAGCAAGCCAGCCACTAAGCCTTGCTTATTCAGTCTGTCGCATAGTTTGCGGGTAATATCTCGACGGTTAGCAAAAATAATCGCGCGTTCAATTTTTTCTTCACGTAAGTATTTACATAGAATATCAAATTTCTCATCACCAGCGACCATTAAGAATTTCTGGTCAATATTATCCGTCGCCACTTGCTCTGGCTCGATGGTCACTTCTACGGGTTCATGAGTCCACTGATCTATTAAGCGACGAATGGCATCGGTAAAGGTGGCCGAGAAGAATAAGGTTTGGCGATCACCTTTGGTTGGCGTTGCTCGCTCGATGCGGCGTACGTCAGGAATAAAGCCCATATCCAACATGCGATCGGCTTCATCTAATACTAGAACGTCGACACCATCAAGATAGACATCCTGACTACCCATAAAGTCAATTAGACGACCAGGGGTGGCAACTAAAATATCAACAACGTGATCACGTAATTGGCGACGCTGCTCTTCGTAATCCATACCGCCAACAATGGTAACTACCTTTAAACCGGTATATTTAGCAAGCTCATTGGCATCTTTACCAATCTGCATCACTAACTCACGAGTTGGAGCAACGATAAGTGCGCGTGGCTCACTGGCAAAACGCTCTTCTTGAGGATCTGTTAATAGGCGATTAATCACGGCGGTTAAAAACGCCGCCGATTTCCCCGTACCCGTTTGCGCTTGGCCTAGAATATCACTGCCTTTTAACGCTGCTGGTAATGATTGCGCTTGAATTGGCGTGCAATATTTAAAACCTGATTCGTGAATACCTTGCATTAGGCTATCGGGTAGCTGCATGTCATGAAAGCGTGTTTGACCTTCAACGGCTTCAACCACAAAGTCAGAAGGCTTCCAAGTATTAATAACCGGGGCCTTTTTTTCAGTCTGGTGCTTTTGATTGCCTTTGGCAGACTTTTTAAAATCTTGTTTTTGAGCTGCTTTATGCGGCTTACTTTCGTGCTTGCTGCGGTCGTGGACTTTACCTTTTCCAGCGCCCGCTTTGTTGCCTTGAGCTTTATTCTGTTTCGACTTAACAGAGTTAGACTTGCCAGAGTTAGACTTGCTGTCTTGAGATTTACTATCTTGTGACTTACTACTGAATGCTGAAATTATTTTTTTAAACAAAATTTTGCCTTTATTAAACGGTCGCCGTTTTTGGCAACTCAGGTACGTCAACCAATTCTCTGAGCTGGAAGTGATCGACGGTAAGTTCTTTATTAACTTGATAATAATCCAATAGCGCCTGCTTTAATATGCCTGCACGCTCTGGAAGTCCGTTTTGTAGGTATTTTTTCACCTGTAACAGCACATTATTAGCAAATAGCTCTCTTCCTTCAGCAATTTCTTCTGCATCGCCATCTAGGTTGTCGGTACTGATATTAAATTTTCGGCCGCATGCTTTGGTCAAAATCCATTCAATCGCTTGTGGTTTTACTTCGACTTGCTCAAATTCTCGTTGCTTTTCTGCACTGCGCCCATCAGGTTCATACCAGTAACCAAAATCCACTAATAAACGCCTTTGCTGACCGGCGATGCACCAGTGACTAATTTCATGCAGGGCGCTGGCAAAAAATCCATGGGCGAATAATATTCGATGTTTTGGCTGATGATTGTCTGCAGGCAAGTAGATAGGCTCTTGATGCCCCTCTGATTGGCAGTAATCCAAACGTGTATTGCAGCGAGATATAAATAATTCGTCAAATATTTCGATTAATTGATCAGGATTGTCAAGATTCATGCAGTCGCTTCTATACTCACGGAAGGTTACAGGGCAGAATGCGCAGCTTACTGATATTAGACCACTATGACAAATACTCAGATCACGACTCAAGTAAATACCCAGAGCCATTATTTAAAGCAGCTGGCAAAATTAACGACTCCTATTTTGATTACTCAACTGTGCCAAATTGGCATGGCGACGATCGATACGATTATGTCTGGCCAAGTGGGCACTGCAGACTTGGCGGCAATTGCCATTGGTTCTAGCTTATGGACCCCTATTTGGCTATTTGTGGCTGGGGTTATGGTGGCTTTTACTCCTCAGGTTGCGCAATTGGTGGGGGCGAATAAAAAGGATCGCGTCGCAGAGATTTTAGGTTCGGCCGTTTTCCTGGGGTTATCCTTAGGCCTACTGACAGGTGTGTTGCTGTATCACTTCGGCCCGCTTTTAAGTTATTTACTACCCGACCCTAAAAGCGCCCAATTAATGCGTGATTATATTCAGGCAGTTTCTTGGGGTTTACCTGCTGCTGGGGCATTCTTGGCATTACGCTTTCATGCTGAGGCGATGAATGAACCTGTTGCTGTAACGCGTATTATGCTGACAGGGTTGTTTTTGAATGTTCCTGCCAATGCCATTTTCGTTTATGGCTGGCAAATCACGGATTCGATTGGCATTGCACCGATGGGCGGCGCTGGCTGTGGTTATGGTACAAGCTTAGTCTTTCACTTTTTATTCTTTGCCATGCTTTATGATTGCTATCAAAAACGTTTACCTGCGCCATTAAAAAAACTCAGCACTTTCTTTCGCCCTCAAGCTACGCCATTAAAGAGCTTGCTGATTTTAGGTCTACCCATTGGTGCGGCGATATTTTTTGAAGTCAGTTTCTTTTCTGTTATCGCATTATTCTTAACACCACTAGGAACGACTGTTGTTGCAGGGCATCAGGTCGCAATTAACATGACATCACTAACCTTTATGATTCCGCTGAGTGTTGGTATGGCAATTACAGTAATGGTAGGCCAACAACTAGGCCGCGGACAACCCGAACTGGCGGCCAAGGTATCTTGGCTTGGGGTAAAGGCTAATTTGGCCTTAGCATTGATTAACGCCAGCTTTATTCTGCTATTAGCCCCTTATATTGCCCAAGTGTATTCGAATGATTCAGAGGTGGTCGCGATCGGTGCATCATTGCTAGTTTTCGCTGCTGTTTTTCAAATAAGTGATGCCATTCAGATCGCCGCCGCAGGGGCATTACGCGGCTATCAAGATACTATGGTGGTGATGGTTATTACTTTTTGTGCCTATTGGCTGTTCGGTTTGGGCTTAGGATATTATTTTGCCTTTGCAGCCCCCGAACCACTTGGGGCGAAGGGTTTTTGGCTAGGAATTATCCTTGGTTTAACAGCAGCAGCGATTATGTTGAGCTATCGTTTATACAGGGTTAGTCGCAAGGCAATTCAACGTATTCAATAATCAATGGGAGGCAATATGGTGGCAAGTGCAGAGTTCTTTATTCGCATGCGCACTAAGCTGAAAAAGTTTGCCTCCCTCCCCTATATTCTAGTACGCCGCACGCTGATGTTAACTGGGTTATTGGTTTGGCTGGCAATCGCTACCCTAGCTTTTTACGGCTACCAATTATTACAGCCCATTCCAACTGCCGATAACATTTCTTTTAGCCAAGCCCGCACACTGGCGCAAGAAAAATTTCACACCCGTTGGGTTTCTCTGAAAGACGTTAACCGCGATTTAATTTATTCAATTGTTCTCAGTGAAGACAGTCATTTCTTTTCTCATACGGGCATTGATTATGATGCGTTAATTGCCGCGCTGGGTGATAACATTAAGAAACGTGAGTGGCGATTTGGCGCGAGCACTATTAGTCAGCAGACCGTTAAAAATCTGTATTTAAAACAAGAAAAAACGTTAGCTAGGAAACTACAAGAAATTATTATTACCCAGCGCTTTGAAGAAAATCTAAGCAAGAATGAAATTCTAGAACTGTATCTTAATATTATTGAATTCGGCCCAGACCTTTATGGCATTGGCAATGCCTGCCAGTACTACTTTAATAAGCCACCACAAGAAATAAATGCAGCAGAAGGGGCTTATTTAGCGTTATTAATGCCCTCTCCTCGAAAATATCACTATACCCTTTTCCAAAATGGTAACTGGTCACCTGCGTTAAGTAAAAAGCATCACCGCATTATTCGCGACATGCGTTTCAAGGAATTAATCAGTAATAAGCAATATAAAAGCTATAACAAGTGGCGCTACGATAAAGGAGATTACCTTTAGCTTCCCTTCTTCTAATCGAAAGAACTAATTTTAATCGAAAGAACTAAGTTGCTGCCGATAATGTTTAGCTTGCTGTTTAACGGTTAAGGTATTCATGCCTTTCACATACAGCTGACGATTAATACTTTCTTGTACTGGCGGCTGTACTGGCAACTGTGCTGCTAGTTGCAATAACAAATCTAAACCTTGGGCAATTAATGATTGAGAAAATAAGTTATAAACCTCATAGACATCATCTTTAGGCGATAACTTTTTCAGTTGCTTTTTACTGCCTACAATAAGATCGATTAATGATTTAATTTGCTGCAGATGACTTTGGTATTTAATGTCGTGATCAAGCTGATTATAAAAATTCAATGCCTCGTCGACATTGCCATTTTGTATTTTTCGCTGCAGCTGCTCTATTGCTGCGAGTTCTGCTGCGAGTTCTGCTGTGGTTTCTGCACTGCAAGCTTTATCAAACGTTAACAGCTGGTGGATTTTATCACTACTGACTAGGCCATTAATCTGTTGAATGGGTTTGTTAGCGCGATATAAGATCAACGCGGGCAATGAGCGCAATAACTTTGACTGCTGGTAGCTTAAAGACTCATCCAGATTGATTTCATAACAGGGGATATCACTGTAACTGTCCAGAATATTGATTAATACTGGGCGCAAGCCTTTGCAGGGGGCGCACCAATGCGCCCCTACATAGAGTAAGTAATACTCATCAGCTTTTACGGCACTCTTCTCGGCACTCTTCGCAGCAGCCAACACGGCGTCATTCAGCAGAGTATCAATGTCGATATTGTCCCTGCTGGATTCTGTTAGCCACAATGGGAGTTGCAAGGGGATCATGTAATTGACTGCAAATTTATCAGTGAAATTGCTATCATACACAGGTTTCTACTCGGTTAAGCGCTTATCATGCAGCAAAATGACAAACCTATGGCCAATTGGCTAATTATTACTCTATTCAGTTTTTGGGTTATTATAACTGTCTTAGGCTTGTGGTGGTTTCAGCAGGATAAGTTAAAGTCTTTTATTGATTTTGATGATGACCCTAGGTTCTACCAACCCGCTCAGATCAGTCAAGTATTACAGCCCTACTTAGATCAACTTGAACCTACACTACCAGGGCAGCAGACGTTATTTCACTTTTGGCGCAGCGACTGCATTTGTAATCGTATTAGCCAGCGCCACTTTAGCCGCTTAATTAACGACTTTAATCCTCAGCAGCTGCGCATTGTGATTATTGCCCACCCCGATACGCCTCAGCAGGACATTAATGAATTGCAGCAGCTTAATGGCGATCGTTTACAGATTATTAGAGCTCTGCCAGAACTAAAGACACTACCTTCTAGCCCTGCCTTAGCTATTGTTGGCGAACAACAGCAACTAGGTTATTTTGGCCCCTATGGTTTTGGGGCTTTTTGTACCTCTAACGAAGACGGATTTTTATCATCTCTGGTTAATCAGTTAGCCAGCAGTCAGCAAGAAGAGAGCCCAACCTTTATTAATGTTATTGGCGAAGGCTGCTTTTGCTCTTGGCAATAGTTAAGTTCTGCGCTAGTTTTTTCAACTGTTGCGATAAACGTTTTTCATCATTAAAGCGCTGCTTTAATGATTGCTTAGCGCCTTGCTCAGTAAAATATTGATTTTGCAAAGCCTCAAACAAACGCTGTATTGATTTATTATGCTGTGGAAAAGCTTGCTGCAAACGCAGGCTATAATCGCTAAAACCTTCACTCTCTTTTCTTTGCAACTCAACTATTGCTAAGCGCTTATCCAAATAAGCCAAACTCTTTTGCAATGGTGATAGCTTTGGGTTTGAGCGTGTCCATAATAACAAACCTGCGCTGGCAAAAAATATCACTATAAACAACCCAATTAGCCAATAGAGACTTTTTTCTAAATAGCCTTGGCCAAACCATTTCTTTAGCTGGCTAGATTGCTTTTGTTTATTAAAATTTAATACCGATTGATGCCATTGATAGTTCAAGTTATCAAGAGACAAGCGAAGGCTATTTAGCCAGGGAAGATGAGATAGCTTAACCAGAGAAAACTGACTATCACTCATAAATTCATCTTCTTTAAGAGCACTTCTCAACCCTGATGTAATTCGATCAGGAGCGACCTGCGCAGTCGGATCAACGGACACCCAGCCCTCTCCTTCCAGCCACACTTCAGCCCAAGCATGAGCATCATACTGACGTACCGTTATATGGCCGCTTTCTGGATTAAGCTCACCGCCCTGATAGCCTGCCACAATGCGCGCAGGAATATTCATGGCGCGCATAACAAAAACAAAGCTACTGGCAAAGTGCGCACAAAACCCTGCACGATTTGAAAATAAAAACTGATCGATATCGTTATTTTGCATCTGCTCTGGCTGCAAGGTATAACTAAATTCTTGCTGGCGATAGTATTGCAGCATCGCTTCCATTCGGCCCCGATCAGAATCATTCTCTAGCAATATTTGCTGTGCTAACTGATGTGACTTCTGATTGCTTTTCTTTAATTGAACAGATTGTTGTAATTGAACGGACTGCTGACGCACAAGATCGCTCAGCCCTTGCGGTGCTATTTTCATATTGGGCGCAGATCTAACTAGATAATTTTTACGCTGACTGATTTTCTTTTTACTAATAAGTCGATCATCTTTGGTCATGCCTATGTCTTTTTCCATGGCCGCAATACCACGTAAACCGAATAGCCACTTTTTATTATTACCTTCTTGAGTAATCTGATAATCGTAAATACCCACCCCTAATTCTGGCTGCCAACTTTGCGGAAACCAATCAGCTTGCTTGAACAAACCACTAGGCTGCCAAAGCGCACGCCCTTCAACTTGCTGATATTCATCCAAAACCAATGCCCGCCAATACCATTGATCTGCAGGAGGGGTATCAGCCAAAAACTTAACTCTAAAAACCAACTCGTCAGAATTAGAAAGCTTGGCAATATCCCCTGGACTCATTTGCTCTGACAATCCTGTTTTTGCCTTACCCGATTGCAAATTAAGCGACCAAAGCGGGCCTAGGCGCGGAAAGAGTACAAATAAAACCAACATTATTGGCAATGATAATAACAAAACCTGACTGCTTATTTTGGCCGCACTACGGGCATGGCGAGACATGTTTTCACCATGAGATACGATCTGATGCAGCCCGACTAACGCAGCCAGTAATAACCAAACAACAAAAATACTGTAGAGCGTGGTTAAAATACCTTGATCAAATAAGAAGTTAACAGCAAGTAAGAAGAAGCTAATAAATATGATGATATAGCCATCGCGCTGATTCTTTATTTCAAGCACTTTTAATAAACACGCAACCAAAATAAAAGTTGCTGCGCTTTCTAGATGAAATTTTCCTTTTGCCGAAATAACGACCGCGGCAATAGCGGCTGTAACAACTCCGATTTTCCCTAAGGTATTAAGCATAGGCACTCGGCCAAGATGCATTAGCCAGCGCCATCCCAATACAGTAATAAAAACTAAAGCTGTCCATAGTGGTAGCTGAGATTGCAGGGGAAAATAGACACCGCTAATAGCAACTAATAACCAAACAAGTGCGCTGCGAGGAAAGTTATTATTTTGCATTATAGATAGCCAGCTGAGTTAGACATTGTTCTCTGTGTTTATCGCCATAGCCTGGCTCAATCTTTAATGTAGGTAAACGCAAACCATAAGCTCGACCTTCTTTCTCTGCCTGCAATACCCAGCCACACAAATGAGATAGCCGTTCTTCTATCGACATACCTTGCAAGCTATACCAGTCTAACCATTGCATACTTAATTGCTGATTATCATATTCTTTACTCAGCAAGCCTTTGCCTTTGGCCAAATACTTCCACGCAATATGCTTTAAAGAATCTCCACTTTGATAATTACGCAGGCCAATAAATTCATCATTTCCGACCAATAAGTTCGCATCACTTGGCATATCATCACCACTACCTAAGCTGGCAATAAAAGGAATAAAAATAGGCGTAGGATATATAATACCAGGGGTTTTTAAACGCAGCCAAGTCCAGCACCTGTATAGCCCAAAAGGATAATAACTTCTTAGCCTTAGCCGAGGAGTTCGCAAATACCCTCGTACAGGAAGCAAGAATGAAATAGCGACTTCTGTCTCTTCATTTTTGATAACAGCAACCTGACGACCTTCATCAAAATCCTTGCCTTTTTGCGGCCACGCTATTTCCAACCCTTGATAGTCACGTTTTTTGCTAACTATTCGTAAAGGAATTTCAATATTTTCTCCAGCAAAACCTTTAACAGCGTGACTTGTTTTAATTACTAGTCCCGATAAATTTCTATAACTAAAAATCATCGCGCTCATAGCCACAGAAAATAGCCAAAAAGTAAGACCATAAATTAAACTATTTTGGTAATTAATCGCGGTAACTAATAGCAAGAGAAGCAACAAGGAAAAGACAAAGCCTACTTGGCTTGGCACAATAAAAATTGACTTTTGGCTGAGTTCTATTTGCTCGCTCGCGGGGATGCACCTATCTAACCAACGCTGCCACCTTTCTTTTAAAGAAGCAGGCTGCCAATAGTTTTTATTTTTATGATTACGCATATTATTTCAGTACTGGAATGCGCTGTAAAATTTGAGCAGATACGCCGTGTTCACTTTGCTGGGCGGCGTCGGCTAATCGATGGTCAATAACGGCGGGTAAAACCGCTTGTACATCTTCGGGAATTAGGTGCTCACGCTGATGAATATAAGCCCAAGCTTTCGCTGCCTTTAATAAACCTAACCCCGCCCGTGGTGATAAACCATAACTATAACCTGCATCGTAGCGGGTAAAGTGAATTATACGTTGGATGTACTCCAGCACCGTTGTCGAGGCAAAAACATCATTCGCTCCCAGCTGCATTGTTGCTAGTTGTTCAGCCGTGATAACTTGCTCCAGTGACTGCACCAACGTTCGTCTATCAACCCCTGTTAATAGTTCCATTTCTGATTTTGCATCAGGATAACCAATGCTAATCCTCATCAAAAATCGGTCTAACTGGGACTCCGGCAAAGGGAATGTACCCGCTTGCGATACTGGGTTTTGCGTAGCGATAACAAAAAACGGGGATGGTAACTGGCGAGTTTCACCTTCAATAGTGACCTGCCCTTCTTCCATGGCTTCTAATAGAGCACTTTGCGCCTTAGGGGTCGCTCGATTAATTTCATCAGCCAATACCAGCTGGCTGAAGATAGGGCCGGCATGAAAGCGAAAAACGCCATGCTGCGCGCCACTGTCATCACTAGGCTTGCTTTCTTTTTCAAAAATACTGACACCCAGTATATCAGCGGGCATTAAATCACTGGTAAATTGGATGCGGTTATAACTAAGACCGAGGGCTTTGGCTAACGCATGAGATAAGGTGGTTTTACCCATACCAGGAAGATCTTCGATTAGCAGATGACCCTTGGCCAACAAGCATGTAAGCGCAAGCTTGATCTGAAGTTCCTTGCCAAGAATGATGTTATTTAAAACATCGAGAGTTTTTTGGATAACAGTTTGGGACGCTAGTGCTGACGACATCGGTTTGGCTCGTTGTTGATTTAAATTGTAGAATCAACAAGGTAGCAAGGTTACTGCAAAGAGAAAAGATAAGAATAAAAGAAAAAGACCAACAGAAATTTAACTACAGAGACGCAGCGTCTCTGTAGTTAATCGCTTTTATTTTTGACTAATCGCAGCCAAGCCCAAGGCAATATCCTTCTGAATATCTTCTATCGATTCAAGGCCAACAGCAATGCGCACAAGGCCATCACCAATCCCTGCCTTAGCTCTATCTTCTGGCGTTAAACGGCTATGAGTCGTTGTTGCTGGGTGCGTTACTGTTGTTTTGGTATCGCCAAGATTCGCCGTGATGGAAATCATGCGGGTACCGTCGATTAACTGCCACGCTCCTTCTTGCCCACCGACAACTTCAAATGATAAAACACCACCAAAAGCAGATTGTTGCTTTTTAGCCATTACGTGATTTGGGTGATCTTCTAAGCCAGCATAATGCACGGCAATAATTTGCGGTTGCTGTTGTAACCATTTAGCCAACGCCATTGCATTTTCACTGTGGGCTTTCATACGCAATGACAGCGTTTCTAGACCTTTCAGGAATACCCAAGCATTAAACGGACTCATGGTCGGCCCAGCTGAGCGTAATACGCCAATAACCGGTTCAATGAGTTCTTTACTGCCCACGACAGCGCCACCTAAGCAGCGGCCTTGGCCATCGATATACTTAGTCGCAGAATGAACAATAAGATCAGCACCAAAGCGTAATGGCTTTTGCAAAGCAGGGGTACATAAACAATTATCAACCACTAATAACGCATCATTAGCATGGGCTAGGTCAGCTAATTGCTGTAGGTCGGCGACTTCGCTCATTGGGTTGGAAGGTGATTCCAAAAACAACATGCGGGTCGTTGCATCAATGGCATCAGACCAGGCATTAAAATCTAATAAATCAACATAACGTACGTCGATATTAAACTTGCGTACAAACTTTTCGAATAATACGTTGGTGCTGCCGAATACATTGCGCGAGACGATGATGCTATCCCCCGCTTTTAGGTGGGCAACAACAACTGAATATATGGCAGCCATACCTGAAGCGGTAGCAGCACAATCTTCTGCGCCTTCTAAAGCAGCCAAGCGTTCTTCAAAGGTACGGACGGTAGGATTGGTATAACGTGAGTATACGTTACCTGCCTCATCACCAGAAAATCGCGCGGCGGCTTCTGCGGCAGAGTTGAAAACATAACTACTAGTGGGATAAATGGCTTCGCTATGTTCACCGTGAGCGCTACGTACCTGGCCTGCTCGCACAGCCAACGTTTCAAAATCAGCGCCTGTTAAATCAGACTGATAACGATAATCTCTATCAGAAAATTTACCCATGTTCGTTTTCCCTACACCTTCACAAAATATTGATTACAACGTTGAATGCAAAACGGCCAGTAAACTGGCCGCTTTGATCACACTTTTTTCTTACCGTTTTTTTGCAGGTTTTTATTACTGCTTAAAACTTACTCTTGATCGTTATGCAAATCAATCGCTACGTCTTCTGCCGAATTAGCGGATGACTTTGAAGCATCACTGCGGGCTACCTGCAGGCGCTCAAAATAAGATTTATCAATATCACCGGTAATGTATTCCGAGTCAAATACTGAACAATCGAATTCAGTAACATCGGTAACTGCACCACTTAAACATGAACGCTGCAGGTCTTCTAGATCTTGATAAATTAACCAGTCGGCACCAATGGCAGTCTCGATCTCTTTAACTGTGCGATCATGTGCAATAAGCTCTTCAACCGCTGGCATATCAATGCCATAAACATTAGGGTAACGCACTTCTGGGGCCGCAGATGCGAAATACACATTCTTTGCACCAGCAATACGCGCCATTTCGATAATCTGGTTACAGGTTGTACCACGCACAATAGAATCGTCTACTAGCAGTACATTTTTACCCGCAAATTCTAAATCAATAGCATTCAGTTTTTGCTTAACCGATTTTTTACGCTGCTGCTGCCCTGGCATAATAAAAGTACGGCCAATATAGCGGTTCTTCATAAAGCCTTCGCGATACTTAACACCTAACCGATTGGCAAGCTGCAAGGCCGATGTACGGCTAGTATCTGGAATTGGGATAACCACATCGATATCATGATCTGGGCGTTCTTTCATTATCTTGCCAGCAAGATATTCACCCATTTTCAAACGTGCCTTATAAACCGAGATACCATCCATAATGGAATCTGGGCGAGCAAAATAGACGTGTTCAAAAATACATGGCGCAAGTGTTGGCGCTTCTGCACATTGCTTACTGAAGAATTCGCCTTCTTTGGTGATAACAACACATTCACCAGGGGCGATGTCGCGCTCTAGCTTAAAGTCTAAGCCATCAAGGGCAACACTTTCAGAAGCTACCATGTATTCAGTTCCTTCAGCAGCTTCACGCTTACCGAAAACCGCTGGACGAATACCGTTTGGATCACGGAAAGCAACAAGACCAAAACCGTTAATCATAGCAACAACTGCATAACCACCGCGTACACGCTTATGCACACCCGCAACCGCTTTGAAAATGGTTTCTGCTGTCGGGACAATTTCAGCTTGAGATTGCATTTCATGAGCAAATACATTCAATAATACTTCAGAATCTGAAGAGGTATTGATATGGCGAAGATCTTCTTTATACAAATGATCCGCAACATCATCAGCGTTGGTCAGATTACCATTGTGCGCTAATGTTATGCCGTAAGGAGAGTTTACATAAAACGGCTGAGCTTCTGCTGAACTAGAGCTGCCCGCTGTCGGGTAACGTACATGACCGATACCAATATGGCCAACAAGACGCTTCATGTGACGAGTACGGAAAACGTCACTCACTAAACCATTATCTTTACGTAAAAATAATTTATCGTTATGCCAAGTTACGATACCAGCAGCGTCTTGACCACGGTGCTGTAAGATCGTCAATGCATCATAGATACTTTGATTGACATGAGACTTCGCAACTATACCCACTATTCCGCACATGCGTAATAAACCTTAATTAAGTTATAAGTTAAGCTATAAATTATCTGTATATGACATCACATGATCAGTGGCCGAGGGCAAAACTTTCCTTGCCCAGTCCGCTACTATTTCTAAGTGTGGCATGAGTGTCGAATCTTGCCACCAAGGATCTTTTGGCACTGCGGTATATTGCAGTCCATAGACAATGGCAACGAGAATAAGTAGGCCTCGAACCAAACCAAATACCATGCCAAAGACACGGTCGGTGCTCGATAAACCGGTAATTCGGATCATTTCTACAACAAGATGATTAATCATGGCACCAATAGTGACGGTACCTGCGAATAAGATAATAAATGCAACAACCCAGCGGGCTGAAGGTGTGTCGATGTAATCGACCAATAAGGTAGCAAGATTGCCGCTAAAAATACGGGCAATAACGAATGCGGCTATCCAGCTCACTAAAGAAAGGGCTTCTTTAACAAAACCACGTCGTAAACTCAGGGCAGCGGAGATGGCTAATACCGCTAATATGCCCCAGTCAATACTTGTCATGGTACTTCTCAACTCGTTGACTGCATTGGAAAGACGCGGATTCTAGCAAAGGCATGGAATAACTACCACTACTCTGGCTTATATTGCTGTAAACGAATGCCTTTAATGGCCATTTCCTCACTCAAACTCGCCTTTGTTTGCTCGGCTTTAGAGCGCTGAATCATTGGCCCGACATAAACACGATCTAAACTGCCGTCTCCACTCTTCAATATATAAGCTTTAAAGTTATTTCGGCGTAGTTTATCGCGCAATGAAATTGCATTTTTGCTGGTTTTAAACGCGCCTACCTGCAGCGTCCACGCAACTGCTGCGCCAGACTGATCTAAACTGCCTAGCTTGCCGGCATCGTGTAATATTTTAGGATCGTCTTTTTTAACCACTCTTGGCTCAGGTGCCGTTATACCCTTCTCAAACTTACCACTGGCAAGAGCATCTAATTCAATTCTAACCCGACTACTATCAGCTTTACCGACCCAATCAGGAGTAGGAGGTTTAGCAGGAATCTCTGAGCGTAAAGGATCGTGCAAACGCTTTTCTTCCAGTACATTCGGCAATACCAATGCCATAGCTAAGACTGTCACTACCGCACCCAATACTCTCGCCGTTAAATTGCCTTCCATTACTGACCTCTAGTCTGTAGCACTTGCTCTGCTGCTGCGACGGTTAAGAACGAACCGATTACCAATATTGTATCGTCATCTTGCACGCAGCTCAGGCAATGATCAATTGCTAGTGCAACGTCCTGATGCTGACTGCTCACTTTTTCAGCTAACGAGGGCAATAAGCGAGCATGTAATTGCTCAACTGGCTGACCTCGATAACCAGACAGCCCTGCTAAATGCCAATGCTTAATTTTGGGCAAAGCAGTGATAATACCAACAGGATCCTTATCCGCTAATAAAGCCAAGATAGCATGAGAACATTGCCCGACCTGACTACCTAGAAATTCTGCCGCTTGCGGATTATGGGCAACATCTAAGATGAAGTTGATCTTTTTATCGTTGTATAAATAAGAATAACGACTCAGGCGACCTGCGACCTGGGTCTGTTCTATCGCCTGATTAATTTCATCATCTGTCGGCAGTAGATTTATTGCATTCAAGCCAGCAATCGCTGATGCAATATTGTAATAAGGGATATGACCTTGAGGTAAGTGCAACTGTCTTTTATTGACACCTGCCAAATCTAAATCGACAGTCCAACCGCCCTTTTCAGCATTAATCGAATACTGCTGATCTATTTCAATTAACTCAGCACCGATATTTTGCACGTGATCTAAAAAACCTTGAGAGACATTAGGCTGACCACAAATAAGCGGCTTATTCTTACGCCCTATGCCGGCTTTTTCATAACCAATAAGATCCAGCGTATCCCCAAGCCAGTCTTGATGATCCAAGCCAACACTGGTGACAATTGCAAGATCGGTATCAACGATATTGACCGCATCAAGACGTCCACCTAAACCCACTTCCAGCAAAGCGACATCAACCTGCCACTGCTTTATTTGCCAAAGTGCGGCCAAGGTACCGAATTCAAAATAGGTTAGCGGTATATCACCGCGGCCCTGCTCTATCGCAGAAAATGCGATACACAGCTCTTCGTCCGTTGTTAAACGTCCCAAACCATCAGCATCACGACGGTTAATACGTTCGTTATATTGGTGAATATGAGGAGAATTATAACCTGCTGAAGAGAGGCCTTTTTTTGCTAACAGCTGCCCAAGCAGAGCAGTTGTCGTGCCCTTGCCGTTAGTGCCGCCGACAACAATCGTTCTTGGCGCGGGCTTGAAAAGATCTAAGGCCTGAGCAACTTGAGTCACTCGACCTAGACCCATCTCAATATCTGCGGGATGAGTAGACTCAAGGTAATTGAGCCACTCTTCTTTAGTTCTCGATATTGAGCTTGAACTCATACTTTATTTAGCACCCGGATTAGCATCCATGGCGCTGCGCATGTCAGCAAGAACGGCCTGAACTTCTGTAATGGCTTTTTCAGGCTGATCAGCATTAGCGGCAATTTTATTTACTAAAGCAGAACCAACAATAACGCCATCGGCAACGGTCGCTACCGCAGCAGCGGCTTCGCCATTATTAATACCGAAACCAACGCCCACAGGAATATCGACGCGAGCACGAATACGCTCTAGGTTTTTACTAACATCAGCCACATCAATTGCAGCACTGCCCGTTACGCCTTTAATCGATACGTAGTACACATAACCGGAGCTGAATTTAGCAATTTCGCTAATACGCGCATCGGTTGTTGTTGGGGCAATTAGATAGATAATATCTAATTTATGACCTGCAAAAACTTTGGCGTTATCACCGGACTCTTCTGGTGGCATATCAACCATCAATACACCATCAATACCCGCTTGTTCGGCCGCTTTTGCAAAAGTTTCATAACCCATAGCTTCAACGGGGTTTAAGTAACCCATCAAAACAACAGGAGTATTAGCATCCGTGGTGCGGAACTCAGTTACCATTTTGATAGCATCACGCAACGAGGTATTGTGAGCAAGAGCACGCTCACAGGCTAACTGAATAGTTGGACCATCGGCCATCGGATCAGAAAAAGGCACGCCTAATTCAATAAGATCAGCACCCGCATCAACTAACCCATGCATCATGGCAACGGTCACAGCAGGATTTGGATCACCCGCTGTCACATACGGGATTAACGCTTTCTTACCAGTTTTCTTTAGCTCTGAAAATAAAGCAGCAATACGACTCATAATAATTTCCTTCTACTTTATTTAAACTTCTAAGCCGTCAATGTCAGCTACAGTATGAATATCTTTATCGCCACGACCCGACAGATTAATAACAAGCACCTTGTCAGAACTCATTTCTCGGGCCATTTTCATGCCATAAGCAATAGCGTGGCTGGATTCAAGCGCAGGCATAATACCTTCGATGCGGGTTAAATCACGAAATGCAGCCAATGCTTCTTCGTCAGTGGCAGCAACATATTCCGCACGACCGATGTCTTTTAACCAAGAGTGCTCAGGGCCTACGCCAGGATAATCTAAACCTGCAGAGACCGAATGCGTGCCCATAATCTGACCGTTTTCATCTTCCATCAGATACGTACGATTACCGTGCAATACACCTGGGCGACCTTTGCATAAAGGCGCGGCGTGATCATCACCGGCTAAGCCTAAACCACCGGCCTCTACACCAATCATGCGTACATCATGCATATTCAAATACGGGTAAAACATGCCAATGGCGTTTGAACCCCCACCGATGCAGGCAATTACAGCATCAGGCTGACGGCCAATTTGAGCATCACACTGACGGATCGTTTCACGGCCGATAATGCTTTGGAAATCACGCACTAACATTGGATATGGATGTGGGCCGGCGGCGGTACCTAAGATATAAAAGGTATCATCAACATCCGTCACCCAACTGCGCATAGCTTCGTTCATTGCGTCTTTTAAGGTTTTAGTCCCCGACTCAACCGAAATAACTTCGGCCCCAAGTAAGCGCATGCGGTATACATTAAGTTTCTGGCGTTCGATATCCGTCGAACCCATGAAAACCTTACATTCCATTCCTAAACGCGCCGCTACCGTTGCTGTTGCAACACCGTGCTGACCTGCGCCCGTTTCGGCAATGATCTTTTTCTTGCCGGAATACTTAGCTAATAGAGCTTGGCCAATAGTATTGTTTATCTTGTGCGCGCCAGTGTGGTTAAGGTCTTCGCGTTTTAAATAGATCTTCGCGCCACCACAATGATTGGTTAGTTGCTCAGCAAAATACAAAGGAGATGGACGGCCTACATAGTGGGCCAAGTCTTCATCGAATTCTTTTTGGAATGCAGGATCTTTTGAAAGCTTGCTATACAAAGCTTCTAATTCATCCAAAGCAGCGCTTAGAGTTTCAGATACGAAACGACCACCGTAAATACCAAAATGACCTTTTGCATCCGGCAATACCGGTAAATCTTGCTTGTTCTTATCGTTCGACATTACGAACCTCATTGATAAAATCTTTAATTTTTTGTTCGTCTTTGATGCCTTTACGGGCCTCGACTCCACCACTTATATCTACGGCGAAAGGCTGTACTTGGATTAGTGCATCAGCAACATTATTAGCATTCAGTCCACCGGCTAACACCCAGGGGATTGATAATTCAGGTATTAAACGCCAATCGAACGCCTGGCCAGTTCCACCAGGCAAATTCTCCACGTAAGCATCTAACAATAAAGCCTTGGCATCCGGATACTGCTGTACTGCGTCATGTATATCTTGAGCGCTGCGCACACGGATGGCTTTCATGTAGGGACGATTAAATTGGCGACAAAACTCAGCGGATTCATCACCGTGAAATTGTAAAAGGTCAAACTGACTTTCTGTTAAAGCACGCTCAACCTCTAAGGCTGTCTCGTTAACAAACAAAGCAACTGTTGTCACAAACGCGGGAACACTTTGAATTAACTCAGCGGCTTGTGCAGAAGTTACGGCTCTAGGGCTAGGGGGATATAAAACAAAGCCAAGGGCATCCGCACCGGCAACAACAGCGGACTGAACATCTTGCACGCGGGTTAAACCGCAAATTTTGATTCGTACTTTATTCACGAAAATAGACTTATATTCAGTAAAAATAAAAGGAGTCGCAGTTTAACAGAAATAAGCCACCCTGTGGAAATAGGATGGCATTCAGCAAACCACTTTAATTAGATCACCAATTAGCGGGAATGAAACCAAGGCTCAACAAAAACTGGGCCCCAAGCTTGAGATGGAATCTCGAACTTTTCAGGATACTCAACACCAACAAAATACAAACCTGCAGAGGGCGCAGTTACACCGCCTAATGCTCGATTTTTTTGCCCTAACAATTCACCGCACCACTCGACTGGCTTACGCTCCATACCAATTGGCATCAATACACCCGCAATGTTGCGAATCATGTGATACAAGAAAGCATTGGCCTGAACCTCAATCATGACGATGTCGCCATAACGACGCACCGAGATATCTTCTATGGTACGCACAGGGCTATTAGCTTGGCAGTCCTTGGCACGATACGAGGTAAAGTCATGCTCACCTTTTAAGGCTTGAGCCGCCTCATGCATTTTATTTTCGTCTAATGGGAAGCGACACCAAGTCAGCTGATCATGCATTAAGCCTTGCTTGATTTCCTTATTGAAAATCAAATAACGATAGCGACGGCTAGTCGCACCAAAGCGCGCATGAAACGAGTCATCCACATCACTGACCCAGCGCAGCGCAATACCATCGGGAAGATAGGTATTAACCCCCATCATCCAGTTATGCGGACGGCGCGTTGCATGAGTATCAAAGTGAACAACCTGGGTAGAGGCATGAACCCCAGAATCCGTGCGGCCAGCACAGGTAACAGAGATAGGTTCATTGGCGACTCGACTTAGAGCGTCTTCCAGAGCCGCCTGAATAGTAGGCTCTGGATGATGCTTTTGCCGCTGCCAACCATGGAAATTTGCTCCATGGTATTCAACGATAGCGGCAACTCTTCTTTTTTCTGTAGCGACAACTTTACTGCTAGTTTCTTGCATTTATTAACCGATGCTATCCATCAAAGAACGAGCATCTGTTTTTTGCTGATCATTACCTTCAGCAACAACTTCCTGCAATAACTCTTTAGCGCCGTCTAAATCTTCCATATCCAAATAAGCACGAGCTAAATCAAGTTTAGTTGCACACTCATCGGTTCCTGCTAGGAAATCAAACTCATTATCAGAAGCAGCTAGTTTCTCTAAATCAATTTCTTGATCAGCTCCACTTTCAACATCTGCCGCTGCGGTTTCAGCGGTAAAGTCTGGCAAATCTTCCAACTCATCTAGGTCAAACTCAGAGCTAAAGTTAGCAGTTTCATCTAGAACTTCTGCGATAGGTGCTTCTTCTGCAACCGGAGTCTCTACTGCAGGTATTTCTTCTGCAGTGGTTAAGTCATCTAACTCGGCTTCTAGGCTCTGTAAATCATCGACCAACTCATCCTGCCCAGCAAAGCCCGTTTCTTCAAGATCGAAATCCAAATCCGGCAAGCCTGCTTCACTTCCAGCAGCATCATCACTATCCAGTAAGCTTTCTAAATCAGCAAGGTCATCTGAACTATCTGCAACAGAGGCCAATGATACAACAGAGTCATCAGGCAGCTCATCTAATGTAGGCACTTCGTCTAATGTAGGCACTTCGTCTAATGTAGGCACTTCGTCTAATGTAGGTACTTCGTCTAATGTAGGTACTTCTACATCAAGACTTGGTAGGTCATCTTCTAGCGACAGATCATCTAGGGTAGGTACTTCGTCTAACGTAGGTACTTCGTCTAACGTAGGCACTTCTTCTAGAGCAGCCAAGTCATCTAAATTAGATAATTCATCCAATTCAGATAGGTCATCTAGCGTAGGCACTTCATCTAACGCCGCTACTTCATCCAGTCCTGGTACGTCGTCCAGATCAAGGGTTTCGAGATCTTCACCAGGCAGTTCGAAATCAAGATCTGCATCCAGTTCTAATTCCGAACCTAATTCTAATTCTGCCCCTAACTCTAGCTCGGTACCCAATTCATCCAGTTCGTCTAAAGAAGCTGCAAAATCCTGACCTTCTTCAGAAGCCGCTTCTTCACTTTCGCTAAAATCTAATGCAGCAGCGAAGTCTATACCATCCGCAAATTCATCTTCAGCATCTGCCAAGCCTTCAATGCCCATCTCTGGAGCATGCTCTGACATCAAATCAGTTGTTACAGCAGCCGTCGCACCTGCAGCACCAGCGTCTGCGCCGTTAATTGGTGCGCTCAAACGACTACGCATAGCAACCGCTTTTTCATTCGATTCAACATCACCAATTGCATTCAGGTCTAACTCTGCTTCAGCGAATGATTCAGCATCATCCGTCTCAACAAACACTTCTAGCAACTTCATGCGTAAATCTAAACGACTTGGTTCCTGCTGTATTGAGTTTTTAAGCAAGTCAGCCGCTTGGTCAAAACGACCGTAAGCGATATAGATCTCAGCTTCACCAATAATGTCAGCAGTTTGAGCAACCGTATCAGCCTGTTCATCAGTATGGATTACTGTCTCATCTTCTGAGCCGCCAATACCTTCTAATAAGTCATCATTTAGACCATCACTGCCAGCAGTCACTTCATCTTCATCAAAGTCAAAATCATCCAATGAAGAATCATCTAAATTCTCATCAGTGAATTCAAAATTCTCATCAAAGCCCGCTAATTCTGGATCTTGAATTTCTTCATCTTTCGCAGCGCGACGTTTTTTCCACGCCAAGCCAATTAGACCTAGCAGCAAAGCGATGCCGCCGACAAGACCCGCAAGCATTTCTGGCTTCGCCATCATGTCCGCAACAAACCCCTTAGGTTTGTAACGATCTTCAACTTGCTGCTGAATCTGGTCTGCAGCCAATGCAGGATCAACTACAGTAGGATCAACTACAGTAGGATCAACAGCCATAGGGTCAACTACAGTAGGATCAACAGTAGTAGTATCAACTGCTTCTGGATCAGTAGCATCAACAACAACTGGCTCGCCCAACTCAGCGTCTAACTCAGAGTAATTGAAATCAGTTTCAGTCGATTCATCCGCTGATAATGCTTCAGCATCCAACTCTTCTGCCGTTGGCGAACCCTCTTCTTGAGATAGTCCATCAACAACGGATACACCCGGTATTTCATCAACTACCTGCTCAGTAAAGGAAGGCTCATCAAGCTCTGCCTCTTTTTGCAGCTCAATAGTTTGAATACTGGCCAGCTGATCATCTTTCAATGAAACTAAGCGCTGTAGTGTTGAAATTTGATCTTCTAAAGCAGCCAAGCGAGCTTTAAGTTCATCATTTTCTAGCTTATTGGTATCAAGAGTCTCAAGTGCAATGGCTAGGTCATTCTGCAACCCTTCTTGGCCACCTTCGCCGCCATTCGCTATCTCACCACTTGCACCAGAGGCATTAGATACCTCGGCAGTTTTTGAAAGCAGCTTAAGCTCGCCGCCATCGACTGGCTGCTCGACCTTATTGCTCTGAGCGGCCTTTGCAGTTGCATCCAGCTGCGCCCCTGCTGTTTTTAACTCACTATTCTGACGTAAAACTTCGTTCACTGCCTGACTGTCGTTACGCGCAGCCATTTGTTGCTGTGAAGGAATACGTAAAACTTGGTGTGTTTTTAAACGATTGATATTGCCGTTAATGAAAGCGCCAGGATTACTATCCTGAATCGCTAGCATCATTTGCTGTGGCGATACTTTACGACTAGGGCGAGTATTAATCGCTATTTCCCATAAAGTGTCGTCTTTTTGAACCTTGTATGTCCCTGGTGCAGCGGCTTCGCTTTGCCATGGGTTTGTGGCCGGAACAACAGCAGCAGTTGCTACCTGCGTTTCAATACGCGCTGACTCTTGTTGAGCGGCTAGCGGTTGAATTGTTTCATCAAATACAGGCGGATCAAGCAATAATGTATATTCGCGCAATACACGACCCGATGGCCAATTCACTTGTACTAAGAAGTTCAAAAAGGGTTCAGTAACAGATTTGTCACTGGTTAAAACAATACGATTTCCTTTAATTTCGAAATCGATATCACTTAAGAAAAATATTTTTTCAACACCTGCACGGTCAAAGTCGCCGTCAGAAGCTAAAGATGGCTTGATTTCCCACTCAGATAAATCATCGATATTACTTAATGTGATTTCTGCTTGTAAAGGCTGATTCAGTGTGGACTTTAATTCAAGCTCACCCATACCCAGTGCAAACACATTGGAACTCAAGCCCAGGGTGCTAGTGATCACTAAAGTACTTAAAAGCGTGCGCTTCATTCTCTGCTTCCTTGTTGTTATTAGGCTACTTGATGCCGGTTTTGCAAACAATAAAACCAAATTAAATTCATGGATCTTAAGTCCGTTTCAAATAAAACTTATAGATTCGTTTCAATAACAGTCGTAAGTATCAATTATAAATGGAGTTTTCGCAATGTTTGTAAGTCGATATCTCACGTTTCACGGGGGTTTCAGGCTATCTTTTGATCAGTTTTTAAAACTAAAGTGTGAGGCCATTCACAAAACGATACAATTTGTCTCAAATTGTCCACTGCGTTATTTTGCAAAATCAGCGTACCTAGCCTCTATTTTCAAGAGGCTAGGTGAAGATATTAGTCTTCCAGCAGGATTCGAAGCATGCGACGAAGAGGCTCAGCTGCCCCCCATAATAGTTGATCACCCACAGAGAAGGCATTCAAGTATTCAGGTCCCATATTCATTTTACGCAAACGACCAACAGGAACGTTTAACGTTCCAGTAACTGCCGTTGGCGTCAAACCAGCGATGGTTGCTTCTTTGGTATTAGCAACAACACTAGACCATTGAGAGTGCTCATCCAACATGGCGTTGATTTCATCCATCGGCACATCTTTTTTCAGCTTGATGGTAAATGCTTGGCTATGACAACGCATAGAGCCGATGCGCACACAGGTGCCATCAACAGGAATAGTGTTATTGCCAGTGGCTAAAATTTTGTTTGTTTCAGCCTGCCCTTTCCACTCTTCACGACTCTGACCATTTTCCATTTCAGTATCGATGTATGGAATTAAACTGCCGCCTAACGGAACGCCAAAGTTAGCGGTATCCATTGAGCCATTACGCTGAGTTTCAGCAACAATGCGGTCAATATCTAAAATAGCGCTGCGCGGATCAGCAAGCTTGTCGGCTACTGATGTATTTAGCTGACCCATCTGGGCTAGCAATTCACGCATGTGCTTTGCACCGCCGCCAGAAGCTGCTTGATACGTTTGCGAGCTTAGCCATTCAACTAGGCCATTCTCAAACAGACCACCAAGACCCATTAGCATTAGAGAAACTGTGCAGTTGCCGCCAACGAAGGTTTTAGTGCCGTTATGAAGTGCGTCTTTAATTACATTTTTGTTTACTGGATCAAGCACGATAATAGCGTCATCAGCCATACGTAAGCTTGATGCAGCATCAATCCAGTAACCTTTCCAGCCGTCGGCCATCAGTTTTGGATAGACTTCTTTGGTGTAATCACCACCTTGGCAGGTAATGATGACGTCCATGGCTTTTAATTCTTCAATGCTGAACGCATCTTTAAGCGTAGGGGCTTCTTTACCGCCAAAAGCAGGAGCCGCTTGGCCTGCTTGAGAGGTAGTGAAATATACCGGATTGATATCAGCAAAGTCGTTCTCTGCTTCCATACGTTGCATTAGCACAGAACCTACCATGCCACGCCAGCCTACAAGACCTACAGTTTTCATTTTATCCCAACCTATTCATCTGCTTTTATTGCCGAATTATTTATTCGCTACCAAATCAAATAATCCGACATACGCAGATGATCTTTAATTAATTAAATTCTTTCGCTTTTAAAGCGCTTTAACGACTGCTGCACCCATTTCGCTCGTGCTTACTTTAGTCATACCATCAGAGTAAATATCTGGGGTACGTAAATTCTGATCCAATACATCGCTTACTGCTTTTTCAATAGCTTCAGCGGCTGCATTCTCGCCTAATGAATAGCGTAACATCATTGCAGCAGAAAGAATCGTCGCTAATGGATTAGCAATTCCTTGGCCAGCAATGTCAGGTGCGCTACCGTGGCAAGGCTCGTACATGCCTTTATTGTCTTTATCTAAAGACGCTGAAGGTAGCATGCCGATTGAGCCCGTTAGCATTGCTGCTGCGTCCGATAAGATATCGCCAAACATGTTACCAGTAACCATTACATCGAACTGCTTCGGTGCGCGCACTAGCTGCATTGCTGCGTTATCAACGTACATGTGAGAAAGCTCTACTTCTGGGTAGTCTTTCGCCATGTCGTTCATAATTTCACGCCACAGTACGGTAACTTCCAGTACGTTGGCTTTGTCGATTGAACAAAGTTTTCCACCGCGCTTTTTAGCCGCTTCAAAAGCAACTCGACCGATGCGACGAATTTCAGACTCACAATAGACGTAGGTATTATAACCCTGACGCTCGCCGTTTTCTAATGTGCGGATGCCGCGTGGCTGACCAAAGTAAATGCCGCCAGTCAGTTCACGAACGATCAAGATATCAAGACCAGAAACGACTTCTGGTTTTAATGAAGATGCATCAGCAAGCTGTGGATACAAGATTGCTGGGCGCAAGTTGCCGAACAATTCAAGACCGGAGCGCAAACCTAGCAAACCTTTTTCAGGACGCATTTCGCGATCTTCAAGCTCATCCCATTTAGGTCCGCCTACCGCACCTAAAAGAATGGCGTCAGCCGCTTTGGCTTTTTCCATTGTTGCAGCTGGCAAAGGATGACCATCGGCATCATAACCTGCACCACCAACCAGACCATGATCAAACTCAAGGCCTAGGTTGAATTTTTCATTCACGGCAACCAATACGTTTTCAGCTTCAGTTACGATTTCTGGACCAATACCATCACCTGGTAGGATTAATACTTTCTTAGACATTTCATTTCCAACTTAACTTTAAAATAACTTTTTGGTTGTTTTCACAACGGCTTGCTCTACCAACACACCATTAATAAGGATCTCTAGACATTATTACCGTGGTTTAACTCTCGATATATCAAACAACTTTCTGGATAACCCATACTCTAAAGGCAATGTATTGAGTCATTCGTTTTAGGTGGCGTCACCTAGTATGGATGCTAGGTACGAGCCTACAGGGACAAAATGGCAGGATAGCCATTTTGCACAACCGTAGGTTGCCCGAAGGGCGAAACACACGGATGTGTTGAGTGATTGCGCACTCCCCATACTCAAACGAATTACTCAATGCAGTGCGTGAAGCGGTCTGCTTTTAATCTTTGCTTTTGCTCTTATCTCGAACAATGTCAAATAAAAACTAAAACAACCAAGGCGACGATTCTTTGCGCTTAGTTTCATAAGCAGTAATATCGTCGGCATCTTGCAGGGTCAAACCGATATCGTCCAAACCATTCAGTAGGCAATGCTTGCGGAACGCATCCACTTCAAACGGAATCGCAGCGCCATTTGATTTAACAATCTGCTGATTCTCTAAATCGACGGTTAACTCATAACCTTCTGTCGCGGCTACTTCATTAAATAGCTCATCAACAATCGTTTCATCTAAAACAATCGGTAAAAGACCATTTTTGAAACTGTTATTGAAGAAAATATCCGCATAGCTAGAAGAGATTATGACTTGAAAACCAAAATCTTCCAATGCCCAAGGAGCGTGCTCACGGGAAGAGCCGCAACCAAAGTTCTCTCGGGCGATCAAAACAGACGCGCCTTTATAGCGCGGCTGATTTAATACGAAGTCCGGATTCAATGGACGACCAGAATTATCCGCGTCTGGCTGACCTTCGTCTAGGTAGCGCAATTCATCGAACAAGTTAGGGCCAAAGCCACTGCGTTTGATGGATTTCAAGAACTGCTTCGGGATGATCATATCTGTATCGATATTGGCGCGATCCATAGGAGCGACTATACCGCTTTGCTTAACAAATGCTTTCATTATATCGCTCCTTATTTAACCAATTCAAACTGACGAACATCAACAAAATGACCTGCAATTGCAGCAGCTGCTGCCATCGCTGGACTTACCAAATGCGTACGACCGCCATAGCCCTGACGGCCTTCAAAGTTACGGTTAGAGGTTGATGCACAATGCTCACCACTGCCCAATTTATCGGCATTCATAGCCAAGCACATAGAACAACCTGGCTCACGCCATTCAAAACCTGCTTCAACGAAGATTTTATCCAAACCTTCTTTCTCTGCCTGCTCTTTTACTAAACCAGAACCCGGAACAACCAATGCCTGAATCACAGAGTCTGCAACCTTATTGCCTTTAGCAACAACGGCAGCAGCACGTAGATCTTCAATACGGCTATTGGTACAAGAACCGATGAAAACACGATCCAAGTTAATATCTGTAATCGCTTGGCCTGCTTCTAAGCCCATGTATTCATAAGCACGAGTAAAACCACTGCGCTCTACATCGTCTTTTGCATCTTCTAAGCGCGGTACGAAACCATCAATCGTGGTAACCATTTCTGGGCTAGTGCCCCAAGTTACCTGCGGCTTGATGTCTTCAGCGTTGATTTCAACAACTTTATCAAATACAGCGTTTTCATCAGATTTTAAATCAGCCCACTGATCCAACGCCATCTGCCAATGATCGCCTTTAGGGGCAAAATCACGACCTTTAACATATTCAGCTGTTAATTCATCGAACGCTACCATGCCTACACGAGCACCGGCTTCGATTGCCATATTACACATAGTCATACGGCCTTCCATGCTCATAGTACGCATAGCGCTGCCGCCAAATTCCATCGCACAACCGTTACCGCCAGCCGTACCGATCACACCAATTACGTGCAATACAACATCTTTACCAGTGATGCCTGCGCCCAAAGTGCCATCAATTTGAATTAACAAATTCTGCATTTTGCGCTGAATCAAGCACTGAGTTGCCATTACATGCTCAACTTCAGAAGTACCAATACCGTGGGCTAATGCCGCAAATGCACCGTGCGTTGCGGTATGGGAGTCACCGCAAACTACTGTCATACCCGGTAACGTTGCACCCTGCTCAGGGCCAACAACATGAACAATACCTTGGCGCTTATCCATCATATCAAACTGCGTAATACCGAAGTCTTTGCAGTTATCATCCAAGGTTTTCACTTGGATTTTAGATACTGGATCTTGAATACCTTCGATACCGACTTTACGTTCGGTTTTTGTTGTCGGTACATTGTGATCTGGTGTTGCCAAGTTTGCACTTAGCTTCCACGGCTTACGACCTGCAATACGAAGACCTTCAAATGCTTGTGGCGAGGTTACTTCGTGTAATAGCTGACGATCGATGTAAATTAATGCGGTGCCGTCATCGCGCTGTTTTACTAAGTGGGCATCCCACAATTTGTCATATAAGGTTTTACCCGCTGCCTTGCTCGTCATAGCGCCTTCTCTCATAGCTGTATGATTAATATCAAACGGTAAGTCATTCGCTTACTTCTTGTATGAGTTCATCATACGAAAGAACAACAAATAACTCCAATTCATATTTTTTATATTTTGCATTCCAAATAGGAATAGATAGACTAACAGCAATATATTAGCCAGAAGTACGGATACACAATATGGACATTCAGGCACTAAAAGCGTTCATCGCAGTGGCGGAACTTAATTCGTTTTCATTGGCGGCTGAGCAGCTTTACCTAACTCAGCCCGCTATCAGTAAGCGGATAAAGGGCTTAGAGGAACAATTAAATAGCCCATTATTTGACCGTCACAACCGCAGCTTAAGCCTGACTAATACGGGGCACTCACTACTACCCAAAGCTCGTGAAATTGTGCAGCTTGTGAGTGATACTCAGCTTTCACTGAAAAATATGAATCATCAAGTTGAAGGCCGCTTAAAGCTAGGGACTAGCCATCACATAGGCCTGCATCGACTACCACCCTACCTAAAAAGCTTCGTTGCTCAATATCCGAAGGCAGAGTTAAATTTAAAATTCATGGGCTCTGAGTCAGCTTACCAGGCCATTGCCCAGCGCCAAGTAGAGCTCGCATTAACCACCTTGGAAGCCGATACCAATGACGGTCAGCTGCCCGAAGGTATTATTAGTGAAGTATTATGGCAAGACGAAATGATATTCGTTTGCTCAAAGAACCATCCGCTAAGCAAAATCAAACAGATTCAACTTAAAGACCTTAGCGAATATCCCGCAATTTTGCCCGAGGCCAATACCTTCACTTTTAAGCTATTAGCAGAGAAGTTTAAACAACAGAATTTAAAACTAAACGCCCCCATGCCAACCAATTACCTCGAAACCATCAAAATGCTGGTATCCGTCGGCTTAGGCTGGAGCTTACTGCCCGCATCCATGCTAAGCGACCTACCAGACAACACCGAAGACACCGGCCTTATCGTAATAAAAATTGATCAAATACAACTCACCCGCCCTCTAGGAATGCTGTATTTACAAGGCCGAACCCTGTCTAACGCCGCAAAAGCTTTTATCGCGCTAATAAAGGCCTAGACTATTGATATAGGGCAATTCATACACCTTAAGCTGAGCTACATTAGTAATAGATACTGCAACCGCAGATTTACACCTAAGTAGCATCTCAAGGAGCTTACCATGCTAGATATCAACCACATCTTAGTCGTTCTCGATAGCGAACACCCAGAGCAGCACGCCTTTGATCGTGCCCTAGCACTCGCCAGCTCAGTGAAGGCTGACATTACAATTCTTGGCAGCTGCTATGAAAGCTACTGTGAAGAAAGCTCGTCCTTAGAAGTAGAAACCAAACACCAGATTAAATCCGCCCTGATTAATAACCGTCAACTTTGGCTAGACAGCTTTGTTCGCGAGGCCGAAGGAAAAGATATCGAAATATCAACTGAGGTGCATTGGCAGAAAAATTTACACAATGCCGTTATGGCTTCAATGAATACTGCAAATTTTGATTTAGTGATAAAAGGCACTCAGCCGCATCATGGCATCGTTGATAGAATATTCACTCACTGCGATTGGAATTTACTACGTCACTGCCCAGCACCGGTTTTATTAGTTAAATCATCTAAACCATGGGCGAACAATCGTATTATCGCCTCAATCGATGCCACCTCTCATGACGAAAGCCATCGCTTAATCAATGAAAACATTTTGGATTTCGCTGAGCATCTAGCAGATCATTTCTCTACCGATCTGCACCTAGTTAACTCGTACCCAATGGTCGCCTTAGCGTTTGCTATGGTACCTGAAGTGACTGCCCCAGATGATATTCAAAAATACATCACCGAGCAGCACAAAGTAGAATGCGAACGTTATGCAGAGAAATACAATATCAACGATGATCATATCCACATCACTGAAGGTGATCCGGATGACGTACTAGAAATAATGGCGAAAGAAATTGAAGCTGATCTTGTTGTAATTGGTACCGTTGGCCGCGAAGGGATTTCAGGAGTTTTACTCGGCAATACCGCTGAACGCATTGTCGATAGGGTTTCAGCCGATGTATTAGTTATAAAACCGTTAGATGGGGTAAAGCCTGAGTAAATTAATCCAAGAATACAACCGAAAGAAATATACACAAACAAAAAAAACGCCAGCAGTTTCCTGCTAGCGTCCTATTTTTTACGGAACTTTTTTACCGAGCTGCATCTCTACAAAGAGCAGCTGTTAAAAGTTTTAGTGTACATCAATCATCTGCACTGAACCGTCTTCCATTACCTCAGCAATCTGGCCACTAGGTTCTTCCATCAAAAGAAGAGCAAGGAAACCACCGACCGCAGTCACCGCAATAACAGAGAAAAATACTGAGTAATCAACAAACGATAAAACAGTTAAGTACGTTACCGCACCTACGTTACCGTAAGCACCTGTCATACCTGCAATCTGACCGGTTAAGCGACGCTTAATTAAAGGTACTACCGCAAATACTGCACCTTCACCCGCTTGCACGAAGAAAGAACATGCCATCACAGTAACAACGGCCAACCATAGAGGCCAAGAGGCGTCTACCCAAGACATTGCAAAATAACCAAGCGCCAAACCTGCTGTTAGGATCAACAACGTTGGCTTGCGACCAAATCGATCAGAGATCCAACCACCACCTGGGCGAGACATAAGGTTCATAAAGGCATAAGCCGATGCAACCATGCCAGCATAGATAGGGCTTAGCTCAAAAGTTTCTGCAAAGAATAATGGCAACATAGAAATCACTGCCAATTCAGAACCAAAAGTCGCGAAGTACAATATATTCAATACGGCAACTTGCTTGAACTTATAACGGTGTAATTCAGGTACTTCTTCTTTAAAGATGTTTTTATTCACTGCCCAAACATGTTTCAGCTCGTAGATGAATAAGAATACCAAACCGACATAAGCCAAGTTAGTTACCATATCACCATACATTTCAACGCCCGCTGGAGATAGCTTCCAGTTAAGTAACGCTAATGCAGCGTACATTGGCAGCTTCATTAAGATTAATAAGAAAAAGTCACCTTTACTTGTGATTTCAAGAGCACCAACATTTTTAGGCTTAAAGTAAGTAGAACCTTTTGGCGTATCTCTTACATTCATGTAAAAAACAAAACCAAATACCAAACTAACAACACCAGTGATACCGACTGCATATCTCCAACCGTCATCACCACCAAAGGCTAAAGCAATAACAGGCAAGGTAAAGGCTGCTGCCGCTGAACCAAAGTTACCCCAACCACCATAGATACCTTCAGCAGTACCCAACTCTTTCGCTGGGAACCATTCACTGACTAAACGAATACCAATCACGAAACCGGCACCAATAAAACCAAGCATAAACCGAGCAATCGCCGCTTGTGCAAAGTTATCGGCTAAGGCAAACATAAAGCAAGGAATCGAACAGATAATTAGCAAGGCCGAATACACAATTCGCGGACCAAAACGGTCGGTTAACATACCAATAATCACTCGCGCTGGAATGGTTAATGCTACGTTCAAAATCAATAAGGTTTTTATCTGCGATGAAGTCAGACCCAAGCTACTTGCTATCGCCATTAATAGCGGAGCATGGTTAAACCATACAAAGAAGGTAATAAAAAAGGCGATCCAACTCATATGCAAGGTTTTCATCTTGCCCGTGAAGTTAAATAGATTAAACTTTTCAGTCGACATAATTTTTTCTCTAAAGTTTTAAAACAGGTCACCGCCAGCGGCGTTAAGCGCTGACGGATTTACAATCCTTTGTGCGTCAGGCCTTCTAAGACAGAAGCTGAACCTGGCCAGCTTCAATACGCACTTGATACGTTTTTAATGATGCTGAATCATCCTCTAAACACACACCTGTTTTCAAATCGAAGTGTTGTTTATACAGAGGAGAAGCAACCACTAAACTTTCACCGATCGAACCAAGAATGCCACGAGACATTACATTGGCTTTACCGAATGGGTCGAAATTTGAAACGGCATATAACTCATCGGCCAGCGCAGGTTTAAAAATTGCTACCTGCTCGCCCTGGTGCAATGCACAAAGGCCAGTATCGGCGGTTAAATCAGATTCGTTACAAACGGTAATCCAGTTATTAGTGCTCATATTTATAATCTCCGTTACCGTTATTTAGTTGTTGATGAATCAAGTGACACAAGTTCAATGCGTTCAGCTTCAGTCGCTGGGCGACGCTGACCACGTTCGCGTACAAAGGCCAACTCATTATCTTCTTCATCACTGTTAATGAAGTGCTGGAAACGCTTAAGCTTCTCAGGATCTTCAATCGTCGTCTTCCACTCACACTGATAAGTACCGACAACCGTAGTCATTTCGTTATCAAGATCAGCACCGATATTTAACTTATCGTTCATCACTACTTCACGAAGATAATCCAAACCACCCTCTAAGTTTTCCATCCAAACTGACGTACGCTGCAAACGATCGGCTGTACGTACATAGAACATCAATACACGATCGATATAACGCATTAACGTTTCATCATCTAAATCGGTAGCGAACAAGTCAGCATGACGAGGACGCATACCGCCGTTACCACATACATAAAGATTCCAACCGCCTTCTGTCGCGATTACACCAATATCTTTACTCTGGGCTTCGGCACACTCGCGAGTACAACCAGACACACCGAACTTAATCTTATGTGGAGAGCGAAGGCCCTTATAACGATCTTCTAGAGCCAGTGCCATCGACACAGAATCGAGAACACCATAACGACACCAAGTACTACCTACACAGGACTTAACGGTACGTAGAGACTTACCGTAGGCGTGGCCCGTTTCAAAACCGGCATCTACTAGGATTTTCCAAATAACAGGCAGTTCGTGTAACTGAGCACCGAATAAATCGATACGCTGGCCACCGGTAATTTTGGTATACAGATCAAAGTCTTTAGCGACCTGACCCAATACGATTAACTTATCAGGAGTGATTTCACCGGCCGCAATACGAGGAACAATGGAATACGTTCCATCTTTCTGCATGTTACCCAGATAGATATCGTTGGTATCCTGCAGACCCATGTGCTCGTCTTTCAAGATATATTCATTACTGAAAGAGGCTAAGATATTGGCAGCGGTTGGCTTGCAAATTTCACAACCGTGGCCTTTACCGTGGCTCGATAAAAGCTCTTGGAAAGTTTTAATGCCTTTAATGCGAACAATGTCGGCAAGTTCAGCACGGGTATAAGCAAAGTGCTCACAAAGATCGTTATTCACTTCAACACCCAGTGATAACAACTCAGCGTCCATCACTTGTTTTGTCAGTGCTGCACAACCACCACAACCTGTAGTTGCTTTAGTCGCGTCTTTAATATCACCCATGGTGCAACAGCCACCTTGAACAGCCGCTGCAATATCACCTTTAGAAACATCAAAACAAGAACAAATCGTTGCGGCTTCTGGTAATGCATCAACACCCAAACCAGCGCTAGCAGCACCATCAAGGCTTGGAAGAATTAAACCTTCTGGATTTTCAGGAAGGTCCATATCATTTAATTTAACTTGCAGTAGATTGCTATACGCATCAGCTTCACCAACCAGTACTGCACCTAATAACTTCTTGCCATCAGCAGAGACGATTAAACGCTTATAAACCTGGTTGATATCATCTTGGTAAACATAGCTTAAGCAGCCAGGGGTATTACCTTGTGCGTCACCGATAGAGGCTACATCAATGCCTAGCAATTTAAGCTTGGTGCTCATATCAGCACCCTTAAACTCTAAACCTTTACCTTCATCTGTCGCGGATATTGTTTTGATGTGATCAAAAGCAACTTTCGCCATGTTATAACCTGGAGCAACTAGGCCGTAGATCATGCCGCCCCAAAGCGCACACTCACCAATCGCGTAGATGTCGTCGTTAGACGTTTGGCAGTTATCATTAATCTGGATACCGCCACGCTCACCAATTTGTAAATCAAACTGACGCGCTAGTTCATCCTGAGGGCGAATACCCGCAGAGAACAAAATCATGTCGGTTTCTAAGAAAGTACCGTCTGCAAAGTTCATGCGATAGCGACAAGTTTCACCTGCAACAATCTCAGTAGTATTTTTACCGGTATGAACTTCAACGCCAATTTCTTCGATCTTAGTGCGTAACAAAGCACCGCCGGCATCATCTAACTGCACGGCCATCAAGCGTGGTGCAAATTCAACCACGTGAGTTTTAACACCGGCTTGCTTAACCGCGTTAGCTGCTTCCAAACCAAGTAAACCACCACCCACAACCACACCGACCTTACTGTCTGCGGCAGAGGCTGAAATAGCTTCTAAATCTTCAATAGTGCGGTAAACCAAGCAGTGATCTTGATCTTTACCAGGAATCGGCGGAACGAATGGATAAGAACCTGTTGCCAGTATCAGCTTGTCATAACCTTCTTTACGACCATTGGCGGTAACAACGAACTTCTCTTCGCTATTAATCTCAACAACCTTATCGTTCAGAACGTAATTAACACCCTTCTCTTGATAATAACCTTCAGTGGTCAGTGCAAGATCTTCTGCTGTAGAACCCGAGAAATACTTGCTTAACTGAACACGATCGTAAGCTAAACGAGGCTCTTCAGAAAAAGTAATGATCTCATATTGATCCGCAGTTTCTGAGGTGGCCACAGCATCAATAAAGTTATGGCCTACCATGCCATTACCTACAACAATTATACGGGTCTTATTCATAGTCGATCTCTCTAATACAAGGTTATCTTATGACCGCTCTGTTCCGTGATGCTAGTGATGTATCGATATTCAGCATCATGACATGGCGTATTTTACCCTGCTATTGCAACAGTGATGCCAACTCTACTAATCCTTAATATTTATGCGGTAAATGCCCTTTTTTGATCCCATAGTGTTCTAAATTCAAACAACGCCCCAAAACCGTGCATCATAGAAGTGCACGCAATTTTCCAGCTTGCACCAGCCAAGGGCAAAACGGGCCAATTGTTAAAATTAACCATTAGCTTGCACCATTTTTTCCCAACCTCACGCCTTGATGCCTGTTATAGTGTCGTTTTAAAACATTGATTAGTTAGCGCAGACAATGAGCATTCGGTCAGAACAAAAAGAAAAGACACGGCAAGCAATTATTAATGCAGCCCTACATTTAAGCGAAGAGAAAGGATTTCCTGCTCTTAGCCTAAGAGAAGTAACTCGCGAAGCTGATATAGCCCCCGCTACTTTCTATCGTCATTTTAAAGACATGGAAGAGCTCGGCTTAGTATTAGTCGATAAGGTCGCGGTTACCTTGCGCCAGCTGATGCGTAAAGCTCGCCAGCGCATTAAGGACAATGGCAGCGTGATCGAATCGTCGGTAATCACCCAGCTTGAATTCAGCCAAAAAAACCCTCAGCTATTCAGGCTGCTCACCAGTGGACTCACTGGCGGCCCATTAATCTTTCGTGAAGCCCTGCAAAAAGAGAAGCAATTCTTTGTTGATGAACTCAATGAAGATTTAAGTAGCGATACCCGTCTAGCCAATATACCTCTGGCAGCAGAAGTTATGGTCAACCAAGTATTAGTCGCGAGTATTGAAGCGATTGATAAAGATGCCGATGAGTTGATACTGATTCAGCGCCGCTTGATCACTCAACTACGCATGATACTAATGGGCAGTATGGCGCAGAAAAAGCCTGATTAAGTTCTAGCGCGGTTAGAAATATTACATAGAGGAAAATCGACAATGAGACTTATATTATTACTAGTAGCGGTATTATTTGTTGGCTTCCTCTTAGAAAAACAGCTCAATACAGGTTCTTCGGATACTCGTATTGAAAACACTACTGGCGACAGTGCAGTACAAGCACCGAAAAACAAAGAAGACCTTCAGAATCTTAGAAAAGACCTGAACAAGCTTATGCAGGATAGCGCAGATAAAAGAGCAGGAAGTGCTGAGTAGTTTTAAACAAATACGACATAGAGCTATTAAAGTCCAATTTTCAACATCAAAGATTTGAGATTCCATCAGTTGCATCGCAGCCTTCCTGAGCTCATCAACCCCTTTCTTTAGAGAGTCTTGCAACCCCCTTCCTGCAAGTGACATTGAATACACCCCACTCCCTATTGATTCTATCAAATGGTACATTTCGAAAATCTGAAGAATTTTACTCAAGTTATCAATATGACCTTGAGTTTTAGGCATCATCATCGAAAGTGCCAAATCAGGAGCATCAAACTTCTCTGCTATTGGTAGTATTTGTAACACTCGCCTAGAAAGATCAGAAACAGAGGAATCAAAAAACAACTTACTATATTCTCCTGTTAAAGCAGTTTTCGGACCAGACTCAACAACCTCTTCAGAATCAATATTATCATCAGTTTTTGAGTGATCTGAGCCATCAATATCCCTCACTGCTTCGGAATTGACTTTTCTTCTTTCCGCCTCCTTATCTAAAATCTCCTTAACATTCGCCTGCCTCATAACCTTATTTAGGGTAGCGTTTGCTTCTCTTAAACCATCAACTTCCTTCTGCAGTGTCATATTTTTTTCTTTCAACTCATCAAGAACAAGTTGAATATCAAGTAATTTACTCTTTTCTGATTGATAAATATTTTTATAATGCTCTACATCAGCTTCATATTTCAGAGTATCTTCTCTATAGCTACTAGCCTGATTATTAAATTTCTCTTCAACCTCCATAAATCTTTCTGCCGACACTGGAGTTCTCTTATCATAATCCCTCCGTATCAATTGCAATCGATGCTTTGACCAAGAAGATATTTTGAATGCAAGCGGAGATATAAGCGAATAAGAGATCAGGGCAATGAACGAACACAACAATGGTATAAATAGACCATACCAGTATGGCGCAGCGTTTATAAAAATCCAGTCACCCCAATTATATTTAGCATCAACAACCATGTACTCATATATCATTTGAGTCTTGTACATCATGTCATTTTTTGACATCAGCATCATAATCAAATCGTAATGCATTACCACCCAAGACATCACAAAAATACCTGCAAGCGGACTGACAACACGTTCATATAGGGTTGACTGAATTGATTTAACTAAATCCACTTACATTCCTTTTTAACAATCGCCATACATTAAATGCATCGTTTTCTAACTACTTAAAGTTGAACTGTATCAGCCAGCTCCCAGTTGATCCATTAGTTATTAGATTCAAATTGCTCTAGCTGGGATAGCATCTTAGATAAATCCCAAAAGAGATACTAATCACAGAAGCAATATCGCGATATCCCCGCATCTAGCTAGATGCCTAAAATCGTATATTAATTCCACAAGGAGATAGGACAACGGTTATCAGGCCAACTTCATTTTGGCGGGTTTAATGCCTAAGCATCAATTGCGATTAATGATGAATGCCAAAATCATTAAATCGCATTTAACCATTATGAGTAGATAATCTAACTATTCCATGCACACTCTAGCCCGTTCAGCTTAAGGTTTTACGGGGTGACTTGCTAAATTCGTTCGCTCTTAATATGATGCCCACGCAAAGAAATGGATTTTCAACCAAAGGAAATATGGATGTTACGCAAAGATAAAGATGGATGGATTAACAGCCTTAAAATACATAAAGAGCACAGGCCTGCTATAGAAAAAGCGCCAATTGGGACTGTTACGGCAATTGTATTACACAGAACAGGTTCAAATAATGCCCAATCAGTTCTTAACTCCTGGGAATCCAAGCAGGAAGGGACTCACTTTCTTATTTCAGAAGCCGGAAAAATTTATCAAACTGCTAGCTTAAATAACCAATGCTGGCACGTGGGTAAACTTTATTCTAAATGCAGAGCTGTTTCATCGTGTGAAAAAGAAGATGCCGAGGCAATAGAAGGTATCTTACATAAAAAGAATACTAACTGGGGTAAAAAGTTTAAATTAGTTACTAGGCATGAATTAAAAAAAGATTACCCTGCTCGCTTCCCACACAACATTGATTCCATTGGCATTGAAATTGTTGGCCTCATATCTAAAACAAGTGAGATTTATGAAACACCAAACAATTTGCAGTTAAATGGATTATTCTGGTTAGTAGATGAGCTTGTATCGACATATGGATTAAGCATTAAGGATCTTTATGCTCATGGGCAGATAGCGCATAAAGACACTAAGAAATCCGAAGGTACATCTTCATTAAAAGCTTACGCCATTCATAGGGGTAAATGACATGAAAATACTAATTACCACGTTAATAAGTGCGCACCTTCTTTTAGCATGCTCTTCAAATAAAGTGACTAATACTCACAATCCTGAGCTAGTCTTTTCCAACATACAGTCAGACTTCATCGTTGAAGACATTAACAATTATGATTGTAGTAGGATTGACATCACCACGTTGAATTATATTTTCTCTACAGCCAGCCCTGTATCTCAAAGAGACGTTCACGACAACTTCTCAACAGTGGGCTGTTCAATTAAAGGACAGCTCACCTCTGAGAACGAGAATATAGGGTTTATATTTGATTATGGTGGAATTATCTATTTAGATGACGGAAAAATAATGGCCTGCGGTGAAGGGTGCTGTCAAAACAACTTTAAATACTGCAGTTGGGAAAAACAAAAGACACAAACTAAAGTCGACGAATTTTAGAACAAGTTGGCCTTCAACTCAGCACACTCATCTCTAGAAGCATATAATACGCTAGAGTAACTTTTTACAGTGCAGAACTGCAGCATAATGAAAGATAACTTAATATTATTAGTAACGGGCATTATTTGTTCTTTATTATCATGGGCTTTTTTTGCCTACCTTCAGGACTCTGCGTTTACAATTTTACTTTTAATTACTGCCGCTGCTATATTGGGCAAAGCTGTGAAAAGCAAATTTTGGCATAGTGATAAGAAGCCTGACGAGTAGCCTAGGAGGTATTTGACAGGAGTATTGCTTTCATTTTGAGCCATTGATGGGAGGGTTACACTGAGCCACAAGCTTCTTATTTATGGAAAGATTGCAGTGAGATGAAAAAAATAATTAAACAAACGCTCATTGGTATATGGATCACCCTTGCTACGTTAATTTTGACGTATATTTGGGGGAACAATCCAGACATGTTCTTCCAGCCACCAAAGGCTTTTGCTAACTGGCTAGTAGATATGTATGGATCCTCTAATGCAGAGGAGTTAGCTGACCTAGAATTGTTGTACGTGCTCTCTTGTTCTTTTCTTACAGTTTCGATTTTGACAACCTTGGCAGCCTTACTAAAAAAGAAAATGAGTAAAAATTCTATTGGAAGTTAACTTTCTACGAAATCATCTGCAAAAAGTTAAATAGCGAGTAAGCATAGAAGCGATTGCTTGACTAAAAGTCAAACAACCTAATATCAAAGTAGCTCCACACATATCAACACACCAATCCCAGCCCAAGCTATCTTTCCTGCCCGCTTAATGCGTATCTCGGCCCAATATGAGATACTGCCGTCCTTAATTTAGACAATCGACAAAGCATATAATGACATCAGAAAACATCTCTACGACCTCCTCAGATACTCGCAAAGCCGCTAAAACCGTAAATCGACGCTTTACGACCGCGCCGATGATGGAGTGGTCTGACTCTCATTGCCGTCAGTTCTGGCGCCTATTAACGCGCGATGCGGTTATGTATACCGAGATGGTGACGACTGGCGCGATTATTCATGGCAATAATCACGAACGCTTCTTAGGGTATGGCGAAGAAGAGCACCCTATTGCCCTTCAGTTGGGCGGCAGTAATGCTAAAGAGCTTGCTGAGTGTGCTAAATACGCAGAGGAATGGGGTTACGACGAAGTTAATCTAAACGTCGGCTGCCCGAGTGATCGTGTACAAAACAATATGATTGGTGCCTGCTTAATGGGCCACCCGCAATTGGTTGCTGATGGCATTAAAGCCATGCAAGATGCCGTTGATATTGACGTGACCGTTAAACATCGCATTGGTATTGATGATCAAGACTCTTATCCAGAGCTGGTTAATTTCGTTGATACGATTGCTAAGACTGGCTGCAAAACGTTTATTGTGCATGCTCGCAAGGCCATTCTTCAGGGCTTATCCCCTAAAGAGAATCGTGACATTCCGCCGCTTAAATACGAGTGGGTTTATCAGTTAAAACAAGACTTCCCAGATTTAGAGATTTTGATCAACGGTGGCTTGAACCAATTCGATCAAATGAAGCAGCAGCTTGAGCATGTCGATGGCGTAATGCTAGGCCGCGAGGCGTATCACAACCCCTACATCATGGCCGAAGTTGATAATGTCTTTTATGAGCGTGATATAGCCGCACCCTCGCGACACAAGATCGTTGAAGATTTCATGCCGTATATCGAAGAGCAGCTTTCAAAAGATATTTACCTGTCTCATATTACTCGTCATGTATTGGGTATTTTCCACGGCCAACCTGGCGCGCGCCAGTTCCGACGCTATATCAGTGAGAATGCTCATAAACGTGGGTCAGGTATTGAGGTTTTACGCACCGCTTTGAGTAAAGTACCTACTGATACTGAAAACGAAGCCAATCGCTTAGAAGCCTTGGCTCGCCGTGCTGCTTTTGACAAAGAACAAGCTTAAAAGCCAAGCTCACCACAGATACTCATCTGTGGTGAGGCGTCCACTCCTACTCCCGCCTCCTCTCACTCCTCTCTTTTTCTTTCTTATTTTTCCTTTAAAAACTTCTCTTAATACACTCTTGACAGTAATGACTAATAGGTAGAAGCTGAATCTCAATAGTTAACGGTATAAGTCAATTTAAAACGACTCATGTATTTTTAGTGACCAGGTTCAAGGAATTACCATGTCAGCAGCAAACAAATTAGAAGCGTTAAAAGCCATCACCACAGTAGTAGCGGATACTGGCGATATCGAAGCCATTAAGCAGTTTAAGCCTGTTGATGCGACGACTAACCCGTCATTAATTCTAAAAGCTGCCAAGATCCCTAATTATCAGCATCTTATCGATGAAGCGATCAGCTGGGCTTTGCAAGTTAAAGGCAGCGAGAAAGATAGCCAGGCAACATTAGAAAATGTCGGTGACAAACTATCGGTTAATATTGGCTGCGAAATTTTGACCAGTATTCCAGGAGTTATTTCAACCGAGGTTGATGCTCGCTTGTCTTTTAATACCAGCGCAACCGTTGCCAAGGCCCGCAAGCTGATTCGTCTTTACCAAGACGCAGGTATCGCCTCAGATCGTATTTTAATTAAGATTGCCTCTACCTGGGAAGGTATTCAGGCAGCAAAAATATTGGAAGCCGAAGGCATACACTGCAACCTCACCTTACTCTTCCATTTTGCCCAGGCTCAAGCCTGTGCCGAAGCGGGTGCGACACTGATCTCACCTTTTGTTGGCCGTATTTTAGATTGGTATAAAGCCAATACTGATGTTAAAGAATACAGTGCAAGTGAAGACCCTGGCGTTATTTCGGTTACCGACATCTATAACTTTTATAAGTCTCACGGCTTTAAAACCATCGTCATGGGCGCTAGCTTCCGCAATACCGGTGAAATTGAAGAGCTTGCAGGCTGCGATCGTTTGACGATTAGCCCTGAATTACTTGCGCAGTTAGAAGCTGATACCAGCCCACTGATTCAAAAGCTATCAGTCGCAGAAAATACTAGCCCTGCTCCTGAACCTTTAACCGAAGCTGAGTTCAGATGGTCTATGAATAACGATCCTATGGCCCACGACAAACTCGCCGATGGCATTCGTCGCTTTGCTGCAGATCAAGTCACACTAGAGACCATGCTAAGCGCAAAAATTAAGGAGCTATAATGCTTGATAAATTATTATCTTTTTTTCAACAAGAAGAAGAGAAATCAGAAGGCCATAAACCTGAACTCGCAGCGGCTGCGCTATTGGTCGAAATAATGAATGCCGATGATAATTTATCCTATGAAGAAGCTGAAAGTATCAAAAGTATTTTATTTGATACTTTGTATCTCACCGAAGAAGTCGCAAGAGAATTATTAGCGACTGCAAAAAAACAAGTTAATGACGCGAATGATTTATTTCAATTCACTGAAGTTATTAATGCTAATTACAGCCAAGAAGAAAAAGTGAGCTTAATTGAATCGCTTTGGAAAGTTGCCTACAGCGATAAGCAGCTCGATAAATATGAAGAGCACATGATTCGTAAGATCTCCGACCTACTTTATGTTTCCCATAGCGATTTTATTAAAACTAGAAACCGAGTTAAAGCTACTTGCTGATGAGCTCTTCAACTGATATCTCAACCAGTTCTTCGCTTAACCCTATCCAAAGCACTGATCTTGTTGAGGTGTTTGATGCCCTCGCGCTAGGGCTTGCTCAGTTTTGTGATTTATTAGATCAGCAGCAGCCAAAGTGCTGGATTGCGCTAAGTGAAGATGAAAGCAACTTAGATCATCTAAAAAAAGCGCGTAGCTATTATCAAGACATTTGGTATAAAGATCAGCAAGACGGCAGAGAAACTCGCAGCTGCTATGGCTTAGTAATGGCTAATGAGAAAATCATTACACTGGCGCAAGAGATCAATAACGCCAAAGATACTTTCAGAGCACTGGTACAGCAGGTACAGAAAACTGATAAAGATTTATGGCTAAGTCATAAGGCGCAATTAAATACCCGCCATCAAAACCTACGTAATCAGCTTTATTATACTGGCCTTGGGCGCATTCACTTAAAACAACTTTATCGACATATTCCGATACTGCCTAACCGGCCAGAGAAAATCGGTTTCACTTGGTATAGCAACGGCCGCAGCATAAAAAAACTCACTGCTTTACAGGCGCAGAATAAGCTCTTAGCGATGGGCGAAGACAAAAGTCATATTCAGCAGCAATTGCAAAAACTGAATACCTTGCCCGAGCACGAAATACTTGCGCAGATTCAAACTCAAGTACCGGTTGTAAGAGCTAATTTAGTTTATAAACTATTAAATGATAAAGGCCATAGTGAAACGATACGCAAAGCGATGAATGTTTCGTTGCCGCTGTTAGTGCCTGAAGAAGAGAGCCCGCTACTACCGAGTTTTAATCAAATTGAGGATCAACCACCCGTTGCAAGAACGCGCATTGCGAGAAATGATTTTAAGATTTGTGAAGAGGTTTTTTTACCAAGTTTGCGAGTGCATCGGTATATTTAAACAAAAGATTTAAAAACATTCACCACAGAGGCACCGAGCCGCTTTGCTACACAGAGAAAAGCGAAAGAAAGATTAAGCAAGGAGAAGTACCTTCAAATGCTTTTACAAATCTAATCTATTCTTCCTTTTCTCAGCCCTTCCCTGTGTACTCGGTGCCTCTGTGGTAAACTTCTTTTAAAGCTTGTTCAAACCATTCAGTGCAGCAATGCGATAGGCTTCTGCCATTGTTGGATAGTTAAAGGTGGTATTAACGAAGTACTTCAATGTATTCCCTTCACCTTCCTGATTCATGATCGCCTGACCAATATGCACAATTTCTGCCGCTTGGTCACCAAAACAGTGAACTCCAAGAAGCTCTAACGTTTCGCGATGGAAAAGGATTTTCAACATCCCCACACCTTCGTGAGTAATTTGAGCACGTGCAATATTCTTAAAGAAAGCCTGCCCTACTTCGTAAGGTACTTTTGCTTCCGTTAGCTCACGTTCGTTTTTACCCACTGAGCTGATTTCAGGAATCGTATAAATGCCGGTTGGCACTTCGCTAACGAAACGGAAGTCTTCCATGTCGGTAATATCAGCTGCTGCTGCACGACCTTGATCGTATGCTGCAGATGCCAGTGCTGGCCAGCCAATCACATCACCAATGGCATAGATATGGTCAACCGCAGTGCGATAACTTTGATCAACATCAAGCTGGCCACGAGAGTTTGCTGCTAAACCGGTATTTTCAAGGCCAAGACCTTCAGTATTACCTGAACGTCCGGCAGCCCATAAGAAGGCATCAGCTTTAACTTTCTTGCCAGACTTCATTTTCAACGTAACGAATTTATCGTTAACTTCTACCGAATCAAAGTCTTCGTTATGGCGAATCAAAGCGCCTTTGTCACGCAAGTGATAGCTAAGCGCGTCAGAGATCTCATCATCCAAGAAGTTTAATAAACGATCCCCTGGATGGATTAAATCTACTTTAACCCCTAGGCCAGAGAAGATAGAAGCGTACTCACAGCCAATCACGCCTGCACCATAAATAATCATAGTGCGCGGAGTATGCTCCAAACTTAAGATGCTATCAGAGTCGTATACGCGATCATGATTAAAATCGATATTACTTGGACGCCATGGACTAGAACCCGTTGCAATAACAACCTGCTCAGCATGAAGACGAATATGATTAGTTGATGTTGGGCTTAATACGTCAATAGTATTTGGATCAACAAACTTAGCGTGGCCGGTATAAAGACTAACGCGGTTACGGCCATAAAACTCGGTACGTACCTTTACCTGCTTGGCGATAACTTCTTCAGCATTACGCAATACTTGCGGGAAAGAGAACCAACGAGTATCGCCGATATCACGAAACATGGGATTGGTATTGAATTGAATAATTTGCTTTACAGAGTGACGCAAGGCTTTAGATGGGATTGTCCCTAAGTGGGTACAGTTGCCGCCAACCATATTACGATTTTCAACGACCGCAACTTTCTTACCTTTTTTCGCAGCATTCATCGCTGCACCTTCCCCTGCTGGGCCTGTACCGATAATTACTACGTCGTAATGGAAATCTGCCATCCTGTATTCCGCCCTTACTGGCTGCATCACCTAAGTTTATTGAGCTATTTCATAGAGCTATCTAGGTGATTTTGATTACTTTATTTTTAAAAAATCGTTAGTGCTAATAATTATAGGTTATAACCCACCACATAGGCGATGACTTTAATCACTTATCTGACTTATCTGACTTTTTTGACGCATCATAGAACAAATCTTCAGCTTCTTGGCGAATCGGGTCTTTGCTCGACTCACATTTCTCCAAATCTCCGCCACAGACATCGCATGCGCCTTTCATACCAACGGCTGACATACCACCACAAGAACCACTAATAGGCTTACCACCCATCAACAAACCCGCAGACATCAATACTACAAAAAGCACCATCACTATAAATACGATCAATAATGTTGTCATAACACACCTCTAATTCTTTAATTCAATATTAGTTTAGTCTTAATTGCTCAAACCGACGGCTAGTATACTGCTCATAGCCGCTATCAGTTCTAACAATGAAATAGGCAGCCAAGCTATGCTTTTCTGCTAACTTCAATCCCTCTTCCGCACCCAATACAGTGAGTGCTGTTGCCCAAGCATCAGCCATTGCGACAGATTCATGCAATACCGATACTGAGGCCAAATTGTGTTTTACCGGATAACCCGTACGGCCATCAATGGTATGAGAAAAACGCTGACCATCCTGCTCGAAGAAATTACGATAATCCCCAGAAGTAGCCACCCCCATACTAGATAACGGTATAATTATCTGCACGCTACGACCATCATCATTTGGCGCCTCTATCGCGATACGCCAAGGCTGATTTTCTGGTTTAATGCCATGAGCGATAATTTCACCACCAACCTCAACCAGGTAATTATCAATACCCTGCTTTTGTAGCAGCAGACCTAATACATCAACCGCATCGCCTTTAGCAATTGCCGAAAGGTCGATATAGCGCTGACTGGTGAGTTGCAATTCAAAACGGCTATCGCTTTGACGCAAGTTTATCGCAGCGGATCCAACTTGCTTCATCATCGCGTGAATATCATCTTGCTCTGGAATCTGATGCTGTGACTTACTTGGGCCAAACCCCCAAAGGTTAACCAACGGGCCTACCGTGACATCAAACGCGCCATTTGACTGCTGATTGATCTGCTTAGACATCAGCAATACGCGATAAAGATCAGCACCAATCACCTGCCAGCTAGAGTCCATATCGGCACGCTGATTAATAAGAGATAGCTCGGATGATGGATCGTAAGTCGACATACTTTTGTTGAAGTCGATTAATAGATTATCAACTAGCTGTTTAATCTTCTGTCTTTCGATATCAAGTGCTGCTTTGCCCTGCTGATCACTGACCCAGCTAATATGGTATTCAGTGCCCATAGTCGGGCCTGAAATTTTGCTAATAACAGGAGATTCACTACACGCGGTTAGCAATAAAAGTGATGCGGCAAATACAGTTAGCGAGATAAATCGAGATAACAAAATAATAAAACCTTGAAATATAAATATTGGGCGATTATAGCGGATTGTTATTTACGAACCATGCCTTAAACAGTCATTTTTGGTAAATAACACAATTCTTTGTGCCCACCAGCAGTGAAAACACCAAATGCCTTAAACGGCATATAGATTTTTAGCGATTTAGTTTAATATAAAGAGGTTACTAAATAGAGATTGAACCATGGCCGAAATGAACATGACCACTGAGATGCTAGAGCTCGTCGCACAGCGTTTTCGTTTATTAGCGGACCCTATGCGTTTGCGTATTTTGCACGAACTGCAAGGTGGAGAATGTAGCGTAGGTGAACTCGTCATTCGAACAGGAGCTTCTCAGCCAAACGTTTCCAAACATCTTGCTAGCCTTCGCAGCCACAGCATGGTGAAGAGACGTCAAGAAGGCAACATGGCCTACTTCAGTATTGCCGCCCCTTACATCTTTGCTCTCTGCGATACTGTCTGTAATAGCATGAGAGAGGAAATGGAACATAAGCAATCGTTACTTTCATAAGATTGCTTACTTATTTCAGATTGCCTACTGCTGAAGCACTAGACTGGCTGGCGCACACTGGTCGCAGCCAAGCGCACAACACCTGAACCAGACAGTTTCCAACCATCACGGCCAGATACCTTCTGCGCAATTATCAAATCATGTTCGCGCCACTGATTCATCAATTGGCTAAATTGAATACGATTTATGCGTATATCGTCCACCGCATGAGCCGATGGCCGATGCTGCAATAAACGGCGCTTAACTTCTGCCTCAGTTAGAGCTTCTAACGCGGCACGTAATTTTTCTTCACTAACGGCGCTTTTCATCAAACTGGCAACACAAGAAAAGATAGCGTCCCAACGCATAGGAACCGATATTTCTTCTAGGGTATTATTGCCCGCCTCATAAACCTTGGCTGATAGCTGCAGGCGTATTAACTGCCTGGTTTTTAACATCCACTGTTTATTATCAATTTTGATCTTAGGTTCAGACGCCTTAGTCGCAGCTTCAGGCTCAGTTACTGAATCTAACTTCAGCCAGCCACCCGCTTTATTGCTTAAACTATTCACGACCGCTGTTTTAACATGAGAGATCAGTTCTTCGCGCAAATGCCACAAACGATAATTGGTTTTAGACACTACCCCATGAAAGCCTGCAAGACGTCTCTGGTCTTCTGTCTGCCCTTGACCTGGTAAAGAGTTTTTAACAAAAGACAATACCGGCTTGGATAACGACTGTGCATGTACAAATTCACGATGCAGATAGCTAATACCCGTAGGAGCCATCGGCCCATATTCATCACCTAATATCATGATAAATAGATCAGCGTCTTCAATTTGAGAACGAACTAAATTCCAGTCGTAAGGAGATGTATCTTCTCGACAAGGAAAGCCACAGGACAATATTCCCATACGGGCCAATTGTCTGGTCACTTCATAACGCTCACTGTCCAAACCAGCATGGTTTGATGCGACGTACACTAAAAAACGCTTAGTCTGCGCCATTACTGCCCCTCAATCATTATTATTATTACTCGGTAGAATGCTAACTTTATTTTTCACCATCTACTAGATTAAGGCAAACACTTTTAGCAAGTAAATCGCAATACTCAGTGTAAACATCGATACTAGTGTCGTTAAAGCTATGATGTTCGCCGCTAAAACGTGATTACCGCCAATAGCACGAACCATCACAAACGACGCCGCAGCCGTTGGACTGGCAAACATTAGAATCAAACAGCCTAGTTCAACCCCTCTAAAACCAACACCATAAGCACTTAAGCCAACTACCAAAGGTAATAGCACCAGTTTAATAACCACCGAAAACCAAGATAACGCCTGACTTTGGCGCAAGGCACTTAGACTTAAAGAACCACCAATACAAATAAGCGCTAACGGCAATGTCATCGCTGCTAGGTAGTCAATACTGCGCATCATAATCATCGGAGGCTGCCACTGCATATAGGCCAGGGGTAAAGCACACAAGATTGCAGCAATAAGAGGGTTGGTAATTACGCCCTTTAACAACTGAGGCCAATTCATCTTTGCCTCCATCGATGCGGCATGAGTTAACGCATAGATAGAAAGAATATTATAAATCGGGGTTATAACCGCCAGTAACAAAGCCCCTATCGCCAAACCAGGCTCTGCAAACGTCGTCACACAAAAAGCTAGACCTAAAATCCCTAAATTTGAACGAAAGCTCGCTTGAACAAAAACCCCTAAGTTTTCTGCCTTCAGACGATAAAAACGCGCCCCAAGCCAAAGTACAAAAAAGCTAAGGAAGGCGATTAAGAGTGCAAAGGTAATTAAGCGCGCATTGGCGATTTGATTAATGTCGGTACGCACAATGGCTGCAAACATCAATACCGGCAACGCCAGATTAAATACGATATAAGAGGCCTGAGCGGTGAAGGCATCATCGATTTTATTGCGCCACTTCAACCAGATCCCGATAAAGACTAAAGAGAAAACGGGTAACGTAATCGACCCGACAAAAACTAATTGCTGCCAATAATTCACTTACTTCCCTCAAATTCGTGTATCAAAGCACAATATGCGGTAGAATGACCACTGTATAATCAAACAAATCCGATATCATGACTCGTAAAAAAAAGACCCGTTCACTAAAAAGCATTCACAGTGTAAAAACTGGCAGTGTTAGCAAGCTCAAGCGCGATTCAACGACTGACCGTCAGTCAACCAATCTTAAGGGCAAGAACAAGCCTAAATCTGTTTATCAAAAATTTCTTGATGAAAATCCAGATGCGATTGAAAAACAGCAACAGCCAATCTCTCCTGAGAAAGCGGCTGAAAAACTTGCTGAAATTGCTCTGAAAGCTGAGCAAGCAGCCGCGGCTAAAGCTGCTGCCAAGAAGCCTAGGACCAATCCTAAATTCAAGAAAGAGGAAAAAGAGGTCGTCGAGAAAGAAAGAGAACCTGATCTATTAGGACAACTCGACAATAAGAACTTCAACGATTTCTATTAATACGTCCGACTTCAGTAGGTATTCCGATAACCATGGCGCTTTTAACCGCCTCTAACGTATCGTTAGAGCTCGACTGTTATCCTAAGGTGAGTAGCAATATTCAACAGCCCTGGGATGCAGCAGACCTATACCTGCTTGAATCGGCAGATTTTGGCCAATACCCCGCGATCATTAATGATCAGTGGGGAGCCCTCTCCTGCTACCTCCAACAACAAGATAAACAGCCGATCAATGCTCTTTATTGCTGGAGTGATTCATTTTGCAGCCAGCAGGCGATTAAAAACAACCTCAACAAACTACTTAGTAACTCTGCTCAGACACCAGCACTGCTTGATCAAGAATCCCCAACCTTTCCAAAAGATACGGATTCAATCTGGATTCAATGCCCTAAGTCCTTCGATCAACTACATTGGTGGTTACAGCTAGCACAGCAACAATTAGGGAGTGGCGTTCGTGTTTATATTGCAGGCATGGCAAAGCATATCCCTGTTAAATGGCTAAAGTGGTTAGAAAATCATAATAGCGAATATCAGCAACTGCCGATAAAGAAAAAAGCACGCCTAATGACCTTTAAGCTGGGTGATAACTTGCCTGCTTTGAATGTCTTAAAAAGCTATACCGATCTTTATGAAAAAGAAGTCAGCGCCCTTCCGGGTGTTTTCTCCCGCGACCATATGGATATTGGCAGTCGATTCTTTATCCACCAGCTCAGCCAACTTGAACTTAAAGGCACTGTGATTGATTTAGGCTGTGGCAATGGTCTATTGAGCCTCGCTTGCTTGCAACAGCAAAAACAACACAGCGACCTGCAGTTAATTCTGTGTGACGACTCTTCACTGGCCCTTAGCTCTGCCAAGCAAAACCTAATCGCCCGCAACTACCATGATGGCCAATATCTGCATACCGATGCGCTATTAAATGTAACCGAACTTGCCGATACCATTCTCTGCAATCCGCCGTTCCATAGCGGCAACCGCATATCGACCGCCGCTGCCGAAAGGATGTTTAGACAAGCCCGCAAACAGCTTAAAAAAGAAGGCCAGTTATTAGTCATTGCTAATCGTCACTTGCCTTACGCCCCTATACTGAAAAAGAACTTCAACAAGATTAAAACCCTTGCCAGCGATAGTAAATTTGTTGTTTACCAGTGTCGCGAGGCTAAGTAGTGTATCGCATTGCAACCAATGCAATACGCTACGAACTGATTGAGAAACGCAGTCGCTTTATCACCTACTGTGAGAAAGTAAGTACTGCCGAAGAATTCAAATCATTTCTGCAGCGGCTTAAGTCGCAATATCCTGATGCTCGCCATTTTTGTTATGGATTTCGCATAGGCCCTCTCTCTAGCGCCCAAAGAGGTTTCAGTGATGACGGTGAGCCTAGCGGTACCGCAGGCATGCCCATACTCAATGTTATTGACCACTCCCTCTTCTCTGATATTGCTATCATAGTCGTGCGTTATTTTGGTGGTACCAAATTGGGGACAGGAGGTTTGGCGCGGGCTTATAGCGAAGCGGCTAAGCAATCACTGGAACAAGTGATATGGCAAGAGTATGAAGCACAGCAGATTGTTCATCTAAGCTGCGAGTTTCAACAAGAGCATCAGTTAAGATATTTGATCAATAAACTGGAAGGGAAAATACTAGAGGTTAGTTACAGCGAGAAAGTATTATTAGATATCGAGCTAAAACTAACCGCTGACTTAAGCACTCTGACTATGTTCTTGATCGATATGGACGACAGGATCACTTAGGTGCTCCGCAATTAAGCGATAGCCATCTTGGCTAACCTGATGAAAATTCAAGCTAACACGATGACGACTCTGCGCACATCGACGTACCGAAATTATTTCACCTGCGGCTTTAACATACTGAGGTATAGGACCGCTATGAGGAAATAACCCAAGGCGAATCTGAAACTCAACATTACACCCTAGAGCCCCATCCTCGTCACGAAACACATCAACCTGCTGATCACTACAGATAAAATCACAACCACGAGCAGACAGTTTTTCGGGAACAAGCTTTAATACTTCTTCCTTATCAATCATCAATGTTAAAATTGCTTGATTCTTCATAAGCACGTTCTCAAAACAGTTGCATAAAAAGTATACGATAAACGAGGGTTTATCAACTTTCATGCCAGCATTAAGGCCCTCGAAAGCGCGACAAGTTCTCATTCTGCCAAAAAACTAATAATAAATTAGACGCAGAGCGCCAGCCAATAGAATAATTAGGCCCATCTTAGTCAGTCCTGCTAAGATGCTGAATTAATATGATTCATAATAAAAAGACTGTTTAAAACCATGAAGACTTTCTCCACCCTATTGCTCGTAATTATGCCTGCTTTAATCTCCGCTTGCAGCAGCTCTACCAAAAATATGAAGGTATATCAAGAAGATAATCAAACTTTAGCGCAACAAATGCAAACAACTGAGCTAAGCATTCAGTATCTCGGCGTTGGTGGACACATATTCCGCTTTAGAGACTCCGCTATCATGACGGCCCCTTCAATCACCAATCCTTCTTTTTGGCTACTTGGTCCATTTATGCCAATTAGTGCAGATACCGACCTAATAGATCGTTATTTGCCCGATGTCAGTGATGTTGAAAGCATTTTAGTTGGCCACGCACATTACGATCATTTAATGGATGTGCCGTATGTCATGCAAACCAAGGCGCCTTCATCCCATGCTTATGGCTCAGCGACTATGGTTCACAGCATCGCTCCTGCAATAGAGAAAAACAGGTTACACCCGCTCAATGATTCCATGGCCATATTAGACAAGCCTGGGCAGTGGCACTACAACAGCAAAAAAACAATACGCTTCATGGCCATCAAATCCACTCATGCCCCTCATTTCATGGGGATTAATATTATGACAGGGACTTACAATGAAGACCTTGAAGAACTACCGTGGCATGCCTTTGGCTGGAAAGAAGGACAAACACTCTCCTACCTTATTGACTTCCTTGGCCCGCAAGAAGAAATATTGCATCGTGTTTATTACCAAGATGCCGCTAGCCAAGAACCTTTGGGTTTACTACCCAAGATGATCGCAAAAGACCAGAAGCGTGTTGATATCGCAATTATCACTCCTGCTTCCTTTAGCCAAGTCGATAATTACCCTGAAAGCATTATGCAAAGCACCCAAGCTAACCACTTTATACTAGGGCACTGGGAAGATTTTTTTGCTAACCAAGAACAAGAGCAGCAAGACTTTGTTCGCGCAGTGGATGCCGATGAATTCTTTCACCGTTTTCAACAAGGTTTAAGTAAGGACAATAGCTGGACTATGCCGATGCTTTACCAGACTCAATACTTTGCCCCCCACGGCAAACTTATTACCTCCAAACCCTTAGCCCCTAACAACCCATAGAGTGTGAATACAATGAACTTCGAAACTTTATCTCAATGGCGCCGCTCAGCTTTCTGCGCTGCTATGGCCGTACGCAATAGCAATCATGTCTTATTATTCTGTGACATGGGCGAACAAGACCCACAAGCATTTACTAAGCTACTCTCTAAAACTTGGGCTTTCCTACAGGGTGAGTTGAAGTCCATCGATAACCTTGAACGTTTTTTCAATGAGTTTGATCAATGGCAAAATGCGTTACTAGAAAAGCAAGATTCATTTGGTGCTGAAGCTGCCCAACAAGCTTGCCAAAGCCTTTACTCTGCGGCTTATGCACTATTGGATGAAAGCGCTAATGATTGTGAGTTTGTACAATTAAGCAATCAACAGCTTTTGGCTGAATTTGCTGACATGGGGAATGATAGCGACGAGTTAATTCAGCGTCATAAAGACTTTGAAATCGCCATCTTTAAGCTGCTTACAGCAGGCAAACCTAAGCGCGAAACCATTATTGCCGTGCAAGCTCTAGCGAGCGGCGAAGAAGAATCTAGTTTAGGTATCAACCTCGCATAGCATTCTCCTGCCTTAACCTCCCCATAGGCTCCCAACAGAGGCATTATTGATTCAGGTCAATCACTGCCTCTGAGAAACTATTATGATGCGCCCTTTTGATTCTGGGTTTATTGCATCATGTCTGATTCCACCTTTAAAGCTGAGTTATTAGCTCCTGCTGGCACCTATAAAAACATGGAGTACGCCTTCGCCTATGGCGCTGACGCCGTTTATGCAGGACAGCCACGCTATAGCCTTAGAGTACGCAATAACGACTTCCAAATTGAAAATCTTGAAAAAGGCATATTACGCGCACACCAACTAGGAAAGAAATTCTACGTTGCGAGCAATATTGCCCCACACAATAACAAGATCGATAGCTACATGCGAGATATCGAGCCTGTTATTGGCATGAAGCCTGATGCCCTTATCATGTCTGACCCAGGCCTGATTATGATGGTGAAGGACAAATGGCCAGACGTCCCTATTCACCTATCAGTACAATCCAACGTAGTTAACTTTGCCGCCGTTAAATTCTGGTATCGACAAGGTATTGAGCGAGTGATTTTAAGTCGCGAGCTATCTCTAGGTGAAATTGAAGAAATTCGCATGAAATGCCCAGAAATGGAGCTGGAAGTTTTTGTTCACGGAGCCTTGTGCATCGCCTATTCAGGCCGCTGCATGCTATCTGGCTACATAAACCACAGAGACCCAAATCAGGGTAGCTGTACTAACGCCTGTCGCTGGAAGTATCAAGCTCACGCAGCCAAAGAAACCGATACTGGTAATATCATCCCTGCCCAAGCCCTTGAGTTCGATCCAAAAAACCCGCTGGAAACTAAGCCCGTTCTTGGTATTGGCAAACCATCAGATGACATTGTATTACTACAAGAAGGCAATCGTGAAAATGATTTAATGCCCATGTTTGAGGATGAGCATGGCACCTACATAATGAACTCGAAAGACTTACGAGCCATTCAGCACGTGCAGCGCTTACAACAAATTGGCGTGCATTCATTGAAAATCGAAGGCCGTACTAAGTCACACTACTACGCCGCAAGAACCACTCAGGCTTATCGTCAAGCCATTGATGACGCAGCCGCAGGTAAAATGTTTGATATGGGCTTAATGGACACCCTAGAAAACATGTCAAACCGTGGCTATACCGAAGGTTTTTACCGTCGCCACGTACATGATGAGTACCAGAACTATACTCGCGGTGCCTCTATCAGTACGAAACAACAATTTGTTGGTGAAGTTACATCCTCTGATGAACACTGGTTAACCATCGATGTTAAGAACCGCTTTCAGGTGGCTGACGAATTAGAGTTGATGACCCCAGCAGGTAATTTCACTTTTACTCTACAGCAGATAATTTCACCTAAAGGTGAAGCCAGAGATGATGCCCCTGGCAATGGACACATTGTTAAAATTCCTCGCCCCGAAGGCTGTAAAATAACGGATAAGTCGTTATTAATCAGAAACTTAAAATAGTACAAATTATCAATGGAAGCTTGGCAAGTGACGCCTGCATGATTATAGTTAAGTTAGCTATATCTTTTGCTTGCTTAGGGGTCACTTTAAATGCCAATGTCCATTTTTTCAAATCAGCTAATCATTCGATTTCTGCTGCTCTTCAGTTGTTCTTTAGCGACCCAAACATCCTTCGCAAGTGAAGATCCTCGCACGATTGTAGAAACCGCTGCTAAGGAAATGACTAGCCGCTTGATCACCGATAAAGACAAGGTGAGTAACCAAGAATATTATTTAGAGCAACTGGTTAATGAATTATTATTGCCCGTTGTTGATCATAAGTTTATGGCTAAACGAGTTTTGGGAAAACACTGGAAAAAAACATCAAGCAGCCAAAAGCAACAATTCACTGAAGCCTTCAAGCATAAAGTAATCCGCACTTATGCGGGGGCTTTTAAAGCCTTTAATGGTGAAACGATTCAGTTCGAAGATGCAAAGTATAATAAAAGTGGCAAAAAAGCGTCTGTAAAAAGCGCTATCCAACGCTCTGGTGCTCCCGCGATTAACGTTACCTATAAACTTTATTCTAAGAATGATACCTGGCTAACCTATGACGTTGTTATCGAAGGCGTGAGCTTAGTTAAAAGCTTTCGAGATCAACTCAGCCAAAGTATCGACCAGCATGGTTTAGCTCAAGCAATCTCCGCCTTAGCCAGTGAATATAAAACAGAGACCCCGCTACTGGTCATGGCAGGTGGTACTTGGGAACCCTACATCAGCAACCAACTGCCCGCCAATGGCTTAGCGGTAAACATTGTTACTGAAGTGTTGTCCCGCTCAGGCTATCGAGTAGAAATGAAATTCATGCCGTGGCAGCGGGTAGCGGAAGGACTCGCCAGTGGCGAGGTCGATATATCAGTAGGCTCTTGGTATAACGAAACCCGTGCTAAAGAAACCCAATTCACCGATGCTTATTTAACCAATGATCTTATGATCATCAAACGTAAAAATGACCCCTTGAGCTTTAATTCAATTGCCGAGTTCAAGCAAGGTGTTGATAAAAAAGGCTACCGCTTAGGGATATTTAAAGACTTTGGTTATGGCAACGAGTTCAACGACGTAGCGCCACTTTTATCATTAAACTATTATAAATACTGCAGCCAAATGATGCGTGACGTTGCGTCTAAGAATACAGACTTAGCGTTATTAGACCGCTGGACTGCGATGAATAGTATGCAGAATAAAAAGAACATCGCCGATCATCTTGAAATCACCTCAACCCCACTCATTAGCCGCGGCCTACACGTCACCATCAGTCATAAAAACAAGCAGCACAAACAGATCGCCGAAGCCTTCAATCATACTTTGAAAAAAATGAAGGCCGATGGCAGTTATAAGAAACTCCTTCAGCAGCATAATTACCCGTTATAATGAATTCAGTTAACATATTATTCTCAGATGATGACATCATCATCGTCGATAAGGCTCCCGGCCTGTTGAGTGTTCCTGGCCGCGGGCCTGAGAAACTCGATTCCGTTTCTCACAGACTCAGCTTACAGTTTGCAGAAGTTCACATAGTACACCGCTTAGACATGGCGACGTCGGGCATCATGGTATTTGCTCGTAATAAAGATGCATTACGCAACCTACACAAGCAGTTTCAAAATAGACAAACTGAAAAATCCTATCAAGCCATCGTTGCTGGCCACCTAACACCTTCTCAAGGTGCCATTAACTTGCCCATGCGCTGTGACTGGCCTAACCGACCTAAACAAATGGTCTGTTATGAATACGGTAAAACATCGTTAACTCGCTGGCGAGTTCTAGACTATCTAGAAACACAGAACTTAGAACAAAGCAGCTTAGAAAAAAACATCTTAGAGAAAAGTACCCGGGTTGAGCTACTGCCCTTCACTGGTCGCTCCCATCAATTAAGAATTCATTGCGATGCATTAGGCCACCCTATATTGGGCGACAATTTATACGGTACCGAATACAGCCAAAATGCAACGGAGCAATTGTGTTTACACGCTCAATCGCTCAGTTTTTATCACCCGAGTACGGGCAAACTCTTAACTTTTACTAGCCTCCCCCCGTTCTAATAACTAGTTTTTAATAAAGTGCTTTAGCGCATAACGGTAAAGCACCAGCCCTAGAACAAACAAAACAATACCAGGCAATAAAATTTGCAGCGCAATGCCGGCAAATAGATCTGGGGCTTTCATCATAGTACTCATCAAAGAATCCTGATAATAAAAAAACCATTGGTGATCTGCTGGAAATATTAAAACGTGCATCTGATAGAAAATGGCCTTTGCACCAAAGATTAAAAACGCGAATAAAATTATAGCTGCTAACGCCACTACAATTAGCAACTGACTACGCCCTTGAATCAAATTACCATCACGCTTTAAGCAAATTAATTGCCGATAACAAAGCCAAATAAAAACGATAGCCAAGCCCAGTGCAAGATAATGTATTTGGTTTATTAGATTTGCCACATCCTGTAAATGAATAATTTCGGCACTATGCAGCAAAGGTATTTCATTGCCCGCATAAGAATAGCGAATCTCTGCTAGACCGTTACCATCATCATGAACACTATCAACAATCTGCTGGAATAACTGCTTGTGCTCCGCGACCGATGTGGTTTCAAATCCTTGTCGGTGTCTATTTTGTGGCGCGTAGTGAGCGATGTGCTGCTCACTCTCATAAAAACCATACCACCATGAGTATCCATACCCCACTGAGGCACTGACCATCCATGAAGCATACAAGGCTAAAATAAAACCCAATAACAACAGCGAAAAAGTGCGTATATTAAAGACAGCAATTGTTTTTTTTGAAATCATTTGGTTTTATTGGCCTGAATAAAATCTTTAATATAATCAGCACTCACATCCGCCCCAGCCATTTCTGCATGGAAATGATGATGGCCAGAAACATTGACCTGCTGCACATCGCTAAGATAAGCCTTTCTTTGACGCAACCAAGTACTAGGAATAATTCCCTGCTCAGCAACAATTAACTGCACGGGAATATTTATTTCAGTAAAAAAAGCTTTCACCTGATCTTCGCTCAGACGTACTTTAGACTGCTGGCGTAAACGGCTATCTGTCGCCCAACTATAACCGCCCTCTACTCGATTTAAGTTGCGTTCAACAATGGGTAATAACGCATCATCCGTCATCCCTGGAGACGATCTTTTTCGTGCTAACAAAGCATCATTTAAACTTGGAAAAATACGTAAAGGCGATGACGAACGCTGACTATCAAGTATTGCTTTTGCTAATTGCTTGGGGCTATTTTCACTGCTATCCACCATAGGCCCTAACGAATCTAATAAAATTAGACTATCTACTTGCTCTGAAAAAGAACCGGCAAATAGACTGGCGATAACGCCCCCCATGGAGTGCCCAAGAAAATGTACTTTTTCTAATTTTTGCTGCTGTAATAACTGGTGTAGCAGCTCCACATTATGCCAAATATAATAATGCCCGCCCTCAGGCAAAGGCGCTGACTGACCATGCCCTGGTAAATCGATTAATAATAAATGAAAGTCATCACTGAGTTTTTTTGCCAGAGGATAAAAACTCGCGAGGTTATCAAGCCAGCCATGTAAACAAAGAATAGCAGGAGCGTCTTTTGGGCCCCAATCTTGTAAAACAACTTGCCCTGCAGGTAGAGTAATAATACTTTCGTGATTAAAGTTTTTATTATTTTCAGCCATATTAGTCGTCATATTAATACTCATATTAACAGGCCCACTGGCGAATATAGCGATCGATCATTTGCGCGGTTGCTTTAGGCTGCTCTAAAGGAAACATGTGTGAACCTTCAAGCCACTGCACGTCCATACCCAACTGTCGCTTCATTTTATAGCCATGATGTTTTTTAAGCACATTGCTATACTTACCACCGATAACAACGCTAGGCATCGTTAAGCGTTTCGTTCGATAAAGATTATCTGGCACCGTGCGATAGATATTAATTTCAGTGGCGGCATCAAAATGAAGTTGCCTGCCACCACAGCTTAGAGCCTGAGTTCCATTGTTAATATAATCGTTCAAACAACGTTCATCAAAAGCATTGAAGAGTTTTTTACCTTTAAAATATTGCGCGGTATGCGCTAAAGAATCCCACCGCTCTTGTCGACCTAATGTCCTACCCGCGGGGGTTACTTTATCAATTAAACCTAAACGTTTTACCCAATTCAAACCTAGCGACTCAAATGCAGTCAAAAACGGCGAGTCCAACATGATCAATCCCTTAACTAAATCAGGACGTTGAGCGGCAACCATCATACTCAATACCCCACCAAGCGAATGCCCTACCGCATAAACAGGTTGAGTATAATTTTGCTCAAAGTAGTCGATTAGTTGTTGGACTAGAAAGTCCCAATTATTGGTAACAGGATAATTAGCATCATGACCCAAACGATCAATACTGCCTATTTGGTAATCATCTTCTAGATAAGAAAACAAGGTATCGTAGCAACCCATAGGGAAGCCATTAGCGTGGGAAAAGTGCAGTATGTCTTTCATCGTGTATATCAGTAATCATGACAGCTCAATAATTCAGTTAAGCTAACATGAATTAGCCAGAACACAAGGTGTGCACTGGCCAAGAATTACTGATTACACAGCAATAAATACGAAGAGGAACTAACCCTCTTCTAAAGCAGGGTACCAAACATCGGTACTTTCTAAGCAACCCGCAGCAAAAATATCGCCTTCTAATTGCCAGATTTCAGTTGGAGACCAAGGCTGATCAAACATTACGCCATCGATCAACAAAGAGGCCAAGCGCCCTACCAAAGGCAAATGAGTCACTAGAATAATGCTCTGCTCTTCTTTCTCTAACTCAGAAACAACTTTTTGTGCAGTCATTTCGGGCTTTAAGCAATGATGACTGGTTACTTCCACGCCGAGTGCTTTTGCAATCGGCGCAGCCGTTTGCTGAGTACGCAGATAAGGACTAGCCCAAATGCTCACAGGACCTTTTACTGTTTTAGCAAGCCATGCAGCAGCACGCTGCACGCGCTGCTCACCACGCTCGGTTAATGGACGATTAACATCATCTGTAGCACCAGAAACGGCTTCACCATGTCGTATTAAGTAGAGTTTCACTACTGCTCCGCTGCAATATCAATTTTAGAAGTTGGCCAATCGGTAAAAGGAAAGGGTTTTGTTTCAACATTACCCGTCACGTATTGAACAATCTGTGCAATATAATTGGCAAGTCCAGCGCTAAACTGACTTAAAGCAGGATTCACCTGCCCTGTCGCAAGGGAAAAACCCCACTGCACCAGTACCAAAAAAAGAACAACCACATCGAGAATGCGATAGACCACGGAAAACAAAATTATAAATAATGTTTTCAGCCAAAATGCATCTGATTCTATATTCTGTTTAATGTCGCTCATTGTTAGACTCCAATATTTGATTTAGCCAAGGTGAATTCAACATCCGAAGTGTTTTCACCCATCATTAATTCCTTCGCAACCAATCGTGGATCCACATCAGCAAACAAAACAGCATACGCACCTTTTACCAAGGGCATATATATACCAAGTTTCTCGGATTGCGTATTGATGTAGCGCAAGGTATTCACACCTTCTGCAACTTCACCTAATTTTTCCACAGCCTCTTCTAATGTTCGCCCCTCACCAATAGCATAACCGACACGGTAGTTGCGACTAAGAGGTGACATACAAGTCACTACCAAATCCCCCACTCCAGCCAAACCTAAAAAGGTTAACGGATTAGCGCCCTGAGCCACGGCAAAGCGGCTCATCTCTGCCAAACTACGAGTGATGATCATACTCTTGGTATTTTCACCCATCCCTAGTGCGGCAATAAAGCCCGAGACGATCGCGTAAATGTTTTTCAACGCACCACTTAATTCAACGCCGTACATATCATCAGAGGCGTAAACCCGAAAATAATCACAACCCAGCGCATCTTGAACTGCTGTACGTAACGCGCCATCACTACTGGCCACCACGGTTGCCGCTAATTGCTTACGGCCAATCTCTTTGGCCAAATTAGGACCGCTTAATACTGCCACCGAATGCCCTGGGCACTCGTCCATCAAGACCTGACTCATCAGATTAAAGCCATCAGGCTCAATCCCCTTGGTGGTACTAATTAAGCACTGACCTGGCTGCAATAACGGCTTAACTTGCTGTACAACCGTACGAAATGATTTACTTGGCACTGATACAAAAATCAGCTGAGCCCCTGAGATGGCGTGCGCTAAATCGGTTGTTGCCTCTAAACTAGAATGGAGTATCACATCAGGTAAATACTGTGGGTTTTCATGCTGCTGGTTAATTGCCTCGGCAATTTGCGGATTACGCATCCATTGACGGGTAACCATGCCATTCGTGGCGAGAATGCTTGCGATGGCCGTACCAAAACTACCACCACCAATTACTGCTACTTGTGTAACTTCCACACTACCCCCTAGGGTTATTATTCTTATCTTGCAGACAATCAACCAACTCTTGGAAGGTATTTTTATTGTCTTCATTTAAGCTCATCAATATTTCATGAGCCTCAATAACTTTCTCGCGAACTTCATCTTCACACTCACTTGTTTGAGAGCAAACAAGCTCATTTAGTTCACCCAGCTCTTCGCTTTGATCACTTAATAAGTAGAATACTTTATCAAAACCCATACTGAGCAATATCCGCGTAATATCCACCCGCGGAGTAATGATACTAGGAATCAAGTTGAATTTTTGCTGACTTATAATAGAAATTTTTGCTAATTGCCCCAGCGTCGTACTATCGACCCCCTCGGCATCAGACAGGTCAATCAAAACTGTTTTAAATGCTTCATCAACAAACATCTGATCTAGATACTGTTCTAAAGCAGAACACATATTAAGCCGCACATCGCCGCTTAGTTTGATCACATAGACACCACTATTCGCAGCGACTTCTATCTTTCCTGGATTCATATTAAATCCTGACAAGTGTCATTAGTGCTACATCATCAGGAACATCAGTATCGCTTTCGATGGCTAATGCGCTAACAATGGATTCATGATTTCCCGCTTCCTTCTCTATAAGGTTTAGCAGGTATTCTTCCTTGCGTGCCAGACTGGGTAACTTCAACAATTCTAATACACCATCTGAAAACATCGACAAGGTAAACTGCTCTGGCATTTGCATAGCATAATCCTGATACTCAGCATCACGGAAAAGCCCTACTGGCATGCCTCTTCCTTCTAGATATTGGGCCTTCCCTTCACTATACAAGATAGGCATAGGAAAATGTGCACCAATACTGTAATTAAACTTAAGAGTTTGAGTATTCAATACGCCATAGACGATCGTCAAGTGTTTGCCACATTCAGTATCTAGCAACTCTTCATTGATCCGCTGTAGCACTTTTACCGGATGGTAAAGGTCGTCACTTGAACCGCGCTTTAGGTTGCGTTTTAAGCGATAAGTGAGGTTTTTTAGCAGAACCGTTACGAATGCTGAAGAAGCGCCATGACCTGATACATCGGCAATATAAAAACCAAAGTGCTCATCATCGAGGGGGAAATAATCGAGAAAATCACCACTGAGCATCAGAGAAGGTTTAATGATGTGTTTGAAGCTCAAGCCTTGCTGCTCAACAAACTCAGGCAGCATTTTCATCTGCACCTGACGACCTGCTTGCTGATCACTGCGCAGCTCATCTAAACCATTACGCAACTCGCGGTTAACACTTTCTAGGTGATCCCGATATTGCTGATTTTGCTTCTCAAGAGCCACCAGCGCTAAATTACGCTGCACTGAGTGCTCTAGCATCGCCATATCCAGAATGGGCTTAACTAGATAATCACTTGCGCCCAAACGTAAAGCTTGCACCACATCATCCATCACGCCAGCGCCAGAAACGACGATAACAGGGATATTATCGGTACGCTCTTTCACTTGCTGCAGAACTTCTAGGCCGTCAAGGTTTGGCATCCGAAGATCGCATAAAACCAAATCGATGTGCTGCTGCTCTAGTATCAGGAGCCCTGCCTGACCACTATCAACAGCATCTACCTGGTAGCCACTATCTTCTAGATAAGCCACCATACTATCGCGGACCATCGCCTCATCATCAATGACAAGTAAACGAGCTTTCATCAGTTACTCCCACAAGACTTCTATGCTTTCTTTATTATGCGCGAACGATACTCGCAACCAGCAAACAGTGCAATCCTGTAAAGCCGCTATACTGACTAATTAATGGTTTAATATTGATCATGTTCAATCATTTAAAGCAGTGATAGCATGACAATGAGTATCACGATAACAAGAACAAGAAAGGATCACTAACATGAGCAGTACTTCTAGGGATTATAGCGAGAAGCGTGATTTTATCCGCATGCAGGTATCAACAAATTGCCAGATACACCATAAAGGTGAGCAGTTTGCTGCCAATTGCTTGGATTTAAGTAGTAAAGGAGCGCTAGTGGAAAGCTCCCATGCGCTTGAGATCAGCAGTGAAATAACGCTTATTATAGAAAGTGGCGGTGGTGACATCCCTCCTCTACACGCACAAGCAACGGTGCTACGCATTGTTCGCCAAGGCGACGACAGCTATCAGTATGGCGTTAGCATCGACAACTACTTATAATTTCACTTAGTGCTTCAAATAATGCAGATGAAATACTTATCTGCATTATTCTTCTTCAAACTCTGCTGACTCTTCGTCAGATTCATCATCAAAGTCGTCGAAGTCATCATCGAAGTCGTCGTCAAAAT
>ERZ1027231.59-NODE-59-length-76404-cov-59.566412_pt1 | contig 76404 bp, 62 predicted proteins | sample MGYA00520866_ERZ1027231 | MGnify/ENA primary metagenome ERZ1027231 (study PRJEB33311, sample SAMEA4378411) | marine metagenome | biome: Marine biome; feature: Fjord; material: Water | collected 2014-07-20T08:00:00Z/2014-07-... | depth 75 m ...
CCATCTTTACGTTTCGGTGAAATTCGTAAATAATCGCTTATTTTTGCCGGATTTTCAGACAATTCATTTCGCAGGTTTTTCGCTGTCGCGGTTAAGGCTTTATTGTTTCTTTGATCTACAACTCCCGTACCAACCGGTTTTGCTGCCACGTTGGAACGCGTTTTTCTTGCTAAAGGCTTTTTAGTCACCTCTCTGGCGGGTTGACTATAATCAAAACCATCAAGCATTAAGGTTTCTAATCGACCAGAATGTTTAATGATTACCCTGTCAATTAATACTTGTTCGAGATTAGCACGTGTACCAATGATTATATCGCCAATGCCATAAGTCTCTTGCTTACCTTGATTTTCAATGATAGCTGCTGCAATAGTTTTATCATCACTTGCAACAAGGCCTGCCAATGTTAAATTCAATTGGGTTTCGGGCACATTAGCCATTTCAATTTCAGCTGTTTCTTCACTGTTCTCATTGTATAAGCCAAAAAGATTAAGTGATTGAATTTTAGCAACGTCGACCGCTTTATTAACCTGACTAGGATTGGCGCCTTTTGAGTTGCTATTAACTGAGCTGTGGGTGTGTGTGTGTTCTTGAGAGACAAATGACCAAGTGATCTTTGCGCTTACATAAGCAATATAAATGACTAATAATGCCATCACTAATTGCGCAACTCGTCGATGACCCAGTTGAGTAAATAATGATGTGAGCGCTGTCGTGTTAGTGGGAAATGCCATAGCTACTTATATTATTGTTATTTTGAAAAATCTACACATTTCTAGCCACCGCTACATGTTAGATTTATGTTAAGTAAACACGAATGATACTTGACCATAAGCTAAGCAACAAGCCGTAGGCTGAGTTTTTAAGCTTTTTAAGCAAATTAAATCGTAACTAAATAGGAATTAACTGGCGAAAGCTAGATAAATAAAGGTTGTAATGCTAGTTTTCAGACCAATATATTTCTTATAAGTTCCAGCTTTCAGGTTTATTATGTCAACAAGTCAAGACTCACCAAAAAATTCGATTCGCTTAGATAAATGGCTTTGGGCTGCCCGGTTTTATCGAACTCGCGCTATTGCCAAGCAAATGATTGATGGCGGGAAAGTTTTTTATAATGGTCAACGCACTAAGTCGGGCAAAGCCGTATCAATCGGTGATATAATAAAAATAAGACAAGGTTTCGAAGAAAAAGAAGTCACCGTTATCGCATTAGCCGACAAACGCAGTGACGCTACCTTTGCTCAGACCTTATACCAAGAAAGTAAAGAAAGTATTGAAACCCGTGAAAAAAATTCTCTAGCACGAAAGCAAGGTATTTTACTTAGCCCCGCTAGTGATACTAAACCAGATAAGAAACAACGTAGAAAACTGCGTGAATTTAAAGAAAGGATCTAGTTGCCATGAGCCAATTCAATGTATTAAATCGCTACTTATTTACCGATGCCCATGCCCGTGGTGAATTAGTACAGTTAAGTAGTAGCTTTAAAAGTATCGTTAAAAACCATAACTACCCCGCTGGTGTAGAGAAATTATTAGGTGAGCTACTCAGTGCCACTTGCCTATTAACAGCAACCCTAAAATTTGAAGGTGATATTACCGTGCAATTGCAAGGTGATGGACCTGTTGGCTATATGTCGGTTAGCGGTAATAATAATCAACAAATGCGCGGTATCGCTAAAATGGCGGAAGAAACTTCTGCTGACACATTACAAACGTTAATTGGTAAAGGCACTATGATTATTACCATACGCCCTAGCGTAGGTGAAGCCTATCAGGGTGTTGTTGCTTTAGATAAAGAGAGTCTTGCTGATTGTTTAGCTCACTATTTTGAAGTCTCGGAACAAATCCCAACCAAAATTTGGTTATTCAGTGATACAGAGCAGCAACTAACTGCAGGTGCTTTAGTGCAATTATTACCAGATGGTGACGGTAGTATTGAAAACAAAGAAAAACAGCTAAGTGACTTTGAACACTTATGTCAGCTAACCAATACGATTAAAAGTGAAGAAGTTTTTTCATTAGAAGCGGAAGCTTTGCTTTATCGTTTGTACCATCAAGAACAAGTCAATATTTTTGAGCCACAAGCTGTTACCTATGTATGTGGTTGTTCTGCAGATAAATGTTTATCGGCTATATCGCAAATAGAACCAAGTGAAATAAAAGCAATATTAGCGGAACAAGGTAAAATTTCGATGACGTGTGATTACTGTATCACAACTTATGATTTTGACGAACTTAGCCTTCAAAGTTTCATTTCGAAAGTTAATCATTAAAAAAAACACCCTTTTTGTCGCTAAAACCAATCAAAAGCTTCGTTATTAATTATCACTTATTCTATATAGTGATAATTAATAGCTAACCAGCACGTCTCCGCAGCCCTTTATTTTATTGACCTAATGATTATCCATCTAAAATAACAGTAGCATTCATGCTCGCCATTTATTTTATTTATAGTGAAAACTTTCACAATAAACTATTTTTTACTTTCGTTTTGCTCGTTATTACCCTAAAATACCCGCAATAAAGACGGAATGAAAACTTTCATGACGTCCTTCAATAACCGACTTACTTAAATTAAAATTTGTCATACTTAGGAGTGAACTTGCTATGACCGCCCCGAAAAACTCAATTGATTTGTCACAATACGGCATCAACGATGTTAACGAAGTTGTTTATAACCCATCGTATGAGTTACTTTTTAGTGAAGAAACTAAAGCTAGCCTCGAAGGCTTTGATAAAGGCGTAGTGACTGAGCTAGGTGCAGTTAATGTAGACACGGGAATATTTACCGGTCGCTCTCCTAAAGATAAATATATTGTTCGCGATGACGTAACACGCGATACAGTATGGTGGTCTGATCAAGGTAAAAATGACAACAAAGCGATGACTCCTGAAACATGGGATCACTTGAAAGGCTTGGTAACGACACAACTTTCTGGTCAACGTTTATTTGTAGTTGATACTTTTTGTGGTGCAGATGAAGCAACACGCTTAAAAGTTCGTTTCATTACCCAGGTTGCTTGGCAAGCTCACTTTGTTAAGAACATGTTCATTCGTCCAACTGACGCTGAATTAGAAAGCTACGAACCAGACTTCGTCGTAATGAATGGCGCTAAAACAGTTAACGATAAATGGGAAGAGCAAGGTCTTAACTCTGAGAACTTTGTTGCTTTCAACTTAACTGAAAAAATTCAATTGATTGGCGGTACTTGGTACGGCGGTGAAATGAAAAAAGGTATGTTCTCAATGATGAACTACTACCTTCCGCTGCAAGGTATAGCTTCTATGCACTGTAGTGCCAACGTTGGTAAAGATGGCGACACCGCTATTTTCTTTGGTTTATCTGGTACAGGTAAAACTACCTTATCAACAGATCCTAAGCGTCAACTTATCGGTGACGATGAACACGGTTGGGATGATAATGGTGTATTTAACTTTGAAGGTGGTTGTTACGCAAAAACAATCAACTTAAGCAAAGAGAATGAACCAGATATCTACAATGCAATTCGTCGTGATGCGTTATTAGAAAACGTTACGGTTGATGCTGAGGGTAAAATTGATTTTGATGATAATTCAAAAACTGAAAACACACGTGTTTCATACCCTATTCATCACATCGATAATATCGTTAAACCAGTTTCTCGTGCAGGTCATGCTAAGAAAGTAATTTTCTTAACCGCTGATGCTTTTGGTGTTTTACCACCAGTAGCAAAATTAACACCTGAGCAAACTGAATATTACTTCCTTTCAGGTTTCACTGCGAAATTAGCTGGAACAGAGCGAGGTATTACCGAGCCAACACCTACTTTCTCAAGTTGTTTTGGTGCTGCTTTCTTAAGCTTACACCCGACTCAATATGCAGAAGTTTTACATAAACGTATGGATGCTGTCGGCGCTGAAGCTTACTTAGTAAACACGGGTTGGAATGGCACTGGCAAACGTATTTCTATTAAAGCAACACGTGCGATCATTGATGCTATCTTAGATGGTTCGATTGATGATGCAGAAACCGAGATTGTGCCATTATTTAACCTAGAAGTACCTAAAGTTCTAGCGGGTGTTGAAGGTGATATTCTTGACCCAAGAAATACCTACGAAGATGCCAGCATTTGGAATGATAAAGCGGCAGACTTAGCAAAACGTTTTGTTAATAACTTTGATAAATTTACTGATACTGAAAACGGTAAAGCACTTGTTGCTGCTGGTCCTCAGTTATAGCGTGTTAAGTTCAAGACTATGACTTAAATAGCCTTGTCTAAGATACATTAAAGCCAGCAGTTAAGTTTTAACTGCTGGCTTTTTTATTAGGGGCTGTTGATCTTTCAGGGTTAAATTTTGTTCGTGATAAAAGCGTTTTAGTCGCGGCGAGTAGTGTGTAGCCTAGTCATTCTAAGCAAATACTACTCAACAAAGAATAAAACGCTTTTAGCCGAATCCTTCGGACAGCGTTTGTTGGGCATTTTTACTGCGTTATCGCCTTTTTATGTGGAATAACCACATTACAAAGGCTCTGTCTTGTATAAATACCCAACAATTCGCTGCAAAAGTAATCTCGAAAGATCAACAGCCCCTAGCTAAATTTAATTTAAGTACACTGAGAAGTTATTAGAATACGAGCGGAAGGTATACTTTTGCCTGTAAGCCACCCAACGGTTTGTTAGATAGCTCAACTTTACCGCCGTGAGTATCCACAATTCGCTTTATAATAGCTAAACCTAAGCCGCTACCCTCTGTCCCTCTAGCGGTATCCCCTTGAGTAAAAGGTTGGAATAATCGTTCAATATCAGCGTCTGGAATACCGGCACCATTATCGCTAACAATGAAAAATGCATAGTCGTTTTCAACGCCAGTGAACACTTCAATCTTATCTTCAGTATAGCGAATGGCATTTTGCACTAAGTTGGCTAAAGCGCGTCTAACAGCCACATGGCGTAAGGGGATTTTAGCGCATTCACCCGGATGAAAAGTGATTAACCTATCGCTTGGTGTTTCAACGTTCAGTACTTCTTCAACCAGCAAATTTAAATCACCAAGCTCGGCTTTATCCTTTGAGTCATGACGAATGTAATCAATAAATTGATCGATAATATTATTCATATCATCAATATCCGTTTCGATACCTTCTTTTAGAAAAGCATCTTGCTCTTGCATCATTTCACTTGCTAAGCGAATCCGAGTCAAAGGCGTTCTTAAATCATGAGAAATACCCGCCATGAGTAAATTTCGATCTTCTTCGAGCTGTTTAATACCTTTAGACATATGATTAAAGGCTTGAGTTACCGCCATAACTTCTGAAGTGCCACGCTCAACAAGAGGATCGGGAAAATCTCCTCGGCCAACATCTTCTGCTGCTATCTCTAATGACTTTAACGGACGGTTGAGCTGTCGAACAAAAACCCAACCGCCCATGACACTTAACAAACCAATGACAACCATAAAAAAGATTAACGGTGAGAAACTCCCTTTTTCCATACCTATTAATGGGATTTTTACCCACAGGTGAGGTGCTTGAGGTGCTCGTATCCAAAAGAGATATTCATCCCCTTGTGAAATTCTCACCTCAGCAGGACCGCCAAGCAATACAGACATTTGCTCAGATCTATAAGGGTATAATCCTGCATTCGCTAGACCAAAATTGTAGGCATCTTCTTCACGGTAAACACCAATGCCCGTTTCATTATGAAATGCTTTAGCCATTTTCGGGCTTAATTTAGCATCATCAATATCAATGAAAACAACACGTATCTGCTTTGCCAGCAATTGATTCATTTGTTGCTGGTTTGGCTCAATAACATAGAGCGCAAAAGAAATATATGAAACGATTTGATTGATAAATAGTAGAAAACCTATCAATAAAACAGTTTGGCCAAAAGCACTGCGTGGTAATATTTTCATATCTATACTCGTTCCACTTAAATATGCAGGATTCAGTTGGAATTATAAACGCCTTTAGGCAAGGCATTGATTAAAGAGAATGGTTGTTCAGGAGAATATACTCCGCATTCTCTAAGAAGCTACATCCCTGTAGCGTCCTTGTCGAAATCAATAACGCAGCATAAAGCGTTTATAAACAAGCCTTAGGGGAAAGCTGAGCAAAACATACTCGTCGTTACATTTATTTTTAAGGGAATACCATTAACAAAAAATATGCCTCGATTATGATTCGCTCAGGTTTCCTGAAACGAGCATCTTCAAGTGGTACGAGTATATAACTTAACTTGAAAGACTAAACTAAGCTGGGCTACCATCGGGCACAAAGACGTAACCTAAACCCCAAACAGTTTGTAAGTACCTTGGCTTAGCAGGGTCTTCTTCAAGCATTCGACGCAGACGTGAGACTTGTACATCAATACTACGTTCTAATGCCGAGTAATCTCGACCACGTGCAAGGTTCATTAATTTATCACGAGATAACGGCTCTCTAGGATGGGTAACGAGTGCTTTAAGCACCGCAAATTCACCACTTGTTAACGGCATACTAATATCGTCTTTTTGCATTTCACGCGTGGCTAAATTTAAATGATAACCACCAAAGCTGATAACATTCTCTTCTAATGCAGGGGCTCCCGGAGCCTCTTGCGTTCGACGACGCAATACCGCTTTAATACGGGCAAGTAACTCTCTTGGATTAAATGGCTTAGGCATATAATCATCTGCACCTAGCTCTAAACCAATAATACGATCAACTTCGTCACCTTTTGCGGTCAACATGACAATACGGATATTATTGGAGTTTTGACGTAAACGACGACAAATTGATAAACCGTCTTCACCAGGCAACATGAGATCGAGTACTAATAGATGGAAATTTTCGCGTTCAAGCAAACGGTCCATCTGCTCGGAATTAGCGGCACTTCGCACGGTAAAACCTTGCTCAACTAAATATCGCTCTAACAATGAGCGTAAGCGCATATCATCATCTACTACTAAAATTTTAGGTGTTTCTTGAGTCATATGTTGTATCACCTTGCTCGATTTCCTTTCATAATAAATATATATCCGATGCTAATCAACATGCATGGTTGTAAGCGCAGTTCGAATACCAGCGTTTATAAGTTAACGCTACTATAAGTGATATTGCTTCTAATAAGAAACTGGCAAAAGTAAAACAGCCTAAGTATTTGTTACAATTTATGTAATTTTTAAGCTAGCTAAGATTATTTTAAGTAATGAATACTTTGCTCTGTTACACATTGAGTGAAACTTTTTTTGCGCTCGTCATGTGAAAGAGAAGATACCGCTTGTTTAACTAAGTGCATTTTTTGCTCTCGCTCTGCTTTAGGTAAGTGAGCAAGCTGCCCTTGAAAACACCCCATTAAGCCAAAATTTAATGCCACATCTGATTGCATAGAATCTTCACCTAAACATCTTCCAAGCTTCTCCGCCAAAGTATTTTTATCCATTTCCGTGATTAAGAAATTAAGCTTGTAATCAACTTTATCGAGTTTCCTCACCTGATTACAAATGAAAAACATATCAGCAACAGCAACAACAGGGATTAGTTGTTGGTGTTGTTCACTAAAACGCTTTTTTAACCATTCATTATGTGCCTTGTCATTACTGGTGCTAACTTCAACAGGATCGCTTGTTGTATTCACAGAAAAAAACCACCATGCTTGGCTGGGTAAAGCGTAACAAGTAAACACGACTAATAACAATTTTGACAGTATTTTCATATAACTAGGCTCTAACAGTTGGATTTTATCTTGCTCGATATATTGTGCAACACAGCTAAAAGTAAGTATATACCCAAACCATATGAAGCTGCAGGTTTCAGCTGAAATTAGAAATGCCTTTAGACGAGGCATTGATTGAATATAAGGGTTATTCCCTTATCGAAATCAATAACGTAGTATAAAGTATTTCTAAATCAGCCCAATGGGGATGTCTGAGCAAATCATGCTCTTCGTTGCCTCATTTTTTAAGGGAACACCATTAATAAAAAGATCCTTCTTGATCACGAGTCGCTCAGTCATCCTGAAACATACATTTTCATGTGGCTTGGGTATTTTAACTTATGTTTAAAAAATGTAGGAAAACGCATGTCTAATCTCCTTAAAATCTTTTTTTTAGCGATATCATTTTTGCTAAGCTGTAATATTGCTAACGCCAATGAACCGGTAAGTGAATTTGAACAAGCTATGTCACAACATAAAGGTAAAGTTGTTTACGTAGATTTTTGGGCTTCTTGGTGTGTCCCTTGTCGTAAGTCTTTTCCATGGATGAATGCCATGCAAACGAAAAATCAAGACCAAGGCTTTGTAGTACTTAGTATTAATCTGGATGCCGAGAAGAGGTTAGCCAAAGAGTTTTTACAACAAACACCTGCTAACTTTGCCATTATTTATGATGCCAAAGGAAAATTAGCACGACAATTTAAAGTAAAGGGTATGCCTAGCAGTTACCTATTTGATCGCCAGGGTAAGCTCATTAGTGCCCACTCAGGTTTTAATGGTAAAAAGCAGCAACAGTATGAAAAAGAGATTACACAAGCACTAGCGCAATAAGCAGTACGCGAGACTATAAAAACAGAAGTTAAACTAAAAAATTGGAGCCTATTACTTTCGCGAATTTTTGGTGTACTTCACCCAGATATAAAGGCCACTTATTGATAAAACAATCAGTAACAAGGCGATAAAGTCCATAAAATACACCCCAACATCACCTAAAATACGACCACTATGACTATCGATAATAATACGTTCTAGTGTAAGGAATTGGGCACGATAAGCCAGCTCAGCCTGCGCTATTTTGTCTTCTGAAACCTCTTCAGCTTGCAACCAATTCGGTGCTATTAATGGCTGAATAACTTGCCAGTCAAAAAAGTCGCTATCTGTTTGATAATAACCATTCGCACTAGCAACTATCACTTGGCCATTGTTAATACTCATTGCTTTTATCATTTCAGGTACACCTGACTCAGAACCGAGCATGTCAACTAACTCTCCGTTCAGATCATATAAGAAAATACTTTGACGAGTAGCAATAATAAAAACATTTTGCTGATTGTGTTTTAATAATAACTGGCCAACGCTCACCACTGCATCATCGCTTTCAAGCAACATTTTACCTTTATACCAAACACTATTATTAATCACCTGAATTGCTTGTTGTTGGTAGAAGTGAACGTCCTGAGGTGCGGAAATACCATAATGATCCAGTAAAAGTGTACTGTTAATCGGTTGGTGCGCTAGTGATAAACCATCGGTGTGATTGAGCGCGACTCCTGTAACGGATAAGAATACAATGAAAAATGCCGCAAAAACGCCCAACTTACGATGCCATTTTCTAAAGGTGCGATTTAGGTGTTGAGAGAGTGGTTTTACAGTTTTTTTCATAAGTATGCAGCAACTAACTAAAGGCTTATTAAGCTAGGGAATAAAAATAAGTCGTTATTTTGCCTGAGCATGCAGGTTTTAGCTAGTCTCTGTTTTAAAGAGCAACTTTAGTATTTAACCACAGAGCAAGTCTAGCGACTTTTGTCGTTGCTCTTACTGACAAGGTTGCGCCGGTAATGCCATCAATTTGCTGACTAAGCGCTTTATCTTTTGTTAGTGTCGCAAGGGTAAATTGTTTACTAAAAAAATCATGTCGAATTTCATCACCACGGCTTTCTCTAAACGTGAGTACTTTGAGTTGTTTAATTGCCTCTTTATGAATATGCACGGCAATAGTGATAGGTTTTTCTTTGCCAACTTCATTTAACACCCAAACGCTATCATTCTCTTTTTGCCAATAACGTACTCGCATACGATTGTATTTATGACTTAGTATGTCGGCAACATTTTTTCTATCTTCCGCACTTAACCACAGTACTTGCACAGCAGGTATCTGCTCAGTAAAAACGCCCTTAAGGAATTCCTCTGGTGTTTGATATACCCCTTTAGCCATAACATTCATCGCTAAAAGACAGTATAAAAGTACAAAAAATAAAGTTTTCTTCACAAGTTTACTCTTAATTTTTCATGAATAGTTAACACTTAAGTGAGTTTACAAGGCAACTTAACGTGAGAATCAATTTTCATTGGTAAAAAACTCAACACTGCACAAAACAGTATTGAGCTACTTACTTAACAGCAATATCTATTTTAAACTAAAATTGATAGCCAAAACCTAGGTTGAAGCCTTTTGAGTCTTTAGAACCACCTAAGTCTTCATAATCCGCTTTTAACACTACGTCTTCATGTAAGAAATAACTAACACCAACACTTGTTGACTCAACAGTCGTTGAATCACTATTTCCTGCATTGTTATCATATTCTGCATAACGAGCAAAAACGCCTACTTTTTCACTTACTTTGTAAGAAGGTTCAAGGTACCAACCTGTTTGCTCATCACGACCTAACGCTTTTGCTTCATCACCATTGATGTCCCAACGGGCGTATAGCGCACGTACAGTGAAATCATTCACTTGATAAACAGCATGCGCTTCAAGCAATGTTGCATCTGCTGTATCAACAGGGGCGTCAAAATTACTACCACCTTGCGTAATATCTGTTTGATACTGTACCGTAGCTGCTAGCTCTAAACCGGTAATAGCTGTGTATTTAACACGACCTGTATAAGCAAGGTTTTCTGCTGTTGCTTTAGCTACTTTTTGACGGCCATTACGAATTTTAAAGTCATCACCAACTTCTAAACCACTCGTCACTGCACCATCAAGACTTACGCCGCCTACTGGCTTGTAGTTAAATGATAAACCAGCTTCCCACCAGGTAGCAGGAATAATGTTTTTCTCAACACCGTTACGTTCAACACCATAGAATGTTGGTGGCTCGTGCGTTTCATTGATAATGCCGACAGGAATTAAGAATAAACCAACTTTAGAGCTAAGCCCTTCATTAATATCAACTTCAACATAAGCTTGCTCAAGTTCAACTTCGCCTGGTTTACCGTCGCCTGAAAGAGAATGCTCTAATTCAAATTCAGAGAAAAAACGTATGCTATCAGAAAACTCATGGCCGAAAAACAATACAAAACGGTGAAAATCTATCTTAGCATCTTGATCTTCATAGTTGTTGTAATGTAATTCACCATAGCCACCAATTGTAGTGTTAGCGAACATACCACCATCACTTTCAGCAACCACTTCAACTTGATCAGCCGTTGCTTCAAGTTTCTTTTCTGTTTCATTTAAACGTTGTTCTAGTGATTTAAGCACTTCTTGCTGTTGAGTAATGACTTTGCGTAATTCAGTCGTTTCTTCACTAGCGATTGCAGCATTACTAGTAAGTAGTGTTGCAATAACAGAGGCTATTAATGTTTTTTTCATGTTATTTATCCAAAAAGTTATGTTATTTAATGTGTCTTATATTTATTTTTCGACATTAAACCACAAAACAAACAAGAATCAATAGCATTTGCATTATTTATTAGATTAAAAAGTTATTTATTGATTTAAATCAGAGAAATTGTAGGTAAATATGCTATTAAAACGAAAAAACCTATTTCAGTGACTCTGAAATAGGTTTTTAAAGAAAAACACGATCAACTATTTTTGTTGTATGTGTACATCACGTTGTGGGAATGGAATACTGATGCCTGCTTTATCAAATTCAATTTTCACTTTTTCCATCATTTCGAAGTAAAGCCCCCAGTAATCTTCTGCATTAGCCCAGGGACGAACAAATAGATTCACTGAGCTTTCACCGTGTTCACCAACCCAAATATCGACACCCTGATCTTTAAGCACACGTTCATCAGCTTCTATTAATGTACGTAAAAGTGCTTTGGCTTTAACAATATCATCGTCATAACCAATGCCAAAAACCATATCAACACGTCGTGTACCATTGACATTAATATTAGTGACACAACCATTTGATAACAAACCATTTGGAATAATAATACGTTGGTTATCAAAAGTTTTTAAGATGGTATTAAATATTTGAATTTCTTCAACACTACCGACATAACCTTGTGCTTTAATGGCATCGCCATTTTTAAACGGACGAAATAACAAAATTAATACACCACCAGCGAAGTTAGCCAAACTCCCCTGCAACGCTAAACCTATTGCTAAACCAGCAGCACCTAAAATAGCAATAAACGACGCGGTTTGAATACCAAGCATAGAAGCAAGAATAATAATTTGAATCGCTTTTAATAATGTACTTAAAATACTTAATAAAAAACGATGTAAAGTAATCTCAACCTTTTTCTTTTCTAGTCCTTTGGCTACTAGGCTAAGTACTCTTTTGATAATAAAATTACCGACGAAATAAACAACAATGGCTAATAAAAATTGTACGCCGAATTGCAGCCCCATCTCACCAAGCATTTGCATATAGTGTTCGATTTTTTCTATATTGATTTCCATGAAAATGATACCCTAAGCCATGTTAAATAATAGTTAATTTTGAAGTTAACCTTTAATTTACAATTGTAAGCTTTCTACAAAATAGTGTAAATTATAATCCGCTTTATTTTCAGCCTTCAGTAAATAATAAACCTAACAAGGAACATCCTTTATTATGGCAACCCTGCTGTCTTTTTTTGCCCACAAGTTTTTTAGAGTATTGTTAGCTTTATATTTAGGCTTGTTTTTATCTATTTGGTTAATTTCTTCTCCCGTAGCAAAGCACTTTATTATTCCTGTTTTAGCTGAACATCAATTACAGCTATCGGATGACGCAAGTATCCGGTTTAATCCCTTTCTAATGCGTATTACCTTAAGTGATATAGACTTATCAAGTACAAAAAGCAAGCAACAAGAGTCTGTCTTTGCCCTAAAAGAATTAACACTACAGGTGGCTTTATGGCAATTAGCATTTGATAAAATTGTCTTAAGTAAATTTTCACTTACGCAAGGAACCCTCAAAGTAATTAAACATGATGACCACTTAGTTATTGCTGGTATAACAATCCCTTCTTCTACCGATGAAGCAGAGCTCAGTATCAAGCAAGCTAGCGACCAACCTAATCAGCAAGTAGTTGAAGAAGCAACCAGTGAGACAACCACAAGTTTTCCTTACAAGCTAATATTACCGAACTTTCTCTTAAAGCAGTTTGCTATTGAATTAGAAATCAACAACCACAAAAAAAACAACAAAACTCATCATATAGCGATTAATCAGCTCGCATTGAACCAAATAAAGGCCACTGAAACTAAGCAAGAAGGTAACTTAGCACTAACCGCTTTAGTTGATACAACACAGTTAACACTTACAGCAAATGCACAATTATTATCTGGTAAAGGTGATATCAGCAGTAATTTACTTATCAATAATTATCCTATTGAAAAGTTAGCGCAACATGTCGAGCAGCTTACTGAATTGAAAGGCGCGGTTTCTTTTAATAGTCAGCAAACCATTACGCTGGTCGAACAAGGAATTAATTTTAGACTACAAAAAGCCAATATAACATTGCAAAATCTCCTGTTAGGGTTAGCTGACCAACGCTTTGCTCTGCAGAGTTTTCAACAGAAATTCTCTGATGTTGCTATCAATCTGCAAGATGACAAGATTACGCATTTAGCAGGCAAGAGCAACATCACACTAACCGATGCCCTTCTTAGTCAAAATAACAGCAAAGCAACAATTGCCGCTTTTAAGCAACTTAGCTTAGCTGATATCAATTTTGTCTTAGATGATGAGCCGAGTATTGATATCACCGATATCGTTTTAGATGATTTGTTGTTTTCTAAAAAAGCGACTTTAGCTGATGGGGTAGCCCAAAAAGCGATGGATAAAATTAACAAACTTGCTGCGGAAGATGGACTTGATATAGCTGCTGAAGCCATTGTGAAACTACCACCAGTTATGCACTTAAAACAATTAACGTTAAACAACTTACATATTCACGAGCAAAGCATTGATATCAAAAGTATTATTTTTGACACCTTAATCGGAGAAATTATTATTAAGGAAAACAAAGATATTGCTAACTTAATTATTTTGGCTGACAAATCAATTGATGAGAGTTCTGCAGAGCAGATTCTTGCTGAAGAAGTCGTTGCTGTCGAAACTGAACTCGAAATAAAGGAAGCTGAATTGAAGCGTGATGGTTTTGTTTTCAGCTTCAAAGAGCTTAGCTTTATTAATGAAAGTTCATTTGCTTTTACCGATTTTAGTGTTGATCCAATTTATCAACGAACTTTGTTTCTAGACACCTTAGCTGTAGGAGCATTGAGTAATAAAAAAGACAATAAACAACAAAAAACACCTTATACACTCGTGGGTCGTAGTAATAAGTACGCCAACTTCAACTTATCTGGTTATGTACAGCCTTTTTCAGACATTGCAACTTATCATCTTAAGGGAGATTTTAAAGAGTTTTCATTGCCCGCTATTTCGTCCTATCTAAAAGCCTCAACGGGCATTGAGGTAAAAACAGGTCAACTCAATACCGCTTTAGATTTAACGCTTACTGATGATGAAGTAGATGGAAATATTATCGTCCTGCTACAAGCTTTAGAGACAGCCTTGGTTGATAGTGAAGAAGCAGGTAACTTAATTGATCAAGGCGCATTACCCTTAAATATGGCAATGGGCATGCTAAAAGATAGCGATGGTAATGTAGAACTTGATGTGCCATTAAGTGGCTCTATCTCAGATCCAAATTTTGGTTTAAGTAGCATAGTGACCTTAATTACTAAAAAAGCCATTATGTCAGCGACACAAGAATACTTAATGACCACTTTTGTTCCCTATGCCAACATAGTCTCTATCGCAATAACTGCCGGTGAGTTTGCCTTAAAATTACGCTTTGATGATTTAGAATATCAAGTAAAGCAAGTTGAGCCAGATGCTCAGCAAAGCGCCTACTTAAATGACTTCATTGCCTTAATGCAGGACAAAGAAGATACCCGTGTAACGATTTGTGCGATTAGTACACCTGCTGATATTGGCCTAACAGCGGGAGTTTCTGTAGAGAACAAATCAGATATCAAGAAATTGCTTGATATTGGCGAGCAACGTGAACATGCCTTTAAAGATCATTTAATTGAACAAGGCAAAATTGATTCTTCAAGAATATTGTTCTGTAAACCTCAAATAGACAGCGACGTAGGTGCAATACCACGTATAGGAATATCGGTCTAAATAGACTACTAATATTAATTCAATGTAGTAATATCAAGTGGTTAAATTAAATTATTTAAAGAGTCAGTTAAAAAGTTATACCAATTTGATTAAATTTCTTCCCTACTCAGAGCTACATTGATGAGCTTAGAACAAACAAAATTAGTTAAATATAGTTATTCTATATTTCATTAATTTTGTGATGTTATCAGTTTATCAATGAGCTCCCAAGGGCGAGTTTAAAAGGTTTATATACTGCTTTATTGATTTTGATAAGGGAATAACCATTCTCTACAATCAATGCATTGCCTCTAAACCTTTTAATTCTCGCTGAGTGGGAAAGAACTTAATCAACTTGGTATTAGTTAAATCAAAAAGGAAATTTGAAGATGAAAAGGGTTTGTAATTTTTTTATACCACTATTGTTACCATTACTTTTAAATAGTTATGCTGCATTTGCAACACAGGATGAAACAGCCAGTCAAGAAATAATAAAAAATCAGCACGGTAAACTAGTCTGGGCTGACCTATACACCGGCGATGTTGAGGCTTCACTTAACTTTTATCAAAAGACCTTTGGTTGGACAGTTAAAGCGTTTGCAAAAGAGCAGGCAAAATATCATTTACTGTACGATGATGGCCAAGCCATTGCTGGCGTACTTGCGCGTAATTCAAAGCGTAACAAAACAGAGAATGCCTTATGGGTTGGCAGCATAGATACTGATAATGTCTCGAGTAGAAGTGAACTAGCCGCTAAGAACAATGCCACCATAATATTAGCTCCCCATGACTTTAAACTTTATGGCAAAAGATCGGTATTAGCCGATTCACAAGGTGGTGTGATTGCCTTGCTTGAGTTAGATCTGACTAACAAAAACCACCAAAAAATAAGTACTAAGTGGGATTGGGCTCAGCTGTTTAGTACTGACACCAAACAAGCAGCTTTATTTTATCAAGACACTTTTGGTTACACCCTAGAACCGATTAATAGCAAAAAAGATAACTTCTTTTTAATTCAAGCAGAAATGGTTCAAGCCAGTATTGTAAGGTTACCTGAGTCATTTGAGCAAAGAGATCGCTGGGTCAACTTTATCGAAGTTGAAAACATCAATACGATACTGTCAAAAGCGGCAACCAATGGCGCAACTATCATTTATCAACCAGAAAATGGAGGCTTAGCTATAATTGCTGATCCCAATGGCGCATTACTGGGTTTAACACAGCAGGAGAGTGAATAATGACGCAATTTAAGACCCTATTACTCGCCTCTACCGTTGTTCTTGGTACTCTATTATTAACTGCATGTGAAAATACTCATGTAAGTGGCTCAATGAGCTATGGTATGGGGTACGGAGCTGCTTATCCTATGTATTATGGTAATGGTTATCATCGTCATACTAACGTTGTTGTTGTTAAGCCAGCTAGAAATAACCGATCTCGACCTGTCAGAACTCAAAGACGTTAGGGTCTGTTAGATTATTTTATCCATCATAGCCATGATTGAAGAGAGATGCTTTTGAAAATAATGACACGCCAAGATAACTTTATTTACCTCACTTTTGCTTTAATTTTATTATTACTTGGCACCTCATTAGCTCAACAGTTTTTTGAAGGTTCTGTACAACGATTAGTACAATCGGCCACTATCGTGACACTTTTAGTTGCTGTTTGGGGGGTCGATTCAAAAGACTTTGTCCTGCGTAAAACCTTTATATTTCCCATCGCTATTTTGTTCTTCTCATTTTTTGGTGCTTGGCTTGATGATGCTGGCTTCGACCAAGTCTATTTACTGTTACTGTTAAGTTTCTTTATATCCAGTGCCCTGCGCACGGCTAAACAAGTCTTGTTTACTGGTGATATTGATGGAAATAAAATTTTAGGCGCTATTTGTTTGTATTTATTAATGGGGCTAATTTGGGCGGTACTATACACCTTAATTCAACTGACCTTTGCTGGCTCATTTACTAACATAAGCAGTAACAACGAATGGTTTAGCTTATTTCCTGACTTTATCTATTTTTCTTTTGTTACTATCACAACCTTAGGTTTTGGCGATATTTCACCTGTTTTACCTATTTCAAGATTTTTAGTTTATTTTGAAGCGATCGTTGGACAATTTTACTTAGCGATATTAGTCGCCAGTTTAGTGGGATCACATATGAGTAATTTTGGTGCAAACCATAATTCGCATCAACAGAACTCACCGCAGCATAGTTCAGCTAATAACAAGTCGACTAAAAATAACCAGTTAAAAAATGCACCGAATGAACCACCTAACACGTGTTCTTAGTACTCATCCACCCAAGCAAACATAATAAAAAGTAATTAACGTAAGGAAACTTCAATGAAAGACCAACAAGAGTTAACCAGTGATCAGGCTTTCAACCGCCGGGTTATTGATATTGCCATTAAGCTTGCCGCCATGGCGATGATCATCCTATGGTGTTTTTCTATTATTAGGCCCTTTATATTAATTACCATTTGGGCTGCTATTTTAGCCGTTGCTTTATACCCATTGCATGAAAAACTTACCGGGGCACTTAAAGGAAATAAAAAAACCGCTTCAACCATTATTGCCCTCGTAGGAATATCACTTATCGCTATCCCATCAATTAACTTATCTTCTTCTGCTATTGATTCTGCCCAACATATTTATACTGGCATTGAAGAAGGAACGTTAAAGATACCTGCTGCTGACGAAAGCATCAAAGAATGGCCAGTTGTGGGTGAAAGATTATTTAACCTTTGGCAAGATGCTTCGCAAGATATCCAAAAAGTTGCAGGTCAATATCCTGAGCAGCTAAAGTCATTTTCAAGTACCTTATTGTCAGCAGTCGCGGGGATTGGCGGTGGTATATTACAATTTATTGTTTCATTAATTATTGCGGTAGTCTTTATGGCTAAGTCAGGCCCATTGCATCAAGGTGTCAGTAAGTTAATGCGCCGCCTAATGAATGACTTTGGCGATAGAACAATTAGTACCACTATTGCGACTATTCGTAGTGTTGCTACTGGCGTACTGGGTGTTGCGGTTATTCAATCACTATTGTCAGGTGTTGGTTTAATGATTGCCGATATTCCTGCCGCTGGTATATGGGCAATTGCGGTACTTATTTTAGCTATCGCTCAATTACCACCCATCATCGTTTTAGGTCCTGTTGCCGCGTATTACTTTACCGTTGCAGATACGACTCCTGCAGTTGTATTTTTAATTTTTAGTATTATCGTTAGTGCTAGTGATGCTTTCCTAAAACCACTGTTTTTGGGACGCGGCATGAGCATCCCAATGTTAGTCATTTTACTTGGTGCTATTGGTGGCATGTTACTTTCAGGTATTATTGGCTTGTTTGTTGGCGCAGTCGTCTTGGCATTAGGTTATGAATTAATGATGGATTGGTTAAGCCATACACCAGAAAGTAAAGAAGCCGTTAGTGAAGTTAAACAGAGTGAATCTTAAGCATGTTAGCGCTAAGAGTTTACTCATAAGTTCACGCTATCTGTAAAATAAAAAAGCGGACTAACCATTAATGGTTAGTCCGCTTTTTACTGTTTGCATTTCTCTTTATTGATTTACCTAAGATGAATTTTTCAAGGTAACCGGCAACTTGCCCTGCGCTTTCTTTTCATCAAAAATCACTGCCATACTGGCATTAAACCCTGGGCTTATGACTTGCTGATTGTCAGTCTCAAAAAGTCTATCGTCAAAGTTTAACAATACGCTATCGGCAAGTTCACTGTACTCATTTATTAAAAAGGGTGAGCCTTTAGCAATTAGAATTGACGGCGTTCTTAGTTTACGCGCAAGTATTAATTGCTGCTTTAAGAGGGTTGAGTATGTCATTTTTTCCTGCTGCTGAGCAGCACCGCCATAACTTAGTATTAAATCGTCCATACCACCCAAATCCACTAAACTAGCGGTTTTAATATCTACAGTAGCAATAACGGCATCCGCTTCACTGAGCAGCGATTGCATTTGTTTATTACTGATACTATTTTCGGTTATACTATCAGCAATAAAGTGGCTAATAGTAATTTTTTCAACGCCACTCGTCGGTTGTGTGTTTCGTAACTCCTGATTTAGCGCATAAGTCAAAGCAGCAAGCTCTTGCTGATTTGCCACGATAAGATGCAATCGTTTAATAGCAGTAATATTAAGGGGTAACTTTTGTTTATTTTTCAATAACGTTATCGCAGCGTTAGCAAGTGCTTGCTCTGTGTGAATGTGATTTTCATTGGCAATTACTGCAGTAGCGGTTAATAATTTTTGTGCCATTGATTTACTGTTTTCTTCGACATATTGTTTTTTATATCGATTTAATCTCGCAATAGATTGTTCAAACTCAGCTAATTGGTATTCATCCACTTCAATGCGCGATGTTAAGGCCTTGGCTACTGCTTTGATAAAGTAATAAAAGTTGTCGATGTCTGCTGGTGTTCTTACTTTAAATGGCATTACGGCCAGATCAGCACCCGCAACAAAGGTTTCAACAACGGCTTCAACGTCGGTAAAAAAGTGGGTAACGCCTGCCATATCTAGAGCATCTGTGGCAACAATGCCTTCAAATCCCATTTTTTCTCTTAACAATGTTGTTAAAATTTTACGAGACATAGTGGCGGGCCGTATCAGTTTTTCGCCGCTTTTACTCACAAACAAACTGTTATCAAGGGCTGGGTATTGAATATGAGCCGTCATTATCATCGCAGGCTTAACGTGCTCAATAGCCCAAGCGAAAGGGGCAAGATCAACCTTATCTATGGTCGCCCTATCATGGTCAACTCGCGGTAATCCTAAATGACTATCAACATGCGTATCGCCATGACCAGGAAAATGCTTCAATGTAGCCATTACGCCTTGTGCTTGAATGGCGGTAACCGCGCTGGCACCAAGTGCTGCCACTTGACTTGCTGACTCACCAAAAGATCGTGTATTGATCACAGGGTTATCAACATTGGTATTTACATCAACGACCGGAGCATAATTATTATTGATACCTAACACTTTTAGCTCTTTCGCGATAACGGTATTCACTTGCGTAGCAAAGTGAGTACCGTGTTGAGGGTAGCTAGCACCGATGGCCATGTTTCCTGCAAAGCCAGTCATTTTAGCAAAACGCGCTACTCGCCCGCCTTCTTGATCCATAGCGATAATTATGGGTTTTCCATGCGCTGACTTTACGGCTGCTTGTTGAATATCATGGGTTAACTGAACCACTTGCGCTATATCTTGCACATTTTCAGCAAACAATACGATACCACCAACACCACTTGTGCTGATCATCTCTGCCAGTTCTTTGGGTAGCGCTGTCACAGCTTGTCGACAATGTTTCGACGTTGGCACACTGGCTTTGCCATTTATATCCGGGCAAAAGTAGCGAATATCAAGTGACATTCTTTGGGCGACTTCTCGCTCAAATTGAGTCAATACTGGAATACTAGTGGAGTTATTGGTCATATTTTTTTCTGCTGCCTGACTTTGACAAACGCTAAGCGCCATTGAAACCATCATTATTAGCGTACTTGTCAGTAAATAAGTTCGGGTATTACTCGGTAAAATGCTCGGTAAACGAGTAAGTAGTTTACTTGGTAAAAGAGCCGTTAAGGTATTCGGGCGATTATCCATTAAAGAGAAAACCTACTTACTAAAAGCAAGGACATATTTTACCAGCTTATTGATGCCAACTGCTGCTTCACTGATCGATTCAGCAAGCATATAGGCTGGTGTGCTGACTATTTTATGTGCCTCATCAACAACAACATCCGCAACATCACAATCAATATGTATTAAACCTTTGGCAGAAATTAATTTCGCCGTGGCATTATCTTTGCCAATGGTTCCTTTTACGCCTGCAGGATAAATCAAGGGTAACAACGCTGGGGCAATACACATAAAGCCCGCTGGTTTTTCTACCTTAGCAAAAGTTTTAGCTGCTGTGAGGACTTGCTCATTCACACTATAATTATCATTGTCTAAGGCAAAACTACTTAAATTCTTCGCCGCGCCAAAACCACCGACAAAAATGATGGCATCAAATTCTTTTTCATATAGCTCTGTTAAGTCTTCTACATCACCACGCCCAATACGTGCGGCTTCAACAAGCACATTACGACTTTCACCTTCGCTGACTTCACCGGTGAGATGGTTAATAACATGGTGCTGAGCTATGTTCGGTGCAAAACATCTGTACGTAGCGCCCTGCTGTGATATCGCGAGTAATGTAATAACGGCTTCTTGAATTTCACTACCATCATAAACACCACAACCACTTAGAATAACGGCTATATTTTTCATCTTTGATCCCTGCTTTAAACTATTTTTTATTATTAAACCATATCATTAGCTGGCAGCTTAATACTACCAGTACCGCGAAGAACATTAACAACGCGAATGGCTTCGAACTGCCATCATAAAAGAACGCCAAAATCGGCCCGGCTAACGCGCCAATTCCCCAACGAAGGGTACCAATGACCGCGGTAACGGTTCCTGAATGCGCTGGAAATTTAGTTAAAATTAAGGCATCGCTATTGACCGCTACCATGGAAATACTGCCCATGAGCGGGAAGATGGCAACAACAGTATAGATTAATGATAATTCAAAGACATTCACCAGCATCAATGCTGTTGCAGCGATTGTAGCTAACGTTAAGCCAAAACGTAACATTGTTCTTGAGCCTTTGCGTACTACAAAACGGGTATTAGTAAAATGCGCCGTCATTAATGCCAATATATTTAAAGCAAACAACAAGCTAAAAGTATATTCTGACACCTCAAAAATGGTTAAGTAGACAAAAGGGATCGCGGTAATGTAAGTAAAAAAAGCCAGCGATATCATCATTGATGAAATAATATCTAGTCGGGCTTGTGCATTACTCAGCACAATTTTATAACGCTGTATAAAACTCATCTCAGATCTTTTATCAACGAGTGCTTTTGGCAATACTACGTCACTAGCATTAGGTAGAAAATAACTCACTAACAGCAGTACAATAAGGCTGTAAGCCGCTAATACATAAAAGATTAATTGCCAGCTATGTGCCAACAACAACACACTGCCTATGCTCGGCGCTATCATAGGCGCTAACATCATAATCATACTGACGTATGACAATCCTTTCGCGGTATCCTTACCGTAATATTCCCTTACTGCGCCGGGAACAACTACGGTTGCAGCACTGCTGACAAACGCTTGAAAAAATCGAATCGTAAGAAATTGCTCTATGTTACTGACAAAAGGTAACAATAGACTAGTGATAAAAAAACCGCCTATACCCAACAGCACAAGTCTTCTACGTGGGTATTTATCGGCCATTGGGCCAAATAAGATTAAGCCGATCGCATAACCCAATAAGTAAATACTTAAGCTATTTTGCACCATGCTCATGGGGGTATTTAAATGCTCCGCTAGCGTTGGCATAGCAGGTAAATACATATCTACAGCTAAAGGTGAAACAGCTAAAATTGATGCTAATAAAGGCAATAATAACTTTAACGAAACTTTAAGCTGTGCAGAAGGCATTGCCATGTCTCCATTTTGCAATAGTATGCTATTTTCTAGGGTATTTTTATCCGACACCTGCTTATTTGGTACTGTCATTTTTCTTCCAACAATTGCGCTGCTTTTTGTTCACTCGTGTATTCATAAACCAATTGACCTAATACCTTGATTGCCGTTTCAACATCTTCTCCCCATTGCACGCCATAACTCACCCGCATATAATTTTGATACTTTCCAGATGGAGAAAAAATGGCTCCTGGGGCAAAGCTAACCCCCTGTGCTAATGCCTGTTGAAAAAACTCACCCGTTTTCACATGTGATTGACAGCGAAGCCACAGCACACTGCCCCCTAAAGGTTTTGAAATACAGACTTCAGGTGGAAAATACTCAGCGATTAACGCCCGCATCCGCTCACAATTGTAAGCTAGTGTCTTTCGTAGCACGCAAAGGTGGCGATCGTAATCGCCGCTCAGTAAGTACTCATTTAATGTCCATTGCTGCAACATAGGTGTCGAGGCCGATTGGGCTCGCTTAATGCGTTTAGCTTGCTCTTCAAACTTACCTGGCAATAACCAGCCAATGCGATAACCTGGCGCTGCTGTTTTGGAAAAAGAAGAGCAAGTCATCACCAATCCCTTCTCAGAATACAACTGAGCAGGCTTTGGCTTGCTATCACTAAAGTATATTTCGCTATAAACCTCATCTTCAATTAATGGGATATTGTGTTGCTCTAAAAGAGAAACCATCGCTTGACGTTGTTCATCGGTTTTCATTGACCCTAACGGATTATTTATCGCGGTTGAAAATAAACAGGCTGTGATTTCATATTGCTTAATTGCTTCGGTTAAATCTTCAACACAAACACCATCTTCAGTGCAGGTATAGACCTCTAGTGCTCTCATACCTAATGTTTCAATTAACTCAATAATGCCAAAAAAGCACGGTGATTCAATAGCAATAATGTCACCACGTTTTGCTACACATTGCAGGGCAATAGACAGTGCTTCTTGCGCGCCATTAGTGATCACAATATCATCGGGATTTATTTCAACACCTTGGTCTTGATAGCGAAATGCCAGTTGCATACGTAATTTGGCATCTCCCGTAACTGGGCCATAACTTACTGCTTTCTCTGAGACTTTACTTAATACCGAGCGCATTAATCTGGCAAGGGCTTTATCAGGTGGGTGTGCTTGAATAGGGTTTGAAATCCCCAAGGCAACGGTATCAGGTAAATGCACTGCGGCATGAACCTGTTCAATCATACTGCGACTTTGCACTTCTACCGGATCACATTGTGCCCATTTAGCGGGTCTTGGCTTCAATGTGCGAGCTTGAACGGCTTGCAGATAATAACCCGATTGTGGTTTTGCACAGACTTGTCCTTGTCTTTCCAATTCAATATAAGCCTGCTTAACTGTTGGTACACTTATGTCAAATTGGCGACTTAATTTACGTAAGCTAGGCAATTTATCACCTGGGTGTAACGCGCCTATTTTCTGTTGGTGCTCTATAAAATCAATGACTTGTTGATATAAATATGCCGAGGAACTTTTATCTAATAATTTCATTTTCATGGCCCCTGTCACCAATAAAACTGTATAGGTTGCATTTTCATATTTCTGTATATGTTATTAAATCAAAATATCACTAAAATGTCACGCTTATCCTATTCATGGAGTAGCAAAGTAAATGAACAATACTTTTTTATACGTAATTACCGTCATCATCTGGGGATCAACCTGGATTGCCATTAATTACCAATTAGGTGAAGTCGCTGCTGAAGTTTCTATTGTTTACCGTTTTGGCCTAGCGGCTTTGTGCATGTTCGCCTATTGTCGTTACAAGAAATTATCACTGAAATTTACCAGCAAGCAACACCTTCAGCTATTTGCCTTTGGTTTAACTTTATTTGGTTTTAATTATTATTTACTTTATAGCGCACAGGCCCATATTAATTCAGCCTTAACCAGTATTGCTTTCTCTACCTTGATGATGGTTAATATTCTTAATGCACGTGTTTGGTTTAAAACACACATTTCTAGCCAAGTTTATTATGGTGGTGCACTTGGTTTACTGGGTATTGTCACTTTATTTTGGCCACAAATTAGTAATGTCCACTTTGGCGATAGTACTTTACTGGGGTTAGGTTTGTGTCTAATTGGTGTGATGTTCGCTTCGACCGGCAATATGATTTCAATTAAGAATCAGCACGATAATATGCCAGTACTACCTGCCACGGCATGGGGGATGCTGTACGGCTGCATATTTATGCTTACCGTTGCTCTTATTCAAGGTCAAACCTTTAACTTTGCATTCACCTTTAAATACATCAGCTCATTATTGTATTTATCAATATTTGGCTCTGTTGTCGCATTTGGTTGTTATTTAACTTTATTAGCGCGTATTGGTGCACATAAAGCCTCTTACGCAACGATTATGTTTCCCGCAGTCGCAGTGGTTATTTCAAGTTTTGTCGAAGGTTTTATCTGGGATGGTTATACTTTTATTGGTTTAAGCTTAATGTTAGCGGGTAACTTAGTAGTACTTGCCAAGCCAGGATTATTAAAACGTTTATCTTCAACACGTTCAAAACTGGCAAGCTGTAGTCCTTCAAAGTAATAATGCCTAAATTAATCGCGTTAGCCATGTTAATACAAAGAATTAACTTGCTATAATATGTGCCCGTTATCACTCAATATGCATGTTTACTGTACTTTGGATGGTAACGAGTAAATAAGTCGTTTAAAATAATGACAGACAGATTTACAAGCAACTAATTTAAACTTAGCCAACCCACTTTAAAGTAATTTAGGTAACCTAATGCAACGACTAGCCCCAGCTTTACGTCAAGACAATGTACCTCTTGATTTAATTTCATTAATAAAAACTATTTTAGCTGCAACGAAAGAAATTTCGTTTCGTGTTAGCCAAGGCCACCTAGGTGACATAATGGGCTCAACCCTTGATGAAAACATTCAAGGCGAAGTTCAAAAGCAATTAGATGTGGTTGCCAATGAGTTATTCAAAGATATTTTACTTGAATCTGGTTTCGTTAAAGCGATTTCATCAGAAGAAGAAGACCACTCAGTTGCTGGTGATGAAAATGGTAAATACATTGTTTCTTTTGATCCTCTAGATGGTAGCTCTAACATAGACATCAATTCATTGATTGGTACTATTTTTTCTATCCATGAAGCACCTAAAGACATTGCTGCTGGCGATGATGACATGTTCAAGCAAGCTGGTGATAAACAAGTATGTGCAGGTTATGTGCTTTATGGCCCATCAACGATGTTAGTAATGACAACAGGTAGCGGCACGCACTTTTATGTATTAGATAGAACCCATGGTGGTTTCTTATTGGTAGAGCGTAATGTACAGGTTCCTGCTGATACCCAAGAGTTTGCGATTAACATGTCTAACCAACGTTTTTGGCAAGCGCCTATGCAGAACTACATTGGCGACTTAATTGCTGGTGATACGGGTCCACGTGAGAAAAATTTCAATATGCGTTGGATTGCAGCCATGGTAGGTGATATTCATCGAGTATTATGTCGTGGTGGTATTTTCACTTATCCTGCCGATAGCAAAAAACCTGAGCAACCATACAAACTTCGCTTAATGTATGAAGCGAACCCAATGGCATTTTTACTTGAGCAAGCGGGTGGCTTAGCAATGACAAGCCAAGGACGCATTATGGATATTGAACCAGAAAGCATCCATCAACGTGTTGAAGTTATCATGGGCTCTAAGAACGAAGTTGAGAAATGCTTAAGCTACTATAAGTAAGCTTTACAGAAAAATTAGATGTCCCGTCCTAAGATACGTTGACGGTTTTAATGAAAGGCCAGTAGCTTTTGCTTCTGGTCTTTTTTGTATTTGATAATTATGTTGTATCAATTGAGCTGTCTTAATTTCTCTGTAGTGGCAGAGCGTTGCGTGCTAAATCAACTCAAGTTTGAAAATTACAACTGAAACGCTTTACCATTGACCGTTAGTTGGCTTTGCACATACTTGGCTTCAACGGTAATTTCATTATTTTGGCGATGTAAGTAACCTTGTTTAACAAAGTTATCCACCATAGGAGCCATCCCCAATTTACTTAGAAATGCCATGGGTGCCTTACCTTTAGCATCGGCTTCTAATGATGTAATTAAGGCCATTGAAGTTAAGTTAGCACTATCAAATAAATCTTTGTTAATATTGAAGTTAAATTCAGTCGCCACTTTGCCTTCTTCAGTAACAACGCTGAAATCAGTTATTTTCAAGTTGGGATCTTTTGCGAGCATTTTTTCTGTCACCGCTGATAATACTTTTAGGCTTTCTTCAGAGTCATACTCACCAGAAGCATTAACCGATAAATTAGCCATAGCCGTGTTTAATTCCTGTAAAGCATCAACATCAATATTAGCTAACAGAATCGCTATGTTAGGCTCTTTAAAGTATTGTCCTGAAGCACTAATTTCTTTAGCTTGATAGTTTAACGCCAGCGCTAATAAATCATTTTCTAATGAAACTTTGCTCGTTAAGATAGCTTGGTCTACAGAAAAAACTTTACTGTTTTCGTTATAAATATTAAGCCCTGCGACTTTAAAAGCAGCATCACCTGTTAAGATTGCCGTGCCGGCAAGGTAATCCCCACTCACCACTTTTTGCTGAGTGGACATATCAACAGCACCAATAACTAGACGCTCATCTTGACCATCAACTTCCAGACCTCCCCATGAGAAGTCGCCATTGATATGTTTATTATTAATCAAAGTAAATTGCATAGAAGCGGGCTCAGACACAATCAAGCCATCTACATTTTGATAACTAATTTTATCAGTCTCAATAAAGGTGGTGACCGCTTTATTAAAGCCAAGCAAGGCACCAACATGCAATTTTTCATTAATGATTTCAACGATATCATCATCAACATCAAGTGCTGAAAACTTAAACTTTACCGCTGTGTAACCTAAAGCTAAATGCCAGCTTTGCTCTGTAATGATTACCGGGCCAAAAGAAATAGCCTCTTCTAAAATAATCGTTACGTCAGCGACGCTTTTATCATCTAAAGCGATTGTCATTTCCGACACAACATCAGCGCCGAACCAACCACTTTTATATTCACTCGTGGTTAAGCTAATACCATCCGTTCCATTGAGCTTTTCAATTACGCGTTGTCGCTCTGTTTCAACGACAGAGCCAATGAATTTTGGCGCTATAAGCACACTTGCTAGCAGTAAAACTAAAGCGATATATAATTTTTTCATTTTTAAAATTCCCTTTTATAAATAAATAGTTAAATTCAATATTCCTTCATCATAATGAACGTTGGCGTACCATTTCAAATAAACAAATACCTGTTGCTACTGAAACATTTAAACTAGAAACACTACCTGCCATAGGAAGTTTCACAAGTTGGTCACAGTTTTCACGGGTTAATCGGCGCATACCTTTCCCTTCTGCACCCATAACAAGAGCCATAGGTCCTGAAAGTTTAACATCGTACAAACAAGTATCTGTTTCGCCTGCCGTACCAACTATCCATACACCTTGCTGTTGAAGCTGCTTCATTGTTCTTGATAAATTAGTTACTTGCACTAAAGGTACACTTTCTACCGCCCCTACTGCAACTTTACGCACAGTAGGCGTTATTTGTGCGGCATTATCTTTGGGAACAATAATAGCTTGTACGCCTGCGGCATCTGCATTTCGTAAACAAGCACCTAAATTATGTGGGTCTGTCACACCATCTAAAATAAGAAAAAATGGCGCAATTGATTTTTTTTCCGCAGCAAGAATCATGTCATCCAAATCATTTTCGGTATAACTTCTACCTGGTCTTACTCGTGCCACTACACCTTGATGTTGTTCACCTTCGCTTTTATCATCGAGTACTTTACGACTTACCATTTGTGAGCCAATACCGTATTTTCGTGATAAATTAATAATCGGCATCATACGATCATCTTCACGACCTTTTAATAGCCATATCTCAATAAAACGCTCCGGAGCTGCGTTAATTAAGGCATTAACTGCATGAATACCAAAAACTAACTCTTCATTTTTTGCCATGATCTTTCTCTATATTGTATGAACCACTAGGCTACAAAGCCATGTTTCGTTACTGCTTATGCATTACTTTTCGAATTTTTACGCGCATTTTTTCCGGGGCGTTTTTTACGTGCACTACGTTTTTTTGCCTTACTTTTCTCTTTCGGTTTACCTGTAGACTTATCTTTAGCTTTACCTTTTTTGCTTTTAGCTTGTTTACTTGAGCTGTCAGTTGGCTTGGCTTCTGTCGTTTTTCTAGTTGAGCGTCTACCACTTGCTTTATCTTTACTTTCAGTCTCAGCCCCTTCAAGGCGTAAATCTATTTTCTTTTCATCAAGGTTAACTGCCGCAACTTGAACCCGAATTTCATCACCTACACGATATTTTTTACCACTATGCTCACCGGTTAGACACATACGAACATCATCAAAATGATAAAAATCACGACCTAAAGAAGTAATGTGTACTAAGCCTTCAATATGTAAGTCCTGTAAACGAACGAACATACCAAAGTTAGTGACGGTTGAAATAACCCCAGTAAAATTATCACCGACATGATCTTGCATAAACTCACATTTGAGCCAATCAGCGACATCACGCGTTGCTTCATCCGCGCGTCTCTCGGTCATAGAGCAATGTTCACCCAGTTCGATGACTTCCTCTAAGGAGTATTCATAGAAACCTTCATTTGCTGCATTTTTAGCTTCTTTTTCTAAGATAGCTTTAATGACTCGATGTACTACTAAATCAGGGTAACGACGAATTGGTGATGTGAAATGGCTATATGATGGTAGCGCTAAACCAAAATGTCCTTCATTGTCACTTTGATAAACAGCTTGACGCATTGAGCGTAACAACATGGTTTGGATAAGTTCTTGATCAGGTCGACCGGCAACTTTCGCTAAAATATCACCGTAATCTCTAGGTTCTGGCGCTTCTTTTGAAGGAAGAGATAAACCAAGCTCATTTAAGTAGGTAACAAAGTTTCGGTACTTATCTTCACTAGGCTTATCATGAACACGGAACAATCCTGGCTTGTCATGTTTTTCAATAAATTTGGCCGTCGCAACATTGGCCATAATCATACATTCTTCGATAATTTTGTGAGCATCATTGCGAATAAGCGCTTCAACACTGGCAATTTTTTTATCTTCATTGAAGATAAAAATAGACTCTTGTGTTTCAAAGGCAATAGCACCGCGCTTAAGGCGAGCATCTGTCAGCGCATGATACATATTTTCAAGGTTTTTCAAATCAGGCACTAAGGTTTGATATTCCTGAGACAACGCTTCATCGCCATCAAGAATAGCAGCGACTTTGGTGTAGGTAAAACGGGCATGGGAACGCATTACCGCGGGGTAAAATTTACTGCCCGATAGTTTGCCCGCAGCACTGATGGTCATTTCACATACCATACATAAGCGATCTACCTCAGGGTTGAGCGAACACAAACCATTAGATAATTTCTCTGGCAACATAGGGATAACTTGGCTAGGAAAATACACAGAGTTACCACGTGAAATTGCTTCATCATCCAATGCTGTGCCATGCTGAACATAATGACTCACATCCGCAATGGCAACCCATAAGCGCCAACCACCTGATTTTTTCGGTTGACAATAAACAGCATCATCAAAATCTCTCGCATCATCACCATCGATAGTGACCAAGGGTAAATCACGTAAGTCTTTACGCGGTAATTTAGCTGATTCTTCAACTTCATCAGCAATGTTAGCTACTTCAGCTTGAACTGTATGTGAAAATTGATGCGGTAAATCATGAGCACGTAAGGCTATTTCTATTTCCATTCCTGGGGCAAGGTGATCCCCTAGAACTTCAATAACTTTGCCAATGGCATGAGAACGTTTAGTCGGTCGCTGTACTAACTCAACCACTACCATTTGTCCGTGTCTGGCACCCATTTTAGTTTGCGGGTCAATCAATACTTCTTGCTTGATTTTACTGTCTTCTGATACCACAGAGCAAACATGATGATCAATATACAATCGACCAACGATAGGCGCTTTTCGTGGCTCTATAACTTCAAGTATTTTGACTTCTTTACGACCTTTACGATCGGTACGGTCAACCAAAATAGCTTGCACAATATCACCGTGAAAGACACGCTGCATTTCATGAGAGGAAATATAAAAATCCTTGCCTCTTTTATCGGTAATAGATGAATCATCTGGAGAAAAGAAACCAAAACCGTCACGGTGACCAATAACTTTGCCGCTCAGCAGGCTATTTTTTTCCGGCAGTGCGTATTGTTTAAATTTATTAAAGACCAACTGACCACTGTTTTCCATCGCACGTAAACGACGCTTCAAACCAATGAGTTGATACTCTTCATCATACTTTAGTGTTTTGACTAAGGTTTTAAAGCTTGGTGGCGGCGAGCATTTTTCGATAATTGATAGCAAGAGTTCGCGTGAGGCGACTGGCTTTTCATATTTTTTGGCTTCGCGTTTAGCGTGTGGATCGTTAAAGGTCACTATATGGGATCAATATTTAAGGATAACTATTTGCAAGTATACCATAAAGTTATTATACCAATGTAACGCTTTGGCTTAATTTGTATAACTGGTTCTTTTTGCTTGTTCTATGACTTTGTTCGGCATTTTACTAGCAAGATTTGACAATAAACCACTGATTTTTTTATGTAAGGCTTTATCATCAGTTACAGAATGATGTAATTGAGAATATAGCGCGGGGTAATCCAATGGACTACCATAACCTTGCTCATATATATCAGCCAGTCGCATTTGCGCAGCTAAGTTATTTGAGCTTGCCGCTGTTTTTAAATACATAATGGCGCGATCAATATCTACCTGCATAAATTTACCGATATGATAATAGCGTCCTAGTTGTTCTAAACCTTCAGCTAAGCCCTGGTCGGCTGCTAAATGCATATAATGTAGTCCTAATGGAATATCTTTTTTAACACAAACGCCGTAAGCCAACATATCTCCCCATAAAAATTGGTATGAGGGCATATTGGCTTTGTTAGCGCGTGCTTCAATATCTTGTACTAATTGACATTCATCCAACACCACTTGACTTAAATGTTTGTTCTCTTTAATTAAATCAAGCAGCTGATTATCGGTATAAATTTGTACTGCTTGTAAGTTTTTCTTAATAGCAAATGCTGAAGAACTAGCACATAAGAACATAACACAGAGAACAAAGAAAAATAATTTACGCATAACAATCCTAACTAGGCTAAATCAGCTGACTTCTTTGTATCGGCAAGTAAGCTGTATCTATGAAATTTATTTACATAAAGTAATAATATTAGAGCAATTTTAGCGCCAACTTAACATTTTAAGGCTACTATTAGATTAAACACGAAGTTTACTATAATTATTATTTTTTAGCGTATAGTAAATAATTATTGAGCTCGTTAATTTTTCGTATTTTAATGAACTTTTAACATGAGAACCCCTAATAATGGTCTTAAGCATGCTAATTGAAAAAGATATTTCTGAATTAATGATTGGCCATTATGTGGTCAAAATTATTCAGCAAGAAGGCAACTCCTCTCTAACTGCGCCTGGGCATATAAAAAGCAAAGAAATTATTCAGCATCTCAGAAGAAAAAATATACACCGTGTTTTAATCGATGAGAATAATACACTCAAATCTAGCAATGAGAAAAGTAAACTTGGCCAAACGAAAAGCTCCATTGTGAGTAGCGAAAGCCTTAACGAAGCACGAGAGATATTTAATGAGTCGAAAGAAATACAAAAAAATCTATTTCAGGATGCGCTTAGTGGTAGTTGCTTAAATTTATCACCGGTAGTGGAAGTTACTAATAAGTCAATCGATGCAATATTTAATAGCCCAGACTCACTGGCCTGTATGTTAAATATTCGAGAAAAGGATGAATACCTATTAGAGCACTCTGTTGCAGTTTCTGTTTATATCACCATTTTTTCTCATCACTTAGGTTTGAAACGGTCAATTATCGAGCAACTTTCTATTGGGGCTTTTCTTCATGACATTGGTAAAATAAAAATCCCCGATAAAATCCTCAATAAACCCAGTAAGTTGACTGATGATGAATTTAGTATCATGAAAACCCATGCAGATCACTCTATTAGTATCATAAAAGAAACATCTGGTATTAGCGAGCTTAGTTTAGAAGTCGCGGCCCTACACCATGAAAAACTCAATGGTAGTGGCTACCCTTTTCAAATTATGGGGGAAAATATCAGCCAGTATGGTCGTATGATTTCCATTTGTGATATTTTTGATGCTTTAACTGCTACACGCGTTTATAAAGAAGGTTTTGCTCACGGTAAAGCTTTTGCTATTTTACGAGAGTTGGCCAAGCAAGGACAATTAGATTCAAGATTGGTTGACCAATTCATTAAATGCATGGGAGTATTTCCCATTGGTTCATTAGTGCAATTAAAATCTAATAAACTAGCATTGGTGCAAATGCGTAATGATAAAGACCCAATTAATCCACAGGTTCATTCATTCTACAACGTAAAATTGCACCAATTCCTCAAAAAACAAGAAATTGATCTATCAAACAGTGAGGATTCCATTGTAAAAGCCGTTAGAGCTGAAGAGTTCGACCTTGATATGAAGCAAACCGTTAATATGCTGCTCATGGAAGGTTAGCATTTTCAATAAGTACTATATAAAGATGCATGATTCAATGAAAATACAATCTTATCAGGTTAGCAATGCTATTATTCAAAAAAATAACGCATCGCCCTAACTTCCAAGCTTGCTTCTAAGTCATACAAGTTAAAATATAATGCATATGAAGACCTAGGCAGCACTACTGACTTCTTTAACTTGACTACCCTCGTTTTTCAGCATGATGGTTGTCGCATGTTTTGTTTCTTTCCGTAAATCTCTTAAGACCAATAGACACGGAGTTAACACTAAAGTTAATACCGTAGCAAAAGCCAAGCCACCGGCGATAGCTGTTGCGAGTTGTGTCCACCACTGTGTTGAGGGCGCACCAAAAACAATAGTACGTTCAAAGAAATCTAGATTAACCTGCAAGACCATAGGCAATAAGCCCAAAATAGTCGTTATCGTGGTTAACATAACAGGTCGTAAACGCTGTGCACCTGTTCGTAAGATTGCTTCAACGACAGGATAACCAGCCTTACGCATAACATTGTAGGTATCAATCAACACGATATTATTATTCACCACAATTCCCGCCAACGAGATAACACCAATGCCGCCCATCACAATACCAAACGGTTTTTGCACTAATAACAATGCTAAAAACACCCCCACGGTTGAAAATATGACCGCACTTAAAATTAACAACGCTTGATAGAAACTATTAAATTGAGTCACTAAAATCATTGCCATGACAAAGAGAGCGATAGCAAAAGCATTCACAAGAAACGCTTGCGATTCTTGCTGATCTTCATTTTGTCCCTTAACATTAATTTCAACCGAAGGATGTAGGCCAAGTGTCAGTAATTGCGCTTGCAAAATAGGTAATTCATTCAATAATTGAGCACCGGCAATTAAGTTTGCCTGTACAGTCACCACGCGTTTAGCATCAACACGGCGAATAGTATCTACTTTTGGTGCAGCTTTACGCTCGACAAAACTGCCAACAGGTACTAAACCAGACGTTGTTTTTAAACGCAGTGAATCTAAGCGGCTTATATTACGTTTTTCTTCCGGGAAACGAACTCGAATATCCAACTCATCATCGACATCGTCAGGACGGTATTCACCAAGCTTTAAACCGTTAGTAACCATTTGCACACTTGAGCCAACTAACGCTGCATCGGCTCCATAGGTAGCCGCTTTATTACGATCAATAATGAGCTGCCATTCGATTCCGGGTTTAGCTCCGGTATCTTCAATATCGGTAAATTTCCCAGATACTTGCAAGGCATCTCGGATAATTTTCACCGATTTATCAAGTTCACCCGGAAAACGCGAGCTCAATTCAAGTTTAAGGTCCTTGCCACTTTGCGGACCGTTTTCATTTTTTCTCACTTCAATTTCAACGCCAGCTAAATCATCTGTTAACTCATGAATATTGGCCACTATGTCATCTGCAGAACGTCTTATCTGCCAGTCAACAAAGTTTACTTTGAAAGTGCCTATTTGATTATTACCACCCGTGCGAGTATATAAAGTTTCTATCTCCTCAAGCGGTAAAATACGCGTTTCTATAGAACGCATTATCACATCTTTTTCTTTTACTGAGAGATCACCATGAGAGCGCACGACCATAGTCGCACTTTGTGGCTCAACTTCAGGAAAAAAGCTCACTCCAAGACCTGATGCACCATAGAGCCACATCACGACAAAAGATATAGTAAAAGTACCTGCAACTATTTTCCATGGGTGTTTAATCGCCGTTGTCAGCACACGTATATAGCTACCGGTAAAACCTGATAACTTAGTAAACTCTCCTGCTTCAGCATGCTCTATTTGTTGCTGTTCTTTACTGCTGACAACACGAGCTTTACCCAAAACAGCGCCTAATGTCGGTACAAAGATGAGTGCCATGGCTAAAGAGGCTGATAAAACCGCAATGAGGGTAAACGGTAAGTACTTCATGAACTCACCCATAATCCCTGGCCAAAACATCAAGGGGGCAAAGGCTGCTAAGGTCGTTGCCGTTGAAGCAATAATCGGCCAAGCCATCCGTCGAGCAGCAGTGCCATAAGCCATTGTTTTGCTGTGACCTTCATTCATTTTTCGGTCAGCAAACTCAGTGACAACAATAGCACCATCTACCAGCATTCCTACCGCCATGATCAGACCAAAAAGCACGACAATATTTACCGTCATTCCCGCTAAGGCGATAACTAATATTCCGGTTAAAAATGCCCCTGGAATAGCTAAACCTACCAGTAAAGCGGTACGGCCACCTAAGGCAGCAATAATGACAATAACAACCAATAATACCGCTGAAAAAACATTGTTTTGCAGGTCTGTTAAGGTATTTTTAATTTCTATTGATTGGTCACCAACATAATCCACTTTGACTTGCTGAGGCCATTTAACACGGCTTTCATTAACAATTTCTTTTACTTTATCAACCGTCTCAATCAGGTTCTCTCCAGAGCGCTTTTTGACTTCTATCGAGACAGAGCGATGACCATTCAATCGAGCAAAACTGGTGGGATCTTTATACGCACGGCGAACCTTTGATACGTCTTGAAAGGTAATAACTCGATCACCATCAACCTTAATCGGTAGTTCAAGTAAGTCCTGAATATTTTCGAAAACAGAAGGTACTTTGATGGCAAAACGTCCTTTGCCAGTATCCATAGTCCCTGCTGGCACCAAACGATTATTACGCTCAACGAGGTTATAAATGTCAGTTTGATCAAGCCCGTAGCTTTCCATTAACAAAGGATCGACAATGATTTCAACCATATCTTCACGGTCGCCACCAATCTCAACTTCTAAAACTTCCTGCATGCCTTCAATTTTATCTTTGACATTTCGCGCTATTGTTATTAAACCTCGCTCAGTCACTGCCCCTGATAAAACAACGGTAAGCGCTGCTTCTTGGTTAGCCATGGTGACTTCATTGACTACAGGCTCTTCCGTTTCATTTGGCAATTTTGCTTTAGCTAAAGTTACTTTATCACGCACATCGGCCAGCGCTTCTTTAGGGTCAAGTCCAGCGATAAACTCCAAGGTTACAGAGGCATGTCCTTCTCCCGCATTTGAACGCATTTCTTTAATGCCAGCAATGGATTTCAACTCATTCTCCATCGGTCTTACCAGCATACGCTCAGCATCTTCAGGAGAGATACCATCATGAATCATGGAAACATAAATAATTGGAATGGTAATATCTGGGTTGGATTCTTTAGCAATATTGTTATAAGTCACTGCGCCAGAAACAAGCAGTAGTACAAACAACATCAAAACAGAACGAGTGCGCGTCAATGCGGCTTCTATAAGCGTTAACATAACGGCTCCTATTTCTGTGTAGTTAAGGCTACAGAAGCAGCTTGCTTATCCGTACTCTCATCACCGTTGGCATCAACGGTATCAAAGATGGCCTCAACTTTATCCCCTGCACGCACAAAGCCCTGTCCTAACACAATAATATCGGCTTGCTCGCCAAGGCCCGTCAACCATATACCATCACTCTCACTTTTAATGATCTGAATTGGCGTAAAATGAACAATAGAATCTTTAACAGACTTAACACCAATATTGCCTTGTTCATCTAACGCCAGTAGCGCTGGTGATATTTTTATCGCAGACATTTTGGCCAAATCTATGGTTAATTCACTGCTCAATCCAGCCATTAAATGCGTATTTTTATTATCGATCGCCACTTCAATCTTAAAGGTATTGGTCGCATCATTACCAACACTCGCAATGTAACGCAGTTCCCCTTGTACCTGTTCACCATTTAATAAACCTACTTTCGCCGCTTGACCAACAGATAACTGACTGATTTGTTGTTCGGTTGCATAAGCTCGAACAATAAGTGGGTCTAGATCGGCAATCATGGCAATATCGTCACCAGAAGCAACATAATCACCAACTTCAACATAACGGGAATTAAGAATCCCCGTAAACGGTGCTTTTATTACCGTATGGGCAATGTCTAACTCTAGTCGCTGTATTTCAGCGTTAACAGATTCAAGTGCAGCGTAGGATTGTGCTAATTGCACCTTACCTTGATAACCTTGCTTATTTAACTTTAAGGCACCCTCATATTCGACTTCGCGTTGCTTCAATAAAGCTTGGCTGCGCGTTAATTGAGCGGGTAAATCATTTAAAGCAATTTTTGCAATAATTTCACCTTTGGAAACTTTTGAGCCTCTTTTTGCTAATACCTTAATAATTTTTCCGCGCACTTCAGCCTTTAATGTCGTTATACGATCAGGCTCGGTACGCCCATAGAGCTCAATGGTTTTGTGAATATGTTGTCCAAATCGTGTTTCAACTTTAACTTGTGCTGTAATTTGTTTTTCATCATGACTAGGAATCTGTGCTTTTATTTCAGATTTTTGCTCTGCAACACTTGGCCCCGAAGCCATCCATAGCACTAAAACAACGGTGATTAGTGCCGCAATAAGATAGGGACGTTGCGCTAACCAGCTAGATTTTAGGGTAAATTTCATCATTATATCTCCATTTTATCGGAATATAATAACGTGTTTTATAGAGAGGAGATAAACTAAGTTGCAACAATTTGTTTATTTTTGTGGCGGTCGATCAGCAAAAATAACAATGCCGACAAGCTGTCGGCATTTGGTTGTCATAACATCATAACGTTGTATGCTATGTTGAAGTGATGACTCTATCTGTTCAGAAGGTGACTAGAATATTAGATAGAAAAAGATGAACCACAACCACAAGTGGTTGTTGCATTTGGGTTATTTACCACAAAACGGCTACCTTCTAGGCTTTCAAGGTAATCTACTTCGCCATCGACAAGATATTGCAAACTCATAGGGTCAATTACCATCATCACACCTTGTTTTTCAATGGTCATATCACCGTCATTTACTTTTTCATCAAAAGTAAAACCGTATTGAAAGCCTGAGCAACCGCCACCGGTAACATATACACGTAACTTAAGTGCTGGATTTTCTTCTTCTGTGATTAGCGATAGGACTTTACTCGCGGCAGAATCGGTAAATTTAATGGGTAATTCAGGGTTTGACATGGTGCTCTACTTAGTACAACAAAGTACAAAAAAATACGTTACAAAGTGGGATTAACAACAGGGCTAATTATCTTAAACTTGACTAATTTAATCAAGTATTATTCTTTATCAAAAGAATAACCATTCGAATAAGAAAATAACCTCTGAAACAGAAGAAAAAACAAGGGTTAACACATGTTACAAAGCCCTATTGAGCAACTTGCCAAGCCACACTTTTTTCTTTCTTGGCATACTTTTGCCAGCGAGATTTAGTTAAAATTGCTGAAACTGTGATGCTTTCAGGCACAAAATTCGCTGGTAAAGTAAAATCACCGTTTATAATTTGAAAGTATTGGAAACTAAATTTGAGATCTTTTTTGTCCATTTTGGCGACCTGCGCCAGTTTTAGCTTCACTGTTTTATCACCTTCTTGACCTTCAAAGGTCAATTCAATATAACCTTTACTATATCGACGCTTCAATTGTTGCTGAACTAAAGTGACTTGGAAATGATACTGATTGGGAATTTTACTCGCGACTATATTAACATTTTCAACAAATAAACCTGCCGCTTCTTTTTCAGGTGCCATGATTTTTTCGTAAAAAGCCAATTGTTTTTTTACTTCAAATTTTTGTTCCGCAGCCTCTTTAAGTAACTCTTGCGCTTTTATATTAGCGAGTTGCTCGACTGTCAATTCAACTTCTAAAGTATGAATACGTGCTATGTTATCTTCTTGCTGCTGATACAGTTGTTCCAACCTAAGCTTCTGTTGTTCAAGGCTGGTCACTTGAAAGTGGTGATAATAATTACCCACGCGGTAACCGGTAAATAAACAAAGGCCAATCACTGTTATTAAAAACAAAGCCGATTTAAAAGTACCTAAGCGCTCAATAACAACACCAAGATTTATTTTTGCTAACCATTTCATTTGTAAAGTATTATAATCCCGTAATGATAATATCAATCGCAACAATAAGAAAACACTTAGCTTTGCCCAAAACATCGTGGCAAATATGCTTACTCGCCATTATTGGTGGCTGTGCTTCTGCGTTATTAGTAGTGCTATTCACGCTAACTATTGAAGAAATTCAACAGCTCTACTTAATCAAGCGCGACAACTATAGCAGCTTAGATGATGTAAGTCGTTTTCATTTGCCTATCATAGGCTCGCTTATCATTCTTTTCATTGCTTGGCTCACAGGTTACCAATACTTGCGAACCGGCATCCCTTTTGTGCTTCATCGATTAAAAGTAGCGCACGGTATCATTCCCTTTAAAAACACCTTAAATCAATTTTGGGGGAGTGCCGTTGCGCTAGCTTCTGGTTTTTCTGTTGGTCGTGAAGGGCCCGCGGTACACCTTGGCGCGGCATGCAGTAGCTATATTGGAAGCGTACTCAAGCTACCCCATAATAGTGTCCGAACTTTATGTGCTTGTGGTATAGCGGCAGGCATTTCAGCGACATTTAACACGCCTATCGCTGCTGTTATTTTTGTAATGGAAGTGATTATGCGTGAGTACAAAGCGCATGTTTTTGTGCCGGTAATGCTTGCCTCAATTGTGGGCTCTTTGATTACCCAAAGTATTTTTGGCACCAGTCATAACTTTGAGTATTTCCGTACCATTGCCCTTGAACAACAACATTATTTTTCTTTAGTCTTATTAGCAATAATACTGGGCTTATTGGCAGCGTTATTCAATAAATATCTAGTACTAATAGTTAAACGAAGTGTTAAATACCATATAGTGCCGCGTTTAATGCTTGCTGCACTGATAACTGGCATCTTAGGTTACTTGGTACCTGGCGCGATGGGCACAGGGACCAGTGCAATCGATATTTCCTTGACTGGCAATGTACAATTAGGCTTCTTATTTAGTTTGCTTATGGCAAAATTATTGATGACAATGTTTGCCTTGGGTCTAGGTATACCTGGCGGTATTATTGGCCCAACGATGGGGATTGGTGCTATCACTGGCGCATGTGCTGGTGCGTTGATAATGCAACTGTTGCCAGGGGAACAGCTCGGTAATGATTTTATCTTGATGGGCATGGCTGGTTTTATGGCCGCTTGTTTAAATGCTCCCCTTGCAGCTCTACTGGCGGTGGTTGAATTATCGAGTCAACTTGAGTTGGTACTACCCGCCATGATTGTCATCACAATTGCGAGTATTGTATCAAGACAACTCTGTAAGAATGAATCTATCTTTACCATGCAATTAGATGCGCAAAACTTGCTCTATCGCAAACCTCCAATTGAAGAATCATTGCAAAATATTGGCGCTTTGGCGGTAATGAAAGATAATTTATTAATTTTAGAGCAAGCAAGTCCTCGTACTATCATTGGAGAACTCCTTAATAGTCATGAGTCTCAATTAATTATTAACCAAGAAGCTAGCAATAAAAATGATAAAATAAACAATTTTTATTGGGCGCAATTTGATGCCGACCAAGTTGATGATGAAAATGAAGATACTGATGCCAATCTTGCTAGTAAGTTAATATTGCATAAACTCATTCCATTAAACCAACAAGCAACGTTAGCTGAGGCTTATGTAGCTTTAATAGATCAACGTGCTGGTGCTGTTTATATTTACCATAATGATATCAATAATTGTATTGGCTTAGTGACTTTTGAACAACTTAGAATTTATTTAGTAGAAGGGAAACTCAATTAATGAGCACGTTTTTAATCAATAATGTCCTTTGGCTTAAAGCATTTCATGTCATTTTTATGGTGGCTTGGTTTGCTGGCATATTTTATTTACCGCGATTATTTGTCAATCATGCGGAAACCAGTTCAGCTGATGTAGTTCAACAACTCAAAGGTATGGAAAGACGCTTACTGTATTTTGTCACGCCTTTTGCCATTTTCACTCTATTGCTCGGTATCACAATAATATACGCCTACGGTTATGACTGGTTTGTTGCGGCAAAATGGCTACATATCAAGTTAAGCTTGGTCATAGTGCTTTTTGCTTATCATGGTTATTGTTTCAAATTAGTCAGTACTTTTGCGCAAGATAAAAATATGCGCTCCGGCCGCTTCTATCGAATATTCAATGAGATTCCAGTGCTCATTTTGTTTGCTGTTATTATCTTAGCTTACGTTAAGCCAATGTAATTATAGATTATTTAGGAATTGTAAAGGTAAGATAACTTATGTGGTATTTATATTTGGGTTACGTGGTAATACAGTTTTATGCAATCGCTGATGTCTTTTCAAGAAACTCCCTTGCAGCAAGTGCTGTCCTGTTCTCTATAGTAGTATTCCTTATCTGGTCCTTTATCCCTATGTTGGGTTACGTATTAGCCAAAGCGTTAGGAGCAAAAGGATACGCAAAGAGAATTCCCCTACTTCTTTGTGGTGTGATCATCGGCTTGAGTGAAAATGCACTAACTTACTTCAATTTAATTGCAGAAAAGCAATATAATATAGGCACGGCACTCGTGTTTATTTTGTGCTTTGTTATCGCCTACTTACCATTAAATAGGCAAGAACTGGCAAGCTAGCAGTCAAAGATAACCTCAATTGAAAGCTTCATTTTTGACGCTTTAGCGTTATAATCAGATAAGATGATTCGCCCTATTGAAACGAATCATTGCTTATCGGTTTACCGTAATGAGAAACATTAAAATGAAGTACTTTGTATACGCTGTTTTAATAATTTCAACATTATTATCCTCCGCAAACGCAGCGAACGAATCTCCCCTGCTTATCTCAAAACCCAAAATTGTCGGTGGCGACGTTGCTAATAAAGAGACTTGGCCTTGGATGTCGGTATTAGTTTTTACTTCCAGTGATGTGAATAGTGATTTAGACGTTGCTGGCACTCCATACCTGAGTGAACCTTTTTCATATGCTCCACCCGGTCAAGCTAGCGCCACTATGGTTGATTGCGGTATTGGTGATAATGTATGTACTTTAGCGACAAATAAAATATGTTTAATTGCCCGTGGTGAAATAGACTTTTCGGTAAAAGCCCTGAATTGCCAAGCTGCTGGAGGTATTGGTGCAATTATCTATAACAATGTTTCAGGGATTATAAGTGGCACTTTAGGTGAGGGTTTTAGTGGTAACATACCTGTTATTGCCATTAGTCAAGATGATGGCACAATTTTACTTAGTAATCTTGATAGCATTGCTACAATGAATTTAACGGTAAAACAAGATCTCACACAAAAAGCGAGATGCGGAGCAAGTTTTATCGGTGATAAATGGGTACTTACCGCCGCACACTGCGTTGAAGATGATAATAGCCAAAGTCTAAAAGTAAATATTGGCGAATATGATTTAAGTGATGGCGCGAGTAATGCCAAAGCAATTAAGCAAATTTATATTCATCCCGAGTATGATCAGGGTAGCGCTTTTAATAATGATATTGCCCTGATTGAATTAGTAGAGTCGATCGATAACCCTGCAATTAACCTGCTCGATGACAATACCAGCAGGCAATTAGCCTTTGATCATAGTCCTGCAACCGTGATCGGTTGGGGCAACATCAATGCTTATGGTCCCAATGACGAACAGCCTGACAATAGCCAGCCCGATCAGTTACGCCAAGTTGAGTTGTATTTACTCAGTAATGAAGAGTGCAAAAGTAAATTAGCCCAAGCCCATGGTGATTTAAATAATACCACCTTTTCACCAGATCAAGTGGGCATTACTGATAGCATGATCTGTGCTGAATTTTTCGGTGACGTTGAAAAAGGCTCATGCCAAGGCGATAGTGGCGGGCCTTTAGTAGTAAACACCAATCAAGGTTGGCAACAAATTGGTATCGTCAGTTACGGTGTTGGTTGTGCTAATGCGGCTTTTCCCGATGTGTATGCCCGCGTAGGACATTTTACTGAATGGATTAATAATATAACCCAAGGCATTGCGATTGAAGCAAGTCATGACTTTGCAATAACTCCACATAATAAACCACAAATCACACTACTGACAGTAACTAATAATAGTGAGCACACCGCTAAATTAAGCTTTTCGCTATTTTCTGATAATTTTGATACTCATGGTTTTAGTTTGAATACCGATGACTGCACCATATTAACAGCGAAACACAGTTGTCAAATTCAAGTCAATTTTGACGCAAGAGTAGTAGGTAAGCAAAAGGTACGCATTGACATCACTACCATCGCCGCAGATATTCCAACCAGCCAAAGTTATATAAGTGCTCAAGCAGTTGCCGCGAATAGCGATATTGAGAATCAGTTATCCAATGGTTCATTAGATTTGCGTTGGTTTAGCGGTGGTGACCAACCATGGCGACTCGATAATACCGAGCCAGCAATAATGAGTGGTGTCATTGGGGAAGATCAACAAAGCGCTGTTTTACTAACCTTTTCAGGTGCTGGTAGCTTATCATTTGACTGGTCCGTGTCTTCTGAAGAAAATCCTGATGCTCCTAACGAACCATTTGGGATCTTATCTTTGATTGTTGATGATCAACAAGTCAACTTCATCACTGGAGAGATAGCTTACACTAAGGTAACTATCAATAATTTAGCCGAAGGGAACCATCAAGTCACTTGGTTATATAAGAAAGATGGCGGTACTAAAGAAGGTAAAGATAAAGCCTCTTTAAAAAATGTTATTTTTACACCCGTTGTTATTTCAACTCCTAGCGAACCTGTGTCAACGCCTTCGAAGACAATTTCAAATAAATCGAGTGGCGGTTCTAGCTTTTTTATTTCATTCCTGCTTAGTTTGTTAATACTTTTACATCGACGAATTTGATCATTCAATCGCAGCGATAATAAGCGAGGATGACCTACCTTTTGTTTATCTCCATCTTAATTTTCAAGAGGGTTAATATTCTCTTTAGCATTCGCAAAGGAGGTATTTTATGCTATATTCTTGGCAAATTTATCCCCTTTCAATGTAATAAATCAAGATGATGAAATTTCAAGGTAACCATATTCTATCGGTATCTCAATTTGACCGTGAAGCTATCGCAAAAATCTTGCAAGTTTCAGCACAAATGGCGCCTTATGCGTCACGAAAAAAACGCTGTCATGTGCTTGATGGTGCCATATTAAGTAATTTATTTTTTGAACCAAGTACCCGCACCCGAGTTAGCTTCGGTACCGCGTTTAATTTACTTGGTGGTTTTGTACGCGAGACTGTTGGCCAAGAAAACTCGTCACTTAGTAAGGGTGAATCTCTATTTGATACCGCCCAAGTGATCAGTGGTTACTCTGATGTGATTGCGATGCGCCACCCTCAAATGCATTCAGTAGAGCAGTTTGCTCAAGGTAGTTCAGTGCCTGTTATCAATGGTGGTGACGGAGCTAATGAACACCCCACTCAAGCATTACTTGACTTATTTACCATTCAGTCTGAAATGATGCATTTTAACAAAGGCTTAGATGACTTAAACATTGTGTTGATGGGAGACTTAAAACATGGTCGTACTGTACACTCATTATCAAAACTACTCAGCCTGTATGAAAATGTGAAAGTCACTATGGTTGCGCCAAAAGCCTTGCAAATGCCTGACAGTGTTATTTCAACCTTAAACAATGCTGGTCATGAGGTAGTGCAGACAGAGACTATGGCGGGTAACTTATCTGCTGATGTTATTTATCAAACAAGAATACAGCAAGAACGATTTGCCAGTAAGGATGAAGCAGAGTTATATCGCGGACATTTCAGTTTAAATAAAAATGTTTACCAAAAATATTGCCGAGAAAATACGGTGATTATGCATCCATTACCACGTGACTCTCGCCCCGAAGCAAATGAACTTGATACCGATCTTAATGATTTAGACAACCTCGCTATCTTTAGACAAGCACAAAATGGTGTTTTAGTGCGCATGGCATTATTTGCCTTAACGTTAGGTGTTGAAGATCAACTAACGGATTATGAAAAACCAGTAAACTGGTTCACAAATAAAAACGCCTAATGGCAACACTCCTTATTAGTAACGATTTTAGAAGAAACTATTATGAATAAATCAGAACAGTTATTTGAACAAGCTCAAAAGATAATCCCTGGTGGTGTTAACTCTCCTGTACGTGCTTTTAATGGCGTTGGTGGTACTCCTTGTTTTATAAAACGAGCTCAAGGCGCTTATATTTATGACGCTGATGACAATGCTTATATTGACTACGTTGGCTCTTGGGGACCTATGATATTAGGTCATAACCATCCAGCAATACTTGAAGCGGTTATTAGTACAGCTAAAAATGGTTTAAGTTTTGGTGCTCCCACTGAAGTCGAAATTACCATGGCTGAGAAGGTACGTGAATTAGTACCCTCAATGGAGTCTTTACGCATGGTTAGCTCTGGTACAGAAGCTACGATGAGTGCTATCCGCTTAGCTCGTGGTTATACGGGGCGTGATAAGATCTTGAAGTTTGAAGGTTGTTACCACGGTCATGCTGACGCGTTATTAGTAAAAGCCGGTTCTGGTGCATTAACATTAGGCGTACCAAATTCACCCGGTATTCCTGAAGATTTTGCTAAACATACACTGACTGTTAGCTACAACAATCTCGACGAAGTGAAAGAGATTTTCACAAAATATGCCGATGAAATTGCCTGTATTATAGTTGAACCTGTTGCCGGTAATATGAACTGTATTCCTCCTGTTGAAGGCTTCCTTGAAGGTTTACGCGACATATGTGATCAATACAGTAGTGTATTAATTTTTGATGAAGTAATGACTGGATTTCGTGTTGCATTAGGCGGCGCCCAAGCTCACTATAATATTAAGCCAGATCTAACCACTTTAGGTAAAGTTATTGGTGGTGGTATGCCTGTTGGTGCCTTCGGCGGTAAACAAGAGATTATGGATTATATCGCTCCTGTCGGTCCTGTATACCAAGCAGGAACGTTATCAGGCAACCCTATAGCTATGGCCGCAGGTTTAGCTTCATTGACTGAATTAGCTCAAGGAAATAAACACCAACAACTTTCTTCTGCGACAGAAAAATTAGCCATGGGCTTAAAAGCTGCTGCAGAGAGAAACGGTATTAGTTTAAGTGTTAATTACGTTGGCGCTATGTTTGGCTTTTTCTTTACTGAAGACAAAAATACCATTACGACCTATGAGCAAGCCACACAAAGTGATGGAGAAATGTTCAAGCGTTTCTTCCATTTAATGCTTGATGAAGGTGTCTATTTAGCACCATCATCTTACGAAACTGGCTTTTTATCTACAGCGCATAGCGATGACATTATTGAGAAAACATTAGTTGCTGCCGATAAGTGTTTCGCTCAGCTATAACAAGATAACGATAGAGATTACTTGATAGTCTATATCTATACCCGCTCCACTTGAAGATGCATGATTTAGCTGGAATTAGAAACGACTTTAGGCAAAGCACTGATTGAATAGAATGGTTGTTCCCTTCTATAAATCAATAAAGCTGCATAAAGCGTTTCTAAACCAGCCTTTAGGGAAGACTGAGCAAATCATACTCTGCGTTACATTTCTTTTTAAGGACGCTACATGGATGTAGCTTATTAGAGAATGCAGGAGCATATTCTCCTGAATAACCCTTAATAAAAAATGTGCCTTGATTATGAGTCGCTCAAGCTTCCTGAAACGAGTATATCCAAGTGGAACGGGTATATAAAAAAACGCTGCCCTTAATATGAAGGCAGCGTTTTTTTTGGTTATTTCTAGGTTTTCACTAACGAGTTGTTCAAGACTTCACTATTCAGCTCACCTTGCAACCAATCTAGGCCTTCTTGCCAACCTAAGTTTAAGCCATCAAATACCTTTAAGTTCCAACCATCACGTTGACGTATTGCAGCAATTTTACCTACCGACGCTTTACTTTGGTTATCATAGGTAACCACAGCAATTGCCGCTAGGTTTTCATGAGAAGCAACACTCAACTTTGCTTCAAATGAAAAATCATATTCATTAATTTTATTAATCAGCAGAGCAAAATTATCAGAAAAAAACCTGGTCAAAAAATCACCAAACTCTTCCGACATTTCTAAAGAGATAACAACATCTTGACCGACAATAACTTCAGCAATATGCTCACTTAAAATATTAACTTTAGCAAAACTAAGTTGATATTTTTGCATAACGTCCTGCCCACATTTTTGGTAATTAGTACAACAATACTAGACCTATATTTTCAACTTAACAAACATGTGTTTGAAACTTTTTATTTACTACTACCGATAAACTTAAAGGTAGTGATCAAATAACTGTACATTTACCATTTCACCCGCTTTAACTCCGCCTTGCTCACTTGGTAAAACAATAAAGCAATTCGCTCGTGCTAAACTCGATAAGATACCTGACCCTTGCGCACCTGTTGACGCAACAACATTTTCACCTGCTTCGTTTACCGATAACACACCGCGTTGAAAATCCATTCGACCAGGGGATTTTCGTAAGTCGCTGCTACATTTCACCGATAAATGCGTACGCTTTAAAGCTTGAGCGTTTTGCATTTTAGTCAAAGCCACCAATGCTAATTGATGAAAGGTAACTAACACTGAAACGGGGTTGCCTGGCAGTCCAAAAAAGACACTGTTAGCGAGTTTTCCAAAGGCAAAAGGTTTACCTGGTTTCATCGCTATTTTCCAAAAGCCTATTTCACCTAATTCATCTAACACTGTTTTAGTGTAATCTGCATCTCCTACCGAAACCCCCCCAGAAGAAATAACGGCATCAGCTTGCTGGTCGGCACTGACAAAGGCAGCTTTTATTGCCTCAAAGTCATCGGTAATAATACCAAAATCAATAATATCAACATGTAGTGTTTTAAGCATGGCAGCTAACACAAAACTATTAGACTCATAAATATCGCCTGAACGCAGCGCTTGACCTGGTAATTTAAGTTCATCTCCTGTCGCGATTAACGCCACCTTTAATTTGCGATAAACCACAACTTCAGCTACCCCTAAAGAAGCTAGCACACCAATATCAACCGCGGTTAATTTATGGCCAGAATGCAATACTTGTTGGTGGATTTTTATATCTTCACCAGCATTTCTTACATGAGAGCCAAAAGTCTTCTCTTGTAAAAAAGTAATTTTTTCACCATCAACCGTGACATTTTCTTGCATCTCAACAGAATCACAACAATCAGGCATTTTCGCCCCGGTCATAATTCGAATACATTCACCAGGCTTACATCTTCCTTGAAATGGCGCTCCCGCCATAGAGCGTCCTATTAACTTCAGTGTTTTACTTTCGTTTAAACTTTCAATAGCAAACGCATAACCATCCATTGCTGAGTTATCGTGTGGAGGCACATTTAATGGGCTGGCAATATCGTGTGCTAAAACATAGTGCAATGCTTGCTCAATAGGCAAAGTTAATGTTTCAGTGATAGGTGATATTTGCGATAGCATATTAGCTACAGCTTGTTCAAAAGGTAAAAGCCCTGGAGCTAAGCAACAATCAGACATAAAAAACTCGCTTAAATTGAGATTATAATTATATATTATGAGCAGTTTCCCCCTAAACGAGGTGAATTTGCAAACAGGTTTAGAGAAATATTGCCATAGATAAATTCATTGACGGTAGTATCGCTTAATTACTGTTAAAATTAATAGTGATTTAACCGCAGCTTTATTGATTACAATCAACAATGGGGTGGGCAAAAAAAATTACCATCCCGTCACACAATGGGTATATACTCATTTAAGAACAGAATTTTATTTATAACACCGAGCTATCACAACTAACATTGTTTTTTTCTTAGCAAGATTAAACCCGCTTATTTAATACAATCATGTTGTGATGTGCCGTAACTAACCCTATGAGTATATGGGATTTAGTTGCCAGGGTTAACAAGGAAACGCGTTAGCCTCCCTACATTTGGAAAGGTGACATGTTAACAGACAACTTTGGCCGTAGGTTTTCTTACCTACGTCTCTCTATTACCGACGTTTGCAATTTTAGTTGCAATTACTGCTTGCCTGATGGTTATCAGTGCGATCAGCCGCGTGATTTTTTATCACTATGTGAAATCAAACGCATAGCAAAAGCTTTTGCCGAGTTAGGCACTGAAAAGATCCGCATAACTGGTGGTGAGCCAGCCCTGCGTAAAGACTTACCAGAAATCATTCGAATTTGTAAAGAAACATCAGGCATCAAAAAAGTTGCTATTACAAGTAATGGTTTTAAGTTACCAGAACATCTGCCTCATTGGTTAGATGCCGGTATTGATGCAATTAATATCAGTATCGACAGTTTAGATCCTCGTCAATTTCACGCGATAACCGGCCACGATAAACTTAAGACCATCCTTACTGGTATTGATATGGCATTAGCTGATGGCAGAGCCTCAGTTAAAGTTAATACGGTATTAATGCGTGATCATAGCGGTAGGGAAATTCAAAGCTATCTTAACTGGCTAAAAGACACTCCTATTACCTTACGTTTTATTGAGTTGATGCAAACTGGTGATAATCAAGAATTTTTTGATGCACAGCATGTACAAGGCTCGCGTATTAAACAGAACTTAATTCTCGATGGCTGGCTTCCTGTTATTCAAAATAAGTCAGCTGGTCCTGCACAAGAATTTTATCACCCTGATTATCAAGGTAAAGTAGGCTTGATCATGCCTTATTCTAAGGACTTTTGCAGTAGCTGTAATCGCTTACGAATGAGCTCAAGTGGCAAGTTGCATTTATGCTTATTTGGTGAAGAAGGTTTGTCGGTACGCGAAGAATTACAAAGTGATGATATTGAGCCATTACAAGCAAAAATATTAGCATTACTTGGCGATAAAAAAGCTACCCACTACTTACATGAAAAGCTAACAGGTGCCACTAAACACCTTGCGATGCTTGGAGGTTAAGTATGACTTCTCAAGCTATCGATTGTTTAGGTGTGGTACTTGCTGGCGGTTTATCTTCTCGTATGGGGCAAGATAAAGCGCAACTCAAGCGCCAGCAAAAGGCAACATCTCCATCAGAAAACTCAGCACATAACATGTTAGACTTTTCTAAGCAGCTTTTAGCTGATGCGGGTATAAAAGATATTGTTATCAGTGGTGATAATCATCAAATTCCTGACCGTGTGGCACACGCCGGACCTGTTGGCGGTATTTATAGTGTTCTTGCGCATTACCCTGAACACTTACAACCTAAAGCCTTATTAATTTTGCCCGTTGATTTACCTTTAATGACGGCTGCCGCTTTATCCGAGTTAAGACTAAAAGGCGAACTGAGTCAGAAAGCGACTTTTTTTCGTGATAGTCAAAAAAAGATGCATCATATCCCTTTATATTTGCCCAATAATGCATTGTTGAATATGTTTTTATTACAAGCATTTCATCGAGAGAAGTTGCTAGTAAACCGCACCAATAACTATACGAATAACGAGACGAAAAAAAGCAAAAGTGGTCCTTCAGTAAGGGCCATGTTAGAGCAAGTACCACACCAAGCAATTGCTAGCCTTAACAATCAGGTACTATTTAATACCAACACGCCAGAGCAGTGGCAGCAAGCACAACAAAAATTTTAAACCACCCGTATGAGGCACCAGTTTGCACACTACGATTGGCAACAAGTATACGAAAACAATTTAAATCATCAGATTCAGTAAAGGATAAATCTATGTCAGCACATGGCGGCACCACTTTCATTCCCTTAAATATTGCCGTTTTAACGGTATCGGATACACGCACAGAAGAAAACGACACCTCAGGTCAAGCACTTGTTGAGCGCTTAACACAATCAGGCCATAACCTAGCCGATAAAGCGATTGTCATTGATGATGTCTATCAACTGCGCGCACAAGTATCAAAGTGGATAGCAGATGATAACATTCATGCCATCATTTCTACCGGTGGAACAGGCTTTACTTCGCGTGATAATACCCCTGAAGCGTTAACGCCATTATTTGACAAAGCGGTTGAAGGATTTGGTGAAGTATTTCGCCATGTATCATTACTCGAGATAGGCACTTCTACCATCCAATCGCGCGCTTTTGGCGGTATTGCCAATAAAACCGTAGTGCTTTGTGTACCTGGCTCAACTAACGCTTGTAAAACTGCTTGGGATAAAGTGATTAAAGAGCAATTAGATGCGAGTCACCGTCCTTGTAACTTTGTACCACACTTAAATTTAAGTGCAGAACAATGTGGGACGCGTAACTAATGACATCGAATACGACTAACACAACAGAGAAGGTAGCTGAACAAGCACCCGAGTTAAGTCATCTTAACCAACAAGGTGAAGCAAACATGGTCGATGTTACCGAAAAGGCGATGACATCACGTACCGCTACCGCGCAAGGTTTTATCAAAATGAACCGAGCAACCTTTGAGCTAATTACTACAGGTAAACATAAAAAGGGCGATGTATTTGCCGTAGCGCGAATTGCGGGTATTCAAGCAGCCAAAAAATGCAGCGATTTAATACCACTATGTCATCCTTTGATGTTAAGTAAAGTACAAGTAGATTTCACCCTTGATGATGAAAACAGTCAAGTGCAAGTGAATAGTTTATGTCGCCTTACAGGGCAGACTGGCGTTGAAATGGAAGCATTAACTGCCGTGTCTGTGGCCTGTTTAACATTGTTTGATATGTGTAAGGCTGCGGATCCTGCCATGATGATTCATGGTATTGAAGTATTAACCAAAGAAGGTGGAAAATCTGGCCATTGGCAAAGTCCTTCTACCTAATTAAGAGAAAACCTTATGATTAAAATTGTTTTTTTTGCCGCACTTAGAGAACAACTTGACTGTGCTGAGCTGTCTCTACCAGCAGCTGATGCTAAAACAGTCAATGATATAAAGCAGCTATTAAGTGATAGAAATGAGCAGTGGCAACAAACGTTCAGTAATACATCACTATTATCTGCAGTAAATCATGACATGGTTGATGGTACTCACGTGGTAAAGTCAGGTGATGAAGTTGCCTTTTTCCCACCTGTGACCGGCGGGTAAGTCATGTTAAAACAAGAGATATCCATCCAAACCAATGACTTTAGTTTAGCTGACGAAGTTGCTTTACTCGAAGAAGATAACCTAACGGATGGTGCAGTCGTTACTTTTACTGGCAGAGTTAGGAATAATAATAATGGTAATGCAGTGACTACGTTAACGCTAGAGCATTACCCTGGCATGACAGAGAAATCTCTCGCTAAAATCATCATGCAAGCAAAAGAGCGCTGGCAAATAGGTAGAGTAAAAGTCATTCATCGTATTGGCGAGCTTAGCATAGGTGATCAAATTGTTTTTGTCGGTGTTACCAGTAAACATCGACAAGATGCCTTTGCTGCCAATGAGTTCATCATGGACTACTTAAAGGTTAAAGCCCCTTTTTGGAAAAAAGAACAAATTACCGATGAAGGCAAGACCTCTGAAAATTGGTTAGATGCAAAAAACAGTGATACTGACAAAGCAGATCTTTGGAGCTAACGTGCTACGTATGCTGTTAGTCTCGATCTTGCTTCTAAATTTACTGGCGGTAAACACTAGCCAAGCTCAACAAAGTAATGCCAGCAACACTAATAACCAGACTAACAAGCCACTAAGAGTGGCTGTTGCCGCGAATTTTACGCCAGTATTAAAAGTATTACTTAAAGACTTCACTAGTCAAACTGGCATAAACACTCAAGTGATCAGCGGCGCTAGCGGTGCCATGTTTCTACAAATCAAATATGGCGCGCCCTTTGATATTTTTCTCAGTGCCGACAGTCGACGCCCCGAAGAACTTGAGCAAGCTGGCTATGCGTTAAAAGGTAGTCGGAAAACCTATGCTATCGGTCAGTTAGCATTATATTCGCCAGCGAATGATTCGAATACAAATTCGCTTGAGCAACTGAACAAACCACCTGCTCGCTTTGCTATCGCTAACCCCGATATCGCCCCCTACGGCAAAGCAGCCAAGGAAGCATTAACTCATTTGGGCTTATGGCAGGTTTATCAACCTCGCTTGGTCAAAGGCATCAATATTGGCCAGACATTTACCCAATTGCGAAGTAAAGCTGTTACCAGTGGTATTGTTGCCAATAGTCAATTGGTGTTAAATAACTTACCAGGGGTCATTATTCCCAGCAGTTACCATCAGGCGATAGAGCAACAGTTGGTTATATTAAAAGTCAGTAAACAACAGGCTGCTGCAGAAAAGTTGAGTCACTTTTTGTTATCAAGTCAAAGCCAAAACAGAATTACCAGTTATGGCTACGCTCAACGTAAACAATCTGCACCAGAAAAAGTGCTAAGCGAGTCGATGGCGAGATGATAAATTCAGACTTACAAGCGCTCAGTACCACACTAGAAATGGCGGCATTAACCACTATTATTCTATTAATTATTGGTACTCCCCTCGCTTGGTATCTGGCCAGAATGACTAGCCGTTACAAAGTTATCATTGAAGCAATTGTGGCGTTGCCACTAGTTTTACCGCCAACAGTTCTTGGCTTTTATTTACTTATCGCGTTTTCACCTGAATACTTACCTGGCAAGTTATGGCAACAAGTCACGGGACAACAACTCGCTTTTAGTTTTTCCGCAATCGTAATTGGATCTGTTTTGTATTCACTGCCATTCGTCGTTCAACCATTACAAAAAGCATTCGAACAATTGGGCGACTCATTATTAGAAGCTGGTGCATTACTTGGCGCTGGTCCTATAGACCGATTTTTCTCCATCGTATTCCCATTAACAAAGGCGAGTTTTATTACCGCAGCAAGTTTGGGTTTTGCTCATACGGTAGGAGAGTTTGGTGTCATCTTAATGATTGGTGGTAATATTCCTGGTGAAACCAGGGTACTTTCTATTGCCTTATTTGATCATGTCGAAGCTTTTGATTATGCCAGAGCACACTTGCTTGCCATCAGCTTATTGATTGGTTCAATGATATTATTGGCTGCTATCTATTGGCTAAATTTGCCGAAGAGAAATGCCAATGTAAATGCTAACCAAATAAGGTTAAGCAAATGAAGATAAGTGATAGTGAATTGAATGAAGTGTCTGATGATGAGTGCTCTCAACTCAACATTGATATTAATATTAACTATAAGCAATTCGAGTTAGCTATGAATTTACCCATGCCATTGAAAGGTATTACGGGTATTTTTGGTCATTCTGCGTCAGGAAAATCCACCTTACTGCGCGCAATAGCAGGTTTAGAAAAAAACCTTTCTGGTGACATAACATTAGGCAAAACAAACTTAGTCAATACCGAACAAGGCAATTACCTCAAACCTGAAGTCCGCCAAATTGGTTTAGTTTTTCAAAATAGTCGACTGTTTGAACATTTATCCGTATTAGGCAACCTAGAATATGCAGTTAAGCGCTGCAAAAACAGAAAGCTAATATTAAACGAAGTCATTGAATTGACTGAGTTGACAACAATACTTGAACATCACGTACACCAATTATCAGGTGGTCAACAACAAAGAGTGGCCCTAGCAAGAGCTATATTGGCTGAGCCAAAATTACTACTGCTTGATGAGCCATTAAGTGCACTCGATCAACACAGTAAAATCCAACTGTTAAAGATGATGCTAAACATTCAAAAACAGCTCAACTTGCCAATGCTGTATGTCAGTCACTCGTTAGATGAATTACAGCAAGTCTGCGATACCTTATTAGTGCTATCGCAAGGTAAGGTGGTGAATTTTGGGAATATCCACCAAGTAATTCATCAGTTAAATAATTTTGGTGAAAATGCGCTTATTCATCAGCAAACCAGTTTATCATTACCTATCAAGCAGTTTAATAATGGCCATGGGTTAACCGTCTTAGCACTAAATGCACAACAAGACATTTACCTAACCAGCGATAAAACCTTCGAGAGTCAAACGCAATTACGTTGTTTTATATTGGCCAGTGATATTAGTATTTCACTGACTGAACCAAGTAATAGCTCTATTGTTAATCACCTCTTTGGTAGCATAAAGCAAATAAGTTACATAAAAAATAAAGTACTGCTAACCATTAACTGTGCTGCTCAAGAGTTTTTTGTCACTATCAGTGCCTTCTCTCAGCAAAAGTTATCATTAACCTGCAATCAACAAGTCTATTTGCAGTTCAAAGCCAGTGCAGTGCGCACCTTTATCCATTAGCGCAAATAAAAATAAACGAGGAATCAAAGTGTTAAGCAATCAAGAGCAACTCAAATACTCTCGCCAAATAATTTTAGACAAAATTGGTACTCCGGGACAAATCGCGCTGCGTAACGCTAAAGTACTTATTTTAGGTGTCGGCGGTTTAGGCAACCCTGCGAGTTTATATTTAGCTGCTGCTGGCGTTGGTACACTCTATATTGCCGACGGTGATTGTATAGAAGTCAGTAATTTACCCAGACAAATTCTCTTTAGTGAAGACAATATTGATGAAAATAAGGCTGACGTAGCGGCTGAAAAATTACAACAACAATTTCCCGATGTCACTATAGAAGCAATTGATGAAATGTTCGATGAAGAGCTATGTGATTATTACCTGCCACAAATCGACTTAGTGCTCGATTGCTCTGATAACATCCAAACACGCTACTTAATTAATCAAGCTTGTGTACAACATAAAGTACCATTGATTGTGGGGGCCGCTACTGGCTTTGATGGCCAGCAATTAACCATAGATCCCCGTGATGAAACCAGTGCTTGTTATCACTGCCTTTTTCCTGCCAGTGAAAAAGCACCTAGCAATAACTGTCAAACCATAGGTATTATTGGTCCAGTTCTCGCTATGATTGCGGGTATGCAAAGTCTACAAGCGATTAAGTTATTAACAGGTAATAAAGTACAGCTTAACCAGCTCAACTTACTTGATGGTTTAGCCAATCAATGGCAACAATTTACCATGAAAAAACAAAAAAGCTGCACTGTTTGTGGTTCAAATTAAGGGGTAAACTATTAGAGCCCGTTACAGTTTTCCTAAGCTAAATTGGCAGTTGGCACTTGAAAGCACCAATTCAGTACCATTTTCAGTCACCAGCTCTTGCGCTATATCTGCCCATTGGTAATAAACATTACGATGTACTTTCGCCAGTAAATTTCGGCGCACAGTGACATACAAATCACCACTGTCAGTAACAATTAACGGATGCTCTGCATCGAGCGGAAACTCATCATCCAAATTAGTGCACACTTGCATAATGTTTTCATCTGCATCAAGCCAGCGCCATTGCGTCAGTAAAAATGGTGCATCATCGACTTGAATTTTTACTTTTTCAACGGGAGTCACTAAAAAGTGTTCTACCACATCACTATTCACTTCTTTAATCAAAACAGAGGCAAATAACTTCACCAAAGGTAAGCGTTTAATTACACTACCGCCATAAAACCAATCCCCATTGGCTTTTATCTGTATATCAATTTCACCACAATAAGGTGGATTCCATAATTCCACCGGTGGCATTTTTGTGTGTGTTCCACCTAACTGAGTCGAAATTTTATCCAATGACATAATGCTCCCCTTGCTCAAACTCTTCAATTTTCCAAATGCGATGAGATAACGGTATTAAGCGATAAGTAAATTTGCTTATAACTATTATCGTGCTAACTTAACGTTTGATACATTTTTTTAACATTTACTACCACTAACGTATTACGATTTGTAGTAATTATCGTAAGTTATCTTACAAGGAAAGATCTTTTATGTCACAAATCCTATCAAAGACTAAGCTAAGTTTACTAGTCTCTTCTGCCCTGCTAATCGCAGCATGCAGCAATCAAAATAATGAAGCAACCAATGCCATGAACGATATTTCCGCCCCGATAGCTAAAAAAGTTCCCCATAAAATGGTTATCCATAACCATACGCGTGTCGATGATTATTACTGGATGCGCGACGATAGTCGTAAAAACCCAGAAGTTTTAGCCCATTTAGCCGCCGAAAATGAATATACCAAAGCTCAGCTACAACATACTGAAGCAATGCAGGAAAAGATTTTTCAAGAAATTAAGGCGCGTATTGAAAAAGACGATAGTTCAGTACCAACCAAAAAAGGTGACTTTTACTACGCGAGTCAAATGCAGGGTGAAAATGAATACCCTATTTACGTTAGATCAACTGATTTCGCAGGTAGTAACCTTGAAGTATTGCTTGACGTAAATGAGTTAGCCAAAGCACACGATTATTATCAAGTAAGTGGCTTAACGGCGAGTCCTGATGGCAAAATACTCGCTTACGGAGAAGATACCGTTAGCCGTCGAATTTATACCGTACAATTCAAAGATATCGCGGGTAATACCTTACTAAACGACAAGCTCGAAGGGACTAGTGGTGGCATTGTTTGGGGTAATGACAATAAAACGGTGTATTACATCAAAAAAGATCCACAAACCTTATTAGGTTATCAAGTATTTCGTCATACGCTAGGCACAGCACAAGCGACGGATGAAATGGTCTATGAAGAAAGTAATAAGTCTTATTATACCGGCCTGAGTAAATCTAAAGATGGCAGCAGTGTCTTTATTTGGCATTCAAGTACCGAAGCAAGTGGTGTGTCAGTCATTGATGCTGATAATGCCAAAGCAATGCCTAAAAAATTCATAGAACGTGAAGAGGGTCATGAATACTCTATATCTAAAATGAATGACTGGTATTACATCAATACTAACTGGCAAGCAACTAACTTTCGTTTAATGAAAGTGCATAAAAAGCACTTGGGTGATAAAACGCAATGGCAAGATGTGATCCCAGCGAATGATGCAGTTAAACTTGAGGATTATGAATTATTTGCTGACCATCTTGTTTATCAGCAACGTGAAAATGGCATTAGCCGCTTAACTATTCAAGAATTATCAAGCGGGAAAAAGCAACAACTTAGCTTTAATGACACTGCATATACCTTAGCGCTTTACGGTAATAATGAATTAAAAAACAATAAATTACGCCTTTACTACGCTAGTTTTACTACGCCGGGAACACATTACGATGTGGACTTAAATACCCTTGATAAAACGCAATTAAAGCAAGCAAAAGTATTGGGGGATTTTGACAGTAAAAACTATGCCTCTGAGCGTATATTTGTTAAAGCTCGAGACGGTAAAAAAGTACCGGTTTCTTTAGTTTATCGTAAAGATAAATTCAAAAAAGATGGCACTAACCCATTATACCAATATGCCTATGGTTCATACGGCCACACAATCGATCCTTCTTTTTCAGTCAGTCGATTAAGTCTATTAGACCGTGGTTTTGTTTATGCTGTTGCCCATATCCGCGGGTCAGAAATGCTCGGCCGTCCTTGGTATGAAGACGGTAAAAAATTAACAAAAATGAACACCTTCACTGATTTCATTGATGTCACTAAAGAGCTAACAACACAAGGCTACGGCGATAAAGAAAACGTCTTCGCAGTTGGTGGTAGTGCTGGTGGTTTACTTATGGGCGCAGTTATTAATATGGCACCAGAGCAATATAAAGGCATTGCCGCAGCAGTGCCCTTTGTCGATGTAGTCACCACTATGCTTGATGAAAGCATTCCACTAACAACCAATGAGTTCAAAGAGTGGGGTAACCCAAAAGACAAAGCTTATTATGATTATATGTTGTCATATTCACCTTATGATCAAGTAAAAGCGCAAGACTACCCTAACATCTTAGTGACTACTGGATTACACGACTCACAAGTACAATACTTCGAGCCAATGAAGTGGGTTGCTAAGTTACGTGATTATAAAACCGATGAAAACGTATTATTGTTTAAAACTGATATGGAAGCTGGTCACGGTGGTGCTTCTGGCCGTTTTAAACGCATTCATGATACCGCTTTACAATACAGCTTCTTCATTGACTTGTTTAATAAAAGTTAATTAATAAGGTTTTTCTATACCCTCATCTGACTTGAGTTGGGTGAGGGTAATGCTTTGCAAACCATGCAGCGAGACCTTAGTTTAGCCGCGATATCCATAGCATTCCCTTTCCTAATGACATTTACCTTAATATTCTTTATATTGATACAACCGATGGATCACCGATGCATGTGTCAATGAAGACTTTTCTCCAGCTCTCTCTTATAAGTTTGCTCTGCATCAGCTATCAAAGTAGTGCTGACCATACAGCGACAACGCTGCAAGTGAGAACCATTGCAATTGCCCCTTATGGTATCGATGATTCAGGAAAACTCAGCGGTATCTACTATGATCTAACGCATTCATTACTTCTCAGAAGTGGTTTAGCGTCAGAGCATCATATATTTCCCTATGGCCGGATAATTCATGAACTAAAATTGGGCAAAACAGATCTCACCATCATGTTCAAATATAAAGAGCTTGCCAATTATGTTGATTACATTCACCCACTCCCAGCGTTAAAGAATGTTGTTATTGGTCGCCATGGCCATGACTATCAGAATATTAAGCAACTAGAAGGTTTGAACATAGCTTACCTAAATGGCGCAAAATTTAGCGATGAGGTAGATAATAATCCTAAGATTCATAAACAAACTGTGGTGGATTTTAATCAGGGGTTATTAATGTTAAAGAAAAATCGTGTAGACGCCATCATAGGGCCTATGAAGCCTATTATCAGTGGTGCGAAACAATTAGGTCTAAGCAAGAGCTTTTTTGGTAAACCGCTTATTGTTTCTGAACGCACGCCTTGGTTACAGTTATCTAAACAAAGTAAAAGCCATATTTCTGCCGAAAAACTCAAAGTCATCTTTAGCAAAATGATTGATCAAGGAACATTAGAAAGCATCCAAAAAAATTACCAATAAGGCATCCTTGAATTAATTTATTTATTGTTGAAACGGTAATTTTATACACAGTGTAAACTTATGTAATGTCGCTATTATCATCAAGCATCTTTGATTACACTACGGTTAAGAGTTATTTTTTAACATGAGTTAATCACTGTATGACGCGTCAATTTCGCCTACTACTGCCACTGCTTTCAAGTCTGTTTTTATTGGCTTGCAGCAGCACTTCTGAAATAGATGAAAAACTAACAGACCTGCCTCTTCCGCAAAACTGGCAAGACAGCAAACAATCCTTGGCCGTTGAGCATAATTGGTTAGCTGAACTTGATAACTTACAAGTTCATCAATTAGTAAAAAAAGCACTAGCATCTAACCACCAATTTGCCATGCAAGCTTATTCTCTCGAGATAGCCGAACAGCAACTTATTGTCTCGGGCAGCCAACTTTGGCCTGAGCTTGATTTAGCCTTTCGCAGTGGTCGCAATAAAGATAATCAAACCGATAGTTATGCAAACAGTAACTCTGTTAATTTGAATTTGAGCTACGAGGTAGATATTTGGGGTAAGTTGTCTGATGCCGATCGTATGACCAACTTTAACTATCTTGCGCAAAAAGCCACTTTTGAGCAATACAAACAACAGCTTGTTGTCAACGTATTAACCACGTGGTTTCGCGTGATTGAGGCAGAAAAACTGCTAGCCCTGTATCGCAGCAGAGTCGTAAACTCCCAGCAAAATTTAGCTATTATTGAAGCGGGTTATCATTCAGGCTTGACCGCTGCGCTTGATGTCTATTTAACGCGTAATGATTTGAACAACGAATTAACCCGGGTATCTGAGCAAGAAACGGAGAAAACTAAACTCATTAGACAGCTTGAACGCCTGATTGGTGAATACCCCAAAGGTGAACTACTCGTCAATGCAAATCTACCGCTGCTAACTACAGACATTCCCGTGGGTTTACCGTCAGAATTAATCAGCCGTAAGCCTGAGTTAAAAGCCAGTTGGTATCAATTATTATCACAAGATGCCGGTTTAGCTTATGCTCATAAACAACGTTTTCCAAGCATTGTCTTGTCTGGCTCTGTGGGAGACTCAAACGCTGACATAGGTGACTTACTTTCTGGTTCATCATTAGCATGGTCATTACTGGGCAGTGTCTCAGCACCCATTTTTAATGCGGGTCGCCTGAAAGCAAATGAAGAAAAAGCCCGAATAGAGCTTAAACAAGGTGAACAGTTATACCTTGATACCTTATATAGCGCCTTTAGTGATGTTGAAAATGCTATCACCACTGAAAAGAACTTAAAGAACAGTTATTACACCATGTTGGCTGCACAAGAAAATGCCAAAATTGCCTCGACCCTTTCCTTCGAGCAATACCAAAGTGGTTTAGTGACTTATACCACAGTGCTTGATGCGCAAAATCGTTCTTTTGAAGCGCAATCAACCCTAATAAAAATTAAAAACCAACTCATTGCCAATCGAATCAATCTACATCTTTCCTTGGGTGGCGACTTCACCACACCGTCACTTGCCTCATCACCTGCACCAAAGGCCGAATAATCATGTCTCTCATCAATGAAAAGAAAAGTCCAAATTATAGAAAAATACTATTGCCGGTTATTATTATCATTGCCACTGTTATATTAATGATGGCTATTTTTAAAAACCCACCAGCAAGCAATCGCGCTAAGCCTTCTAAAGCACCACAAATGACAGTAGAAATCACTACACTGGCTCCTATAACCTATCAAGTGATGGTGCAAAGTTTTGGCACAGTAAAACCCAGAACGCAAAGTGTATTGTTCGCCCAAGTGTCAGGACAAATTAATTACGTAAGTAAACAATTTAGAGCGGGAGGATTTTTCGAACAAGGTGACGTGTTAATTCAACTTGATGATAGAGACCATCGCGCTGAGGTTAACATTGCACAAGCAAGTCTCATGTCAGCTAAACAAAATTTACAAGAAGAGTACGCGCGTGTTAACCAAGCAAAAGCCGACTGGAAAAGGCTAGGCAATGGCAAAGCGCCGAACGCCCTTGTATTGCGTCAACCACAATACGAGGCGGCAAAAGCGCAAGTACTCTCTGCAGAAGCCCAGCTCGATAAAGTAAAGTTATCGCTAGAACGAACCAGCATTGTTGCCCCTTACGCTGGCAGAATCTTAAAGAAAAATGTTGATATTGGTCAGGTGATCTCTAGTAATACCCAGTTAGCCGATATATTTGCTGTTGATTATGTCGAGATCCGTCTACCAATCAAAAATAAAGATTTACCACTAATGAAACTGCCTGAAGAATATCGCAATGCCCATGAAGCATCAGAGGTTAATAATAGTACCTCTGACAAAAGCAATCACAATAGCTCAATGATTAGTAATGTTGTTATTTCATCTGATCTGATGGGCAGTCAAGTGTGGCAAGGGAAAATCGTCCGTACTGAAAGCGCCATCGATGAAATATCGCAGCAACTATATGTCGTGGCACAAATTATTCGCCCATATGATGGTGAGTATAATCAAGGTGCGCAGATAAAAATGGGCCAATATGTCACCGCAGAAATTACTGGCCGTGAAGTTGAAAATGCTTTAGTGATACCGAGTAGCGCCATTTATCAAGGCAGTTATGTTTATACCGTTGCAGACGGTCTTTTGATGAGAAAAGAAATTCAATTAGGTTGGCAAAACGGTACTGAGTCTATCGTCACTCAAGGGTTAGTCGCTGGTGACCAGTTAGTGCTAACCTCATTAGGGCAAGTCAGTTCAGGTACCCCCGTTGCCATTGCAGGTAAAGCATCAAGCCAGATCATGAGCAAAGCTAACACCACACCTGTTGCTAAGGTGAATAACTAATGATTGCTTGGTTTGCACGAAATCATGTTGCCGCAAACTTACTATTAATTACCATTTTAATAGCAGGTTTATTTAGTTTATCTAATCGCATTCCGTTAGAGGTTTTTCCTTCTTTTGCCACTGACCGCATTAACGTTAACGTATCATTACGCGGCGCGACCCCTGAAGATGTAGAAAAAAGTATCTCAATCCGCATAGAAGAAGCAGTACAAGACTTGGAAGGCGTCAAACAAATTGCTAGTCGTTCACAAGAAGGCTCTTCAGCGGTCAATATTGAAGTAGAGTCAGGCTATGATCCGCGCGAAATGCTCGCCGACATAAAAAGCCGTGTTGATGAAATAAATACCTTTCCCGTTGATGCAGAAAAACCCGTCGTTTCTTTGGCAACACGTAAACGTGAAGTGATTGCCGTAACTATTGCTAGCATTTATAGCGAGAAAGAGACGCGTGAGTTCGCCGAAAAAGTTAGAGATGATTTATTAAGAATCCCCGCCATTACCCAAGTAGAACTAAGTGGTGTCCGCGACTATGAAATATCAATTGAAGTGCCGCAAGATAAATTGCGTCAATATGATTTAACCATAGCAAAAATATCTTCAGCTATTTCAGACTCAAGTACTGATATTTCTGCCGGTAACTTAAAAACCAAAGGTGGTGATATTCTACTGCGTTCAAAAGGCCAAGCCTATCGCAAGGACGAGTTTGAGAAAATAGCCATTAAAACCAATGTGGATGGCTCTATTATTCGCCTCAGTGACATTGCGATCATCAAAGATGACTTTGAAGAAACCCCTGTACGTACTCGCTTTAACGGTAAACAAGCCGCTTTTATCGACGTATACCGAATCGGGCAGCAAAGCGCAATTGACGTTGCTGACGCGGTAAGAACCTATATTAATGATCAACAAAAAACATTGCCAGTCGGTGTTGAACTAAGCTTTTGGGATGATGATTCTCAAATCGTTAAAAACCGTATTTCTACGCTGACCACTAGTGCCTTACAAGGCGGAATATTAGTACTCGCCTTATTAACCTTGTTCCTCAGACCGTCCATTGCCTTCTGGGTATTTATTGGTATTCCTATTTCTTTTATGGGCGCTTTTATAATGATGCCGGTGTTTGGTGTCACCTTAAATATCATGAGTTTATTTGGTTTTATCTTGGTATTGGGTATCGTGGTAGACGATGCTATCGTCACCGGAGAAAATATCTATACCCATCTAAAAACGTCAGAATCAGGTGAAATGGCAGCCATTCGTGGCACCGAAGAAGTTGCCACGCCAGTAACCTTTGGTGTGTTAACAACCGTAGCAGCATTTTTACCACTGGCCTTTATTGAAGGCGCACGTGGCGCTTTATTTGCGCAAATTCCAGTGATCGTAATTCCGGTGCTAATATTCTCTTTAATAGAATCAAAATTCGTTTTACCTTCGCATTTAAAACACTTAAAACTACGTTCAGAAAAAGCCAAACAATCAAGGTTTAGTCAACTACAGCAAGCATTCGCCGATGGTTTTGAGCGCGCGATCATCCGCTTTTACCAGCCCTTATTAAAACGCGCTATAAATAACAAGACCACCACCTTAGTTGGCTTTGTCGGCGTTTTCTTAGTTATTCTTGCCCTTATTATGAGTGGCTGGACTAAGTTTATATTCTTTCCACGAATTCCTAGTGAAACCGTAAGAGCAACCCTAACGCTTCCTGCGGGAACTCCCTTTGAAGTGACCAATAAGTATATAATTAAAATGGCTGAAAAAGCAGATGAGCTGAAACACAAGTATATTGAGCCATCGACAAATAGCAGTGTCATTATCAATATATTAGCGACCACGGGTGGTCGTGGCGGTGCTTCAAACTCCGGTAGTGTTCGTTTTGAAATAACGCCACCCGAATCACGTGAGTTAGCCATTTCTTCTCGTGAACTAGTTCGTGAGTGGCGAAATTTAATTGGGCCTATCCCTGGCGCTGAAAGTATTACCTTTAGAGCAGAGATTGGCCGTTCGTCAGACCCTATTCATGTGCAATTTAAAGCAAGCTCACTAGACACTTTGAAAGAAATAACCGATAAAGTAAAAGTCAGATTAGCCACCTACCCTACGGTGTTTGATGTTGCTGATAGCTTGTCTAATGGTAAAGAAGAGCTGCAGATTGAGTTAACGGAACAAGGTAAAGCATTAGGCTTAACCCGAGTTAGCATTTCAAATCAAGTAAGGCGCTCTTTCTTTGGTTCACAAGTACAGCGTATCCAACGCGGCAGAGATGATGTGCGCGTAATGGTACGCCTACCCTTAGATGAACGCCGTACTATGGCTGATTTAGAAGATATTCTTGTTGTCACGCCTTCAGGAGGCTCAGTGCCGCTCTCTCATGTTGCCAAACTTATTCCGGGTAAAAGTCCATCGACCATTTCTAGAATAGATCGCTATCGCACTGCCAATGTAAGTGCCGATGTTGAAAAGTCCAATACTAACATGACAGTACTGCAAGCCGATTTAAAAGCCTATGTAGATGAGTTAATACTTCAATACCCTGGTGTTAGTCACTCCCTTGAAGGCGAGGCTAAAGAGCAACGTGAATCTTTTGGTTCCCTTGGTTGGGCACTAGTTTTTGTCTTTTTTATTATTTATGCCTTATTGGCCATTCCTTTCAAATCTTATATTCAACCAATCATTGTCATGAGCATAATTCCTTTTGGCATGATAGGTGCTGTGATTGGTCACTGGATTATGGCTATGGAATTAACCATCATGAGCCTGTTAGGCATGTTGGCGCTAATAGGTGTTGTAGTTAATGACTCGCTAGTATTGGTAGATTTTATTAATAAAAAGCGCAGCGAAGGCGGTGAGTTAATGGAAGCTGTGTTAACTGCAGGTGCTGCTCGATTTAGACCAGTAATGTTAACCAGTTTGACTACCTTTATTGGTTTAATGCCGTTGTTGTTTGAACAATCAACACAAGCACAGTTTTTAATTCCTATGGCCGTATCGCTCGGTTTTGGTATTTTATTCGCGACCTTCATTACCTTGATATTAGTGCCAGTGAATTATTTAATTGTTGAACAGTTAAAAAACTTATTTTCAGCACAGTCAACTAGAGAGCCACAAAATTTAACCGTGCAAAGCTAACTAACATCTGCTGCTCTTCATTTATTGTTGAGCAGGATTAATTGAGAATTTGTGCGGTAAATGCGCATAAAATTGCGCTTTAGTTGAGCTATTTATGATTTTTTTAAAAAATTAGTAAAAAAGTAACATAAAATGCATTTTTTTCTTGTCAACGAGCAACAAAATGCAATACAATCGCCGCGCTGTTAAAGAGCAGCACACATATTTTTATAATATGGTTCAGTACACCTCAGTGGTGGCTATAGCTCAGTTGGTAGAGCCCCGGATTGTGATTCCGGTTGTCGAGGGTTCAAGTCCCTTTAGCCACCCCATCTTTCTACTTCCCCAAGTAAAAAATGAAACTCTACAAAAGAATATTCGGTGATTAGCGCAGCTTGGTAGCGCACTTGGTTTGGGTCCAAGGGGTCGCAAGTTCGAATCTTGCATCACCGACCACTTTTGATTTACATATCCCCTTAGAATACACAGTAAAACTCCAACTCATAAATTGCTTCCTCCTGACTTTTGCTTTTGATAGTTTTTTCGGCTTCGTATAAAAATATTTTTTGTACAAAACCGAAGAGAATTTACTCATGTCGGCTTATTTTACAATTCAACAATACAATCCTTCGCAATCCAATGTATCCCATTGAATATAAACAACATTGTTATATTGGCTTGTTTTGTGCAATTGCTCATTTTAAATGGTGAAGTTTCACTTTTAGCAGTACCTTTCAAATTTATGATGAAAAGGTTAAAAGGAATATCAAATGAAAATTAAATGTATCAAAACTATATTCTCAGGTATGGTTTTTTCAGTTTTGTGTTTACTTAATGTAGCTAATGCTGGACTTATCACATTAGGCGACTCACTTTCTGGTGGAGGCGTAGATGGCTGGCAAGCTATTATGGTAATCAATGAAAATGATGCTTATACCAATTCCTCCGGTGCAGCTGAACTTATTACGGTCAATAGCTTTAATTTTACTGTCGGTATTAATCGTGGTCAGGTCACTCCTTTTGTAGTAAAAATTAATAACTCAGCAACCAATGATTTTACTATCCTAGCAATTGGTGAAACACGATATTCAGGCACTGATTATTTTAGCACTGGTAATTTCAGTTTTGATTTTTCGACAATGTTGAGTCAGTTTACTTTAGCAGCAGGCGACATTATTGCTTCTGGTTTTCTTGATGCCGATGCCAATGGTAATAGCGCAGGTAGCGTCATACCTTACATAAACGGAGACTCATTGTTTCTCACTGGATCTTCAAATAATTCAGGCTCGGGTGACTTAAGTCAAGGAATTGGCCAAGCACCTACATTTGGTAATTCGACTTTTGTTAACGGGCTAAATCGCGATTATAGTTATAATATAACTGCTGATGTAAAAGCGGTGCCAGAGCCTTCTACACTTGCTATTTTTGCATTAGGAATAGTAGGTTTCGCAACTCGTCGATTCAACAAATAATCTTAATAATTATGTATTTAAGAAAACATCAATTGTAATGATTGGTGTTTTTTTCGTTTTTATAGATGATATTACTTTATAGCTAAACGTGTGCTTAATTGTCCAACTTTAACTCCCTCAGTGTGGCGATAGCTAGCTTCCTCCAATAACTCAACGCCACCTGATATTACAACTACAAAATTATCAGCTAACCTTCAAAAAAATTTGATGAAAATTCCTGCCCTAAAGCCCCTTGGGTATTCAAAATAGATAAAAGTTAACTTTTTCGAAAAAACAATAATAAAATGATCGTTTAAAACTAATGTATAAAACACTGGTATTAAAGGTGTTAAGAGCTATTAATTACAACGCTTTGTTTTAATCAAAATTCGCCTTTTTCTGCGGTTGCATTTACTTTTTTTATTCATTATAAGTGACGAGGTATGACCAGTTTTTGTTCATATGCATTTTTCTCTATTACAACTATAAAAAAGGTGAAAAAAATGATTAAAAAATTTATGCTATTCCTCACTGTCTCAGTGATCGCTACCTGCTGTATATCCATGCCTGCTAAAGCAGATAGTTCAGGAAATACTAAGTACCCAATCGTATTAGTCCATGGTTTATCGGGTTTTGATACTGCGTTAGCCGACTACTTTTACGGTGTTAAAGGCGCGTTAGCTGCCGTTGGTTCGGTACAAGTTTATACGCCTCAAGTTTCTGGCTATGAAACGAGTGAAGCGCGAGGTGAAGAACTATTAACTTATCTCGAAGAGTTAAGTGCCATAACCGGAGCGACTAAATTCAATCTAATTGGTCATTCTCAAGGTGGAATAGACTCACGTTATGTCGCTTCAATTCGTCCTAGTTTGGTGGCGTCAGTAACATCTGTTGGCTCGCCACATTTTGGTTCGGGTACAGCCGATTTTATTAAAGACTCTCCCCTTGAAGGTATTACGTTATCAATAGGTAATGCTGTTGGAACTTTTTTAGCCGCTGCAACAGGTGATGACTCTCAGCAGGCAAATGCTATGGGATCATTAGAAGCTCTGAACTCAACGGATGCAGCAATTTTTAATGCCAAATATCCTGAAGGTCTACGTCAAGGAGCTTGCCAGGAAACCCCAAGTTATAATGCTGGCTCATGGTGGTGGCCTAATTGGCAAAGCGATTATTCTGTCAATGATGGCGCGCATCAGGTGAATGGTGTTGCTTATTATTCATGGGCAGGCACGTATAATCCCGTCTTTGATTCAAACGTTTTAGATTTGGCCGACGGCCTTTTGTCCGTGACTTATCTAACGATTAATGAAGCCAATGATGGCGTAGTAGGCCGTTGTTCTACGCATTTGGGTCAAGTTATTCGTGATGACTACACCATGAATCATGCTGATGAAATCAATGGCATGTTCGGTCTACGCGGTTTGTGGAGTGCAAATCCACTACAACTGTATAAAGACCATGCCAGACGCTTAACGGCTGTTGGTCTGTAAAAACATAAAAGGTTCACTGTGTGAACCTTTTACCCCTTTTTTGAAATACTCAAGTATCAAGGTGTTAATTTTGAATCTGAATATATTGAAAATTTCTCTGGTTTTGATCAGTTTAGTTATGTTCGCTATCGCGCTATTTAACAGGTGGGAAAGTAATAAAAATGCAGAACTACAGCAACAGCCAGCAATATTAATTGCTCAAAGTACTACAAATACACCATTAAAACCTGAACTGATTGCTGAATTGGTACTATCACCAGCGGACTCGGTTGCACATGCTGAGTTTACGATTATTTTACCAACATCCTTACGCAATACCCCATTGCCCGAACACCTTGAAATCAATGATGATGGTAGTTTACTCATTAATAAGAAAATTCTTCATCTCTTTGAATTTTATTTATCAGCAATAGGAGAGGAGCCGTTAGAACTCATTATAAACCGGATTAAAAGCAACCTAAGAGAACAATTGACGAGCCAAGCTTTGGATGAAGCGTTACATATTCTTGCCGGGTACTTACAATACCGTAATGAGATCACCGCGATCAAACAAGAGTATAATCAAACTGTTGGCACTAATGAGTATGCCTTTGAACATGTTCTCAATGCCAGAAGTGAACTTATAGAGGCACGTTGGCGCTTTCTATCAGAGGAGGTTATTGCCGCCTTTTTTGCACAAGAAGACCAATATGAAAATTATATGCTTGGCATTGCAACGATTACTAAAGATAACAGTTTAAGCAAAGAGCAAAAGGACCATGCTATTGAGCTACTTACTGCTCAGGCACCTAGTTGGTTGCTTGAGCAACAAAATACAGCCAATCAATTAAATGAATATCGACAACGCTATAGTGAACTAGTTTCTCGAGGTGCGAGTGATAGCGAGGTAAGAATACTCAGGGAGCAGGAGTTCAGCCCTGATGTTTCGGATAGATTATCAACGCTTGATACTCAGCGATCAGACTGGCAACAAAGGTTAAGCGACTACAGGGTTGAGTTAGTCACTATACTGGCCATTGAGCCTGATCGCCAAGCCCAACAAGCAATGGTCGATGAATTGCGCAGTCGGCACTTTACTGCGCAAGAATCAAGACGAGTGAATGCACTTGATAACAGTTATTTATAAACATCGCATTATAGAGCTGCTAATTGCTTCTTTAATAAGGTTGAAATAACATTGGCACTCACTGGTTTACTGAAGAAATAACCCTGGGCATAATCGCAGCCAAGCTCTTGTAGCATCGTAAACTGCTGCTCACTTTCAATGCCTTCGGCTGTGATCTTATGCTCTAGGTTATGCCCCATTTCAATCATCGAGCTAACCAAGAGTTTTGCTTTATGGTCGACAAGAATGTCATCGATGAAGTATTTATCAATTTTTAAGTTATCAACATTAAGGTGTTTCAGTGAAGCAAAGGACGAATAACCAACGCCAAAATCATCAATTGCCAGTAATACACCTAGTGCTTTTAAGTGTTCAAAAACAGCAAGATTTTCAGGGTTAGTCTGTATTACTCCTTCCGTGACTTCTAGTTCAAGATCACCCGGTAAGATTCCCGTGCCTTTAATGATGCGTTTGATCAGTGGTACCAAATCACTATCAAGAAAATGACTTGGTGATATATTGACCGCCATGATAATGGAAGAAAAGCCAGCTTCATTCCACAATGTCGCCTGATTACAGGCTGTTTTCAAAACCCATTCTGTTAAAGGTTTTATCATGCCGATTTGTTCTGCCATACCGATAAAATCTAAAGGAGAAATCTGACCGAGCACTGGATGATGCCAGCGAGATAAAGCTTCAACGCCTATAATATGACCAGTATGAATATCCACTTTTGGTTGATAAACAAGTGACAGTTGTTCCTGTTCTATCGCTTCTCTTAAATGTTGCTCTATTTTAAAGCGGTATTCTGCTTTATCGGTTAGCTCCTTCTTATAAAAGGCATACCTGTTTTTCCCAAAATCCTTGGCCGCATATAACGCAGTATCTGCCGCTTTTAATATTGTTTGTAGATCAACACCATCATCGGGATACTGCGCAATACCAATACTGCAGGCTGGTGTGAACTTTCTTCCAGCTAATTCAACCGGTGTTGATATCAGCTCAAGACAACGTTGCGCAACGTGAGCGGCACCATAATCATCCATCACATTATTAACAGCAATACAAAATTCATCACCGCTGAGTCGAGCAATATAGTCAACTTCACGGCATGCACTTTTTAAGCGCTGTGCAACTTTTTTGAGCAGTAAGTCACCAACGTCATGGCCTAGACTATCATTAACCGTTTTAAAATTATCAAGGTCGATATATAACAGAGCAAATTTATTCTTTTCACGCACTGATATTTTTACTAATTCTTCAATATTTATATAAAAATGAGGGCGACTAGAAAGGCTGGTGAGCTCATCGGTATACGCTAAATCTTGAATACGTTTTTGACTTTGTTCTCGCTCCATAACAATACCAGCAAGACGAGCTGCTGCGCTAAGATCATTAGATTCTTGTTCGTTAGGCAAAGCAGGATGGTCATAATACATGCCAAAAGCGCCTAGGACTTTTCCAGAAGAGTTTTTGATAGGCTCTGACCAACAGCTGCGCATACCATAAGGCAGTGCAACGTGCTTTAGCTCAGCCCACTTAGGATCGGTTTCAATGTTTTCGACAAGTACACGTTTTCCGGTATAGGTAGAGCTACCACAGGAGCCTACTTCTGGGCCATATTCAAGACCATGCACAGCTTTACAATAAGAGTTTGGCAAACTGGGTGCCCCTGCATGAAGCAGTTTACCTTTAGCTAATTCGAGCATTGAACAGCGTAATCCCGAATGGCGCTCTTCGTACATCAAGGCAATTTCGTCATAGATTGTCGATGCCGGTTTACCTTGAGCAATTAATTCAAGAATTTTGGTATTTCTCTCATTGAAAAATTCTGATTTCTTTTGCTGTGTTATATCAACATGGGTGCCAACTAAACGTAGTGTCTCGCTATTTGTACCACGGGAGACTTTAAATGCACGAGAGCGAATAAAAACATCATGACCTGCTTTATGTCGCATACGCATTTCAACTTCAAATGTGTCTACTTCCCCTGATAAGAACTTTTGAACATCTTCCAGTACAAAATCTTTATCATCAATATGAACCATTTCAGCCCATGTGCTTAATTTATTTTCGAGCTCATGTTCACAATAACCCAACATACTTTTCCAACGAGGAGAGTAATAAACCTCATCCGTTGCTAAATCCCAATCCCACAAACCGTCGGAGGCACCGCGCATAGCAAGAGCAAAGCGCTCTTCACTATTGAGCAGTTCGGCAGTTCGTACATCCTTACTTAGCTGTGCAGCAGCAAGCTCAGAACGTAATTGCTCAATTTCTTTTTGTAATGTTGTTTCTTTATTAGCTATTTCTGTCATACATCCTCAAATTACTGCATCAAACAATTCAGACCTGTAGAGTTCGATTATTTGTAAAGCCTAACTAGGAAAAATGACATTCCTTCATGTATTTAAACTAGCAAACTATACTAAATACACAAAGCGGTATATTTGTGGTCAGAGCTGTTTATATTCGTTTGGGAATTAAGCAGAGTACTTTCATTAACATTAATAATCATAGATGACTTTTGTTAGTTTAATTATTTTACAATCTAACTCAGTAACGGCTATAACTAAGAGTTTCTATTTACAATCTATTCATACTAAAACTAAGTTAAGTGGCCAACTACGCTCTAACTTTGTTAATTACTACTAACTTTATCGTCGTCGTATTAATAAATCACTATACAAAGATGACTTATTGTTTTAAAAATAAGTTACCTAGGTAAATCAATTAGTAATAAATGCGCATACCCAAAATTATATTTACCCCCAAAGCACACAAAGACATTGGGATAGAAGTCATTGAATTATCTGATATATATAAGCGTTCTCATGATGAAACTGATAGCTTTATTTCAATGCCACATCGAATAAATTTTCATAATCTATTGTATATAACGCATGGGCATGGAACACACTTTATTGATTTCAATACCTATACAATTCAAGCTGGCAGTGTTGTTTTTATTAATAAAAATCAAGTTCACGCTTTTGATTTAATCAAGCAACCACAAGGTAAACTGATTATTTTTACTGATGAATTTCTTGATACTATTTTTACCACGATTAAAACACCTTTATCTGCTCATAACTACCTGCTTAGCTCCTATTCCCCTGCCTTTTTGTTATCAAAAGAAACAAGAAGCAGCTGTGACGTATTGCTCGCAGAGATTATCAATGAATATCAGGTGAAAAAACCTAATTTGAATTTCTTGAACCTAATATTTTCGGCGGTATTAACCAAACTATCAAATGAACGACCGCGATCTTATGAGCACTATTTGAGTGAGTCTCGAACGGAAAAATTTATGACATTTATTCAATTACTTGAAGTAAATTACACCAACACTCGCGATGCAAAAATATATGCTGACATGTTGCACATGACATATAAGTCGCTTAATCAAATTTGTAAGCTAGCAACAAAACAAACAACAAAGCAGCTAATTGATGCCTATGTCATTTTAGAAGCAAAGCGAAAACTTTCAATTGAAAATATCCGCGTGCAGCAACTTGCTGACGAATTAGGTTTTGATGAAGTTACTAACTTCGTCAAATACTTCAAAAAGAATACCCTTCTAACCCCTTCGCAATTCAAAAAATCAATCCAAGGTTAGCTATTTACCATTTTTACGCCTCAATTCACCTGAAGTGTTTCTAAGCAAGCACATATAATTCCCTCATCTTATTTAGAAGGAAATAACGATGAAAAAGAGCTTTTTAACAACTGTTGTTGCAGGATTGTTAGCCATCACAGCCTGTAACGCTACCCCTGTGAATTCGGAGATAAAAATGAATATATCAAACAAAGAAAAAGCCGTTGCCTTACTTAATAGCATTGAAACCGGCGACCAAAATGCAATTGGTTATGTAAACCCAGTAAAATATACTCAGCACAACCTAGCAGTAGGCGATGGATTAGCTGGCTTTGGTGCCGTTTTACAAGCCTTACCTAAAAATAGTGCTAAGGTAAATGTCGTGCGTTCATTTTCTGATGGGGAATATGTATTTACTCACACAGACTATAACTTTTTTGGCCCAAAAATTGGTTTTGATTTGTTCAAATTTGAAGACGGCTTGATTGTTGAACACTGGGATAATTTAGACGAAAAATCAGCAACACTAAATCCAAGCGGCCGTAGTCAAATAGATGGTCCAACGGCAATTGAAGATTTAAATAAGACAGATGAAAACAAAACATTAGTAGCAAAATTTGTTGACACCATATTAGTTAACGGACAATTTGAGCAGTTAAACACCTTCTTTGAGGGGGATTTTTACCATCAGCATAATACCGCAATCGCTGACGGTTTATCCGGATTAGGCCAAGCATTAGAAGCAATGGCTAAAAATGGCATAAAAATGGTCTATAGCAAAAACCATAAGATACTCGGTGAAGGCAATTTTGTCTTAAGTATCAGTGAAGGTACTTTTGCTGATCAGCCTACTTCATTTTATGATTTATTCCGTGTTGAAAATGGAAAAATTGTTGAGCACTGGGATGTAATGGAGACGATTATTCCAAAAGCACAATGGAAAAATACCAACGGTAAATTCGGAAATTTGTAATTAGTTTGCTAAGTGATTTTGTATATTATACCAATTACATTAATAAATTAGTCAACTTAGAGTTACATTAGCGAGCATATAATAAACAAAATTACTTAAACATAGTTATTCTATATTTTATTAATTTTGAGCGGTTATCAGTTTGCTAATGAACTCCCAAAGGGCGAGTTTAAAAGGCTTAGATGCATCGTTATTGATTTTGACAAGGGAGGTACCATTCTCTTCAATCAATGTCTTGCCTCCTATGCCTTTTAATTCTCGCTAAGTGATCAATTAATTAATGTACTTGGTATTAATACTCTACAGCTGATTGATGAAAGACTTCATTCTTTATTGACTGTTAGTATATGGAAGAAATGTAGGGTAAAGATGAAGAGAGGTTATTTTTTATATAGTTTTTTTCATTAACAATAATTACATATAGGCTAGATTGTGTGGAAAATATGTAGAGTTACTTTGTAACAGACAGCTAAGTTTTAAAAAGAAGTTCTAAATAAGGTTCAATAGTGATCTTTGAAGGTAGTTATCTTGGCCAGTTCACATTAAAATACTGCAATAAAAGCAGTGATTGATGAATTAAAAGTGTCAGACTATTTTACAGTTAACTATTTGTCCGATAGTTGATATTTATTATCATACTGAAATAATTGACTATTATTAACTTGGCGCGTTTTTTGCTGTTTTTTTTTTCGCCGAACAACGAATGTAATCGTACATAAATTATAAAATATCGACGATAATAGTTGGTGTTTTTTTGTTATGATTAGTCGCTATCAATAAGGACTACGATAACTATTGATGTAGATCTAAACAAAACGATCGTTCATATGGGATAATACGTGACCGATTTTCTACATAAATTCAACATGGAATAACTAAAAGAGTACATTATGGAGCAAGATTTAATCCAAGTAACCATCATTTATTATCAAGTAGAATCACTTGAATTACTACATGAAGTAAAATCCTTCCCAAAAAACCACCATGGAAGAGTTATCTTACCTGAAGAGTTTAAAAAGGGTAAATCAATTATTGCGGTTTGTGAGGGTGAAATTACCATTTTAAATAAAGTCGGTGATCGTATTTTATCTGTAGGTAAAGTCGCATAAGAAATATTTAACCTCTAGTTCAGATAATAATGCTGATAAGTTTTCAATCATCCCCAGTTGAAGCTTATCAAGTAGTTTTTATTTAAATAGACAAAGGCGCTCACATGTCTATTCAGTAAGCCCTTTCAAGTTGATCTAATGATTAGACCCACGAGTATTTATAACTCACGCCACAAGTTTACTCTCTTCATTTCGTACTTCACTTTTTAGCCAATCAATAAATAATTCTATTTTTGTGTTTTTATTATTCGATAGCGTAGCAACATAATACCGCTGCGGACATATTAACTTTTTATCAACAAAAGGTTTAATCAACTCCCCTTTATCGATTTGCCTCTGGATAAGACTCTGCCTGCCCATCGCTACACCAGCATTATTCGTAGCCGCGACAACCGCCAAGTCTGATCGATCAAAGCTTATACTCGCACTAGCGTCTAAGCTGTTTATATTAAAATTATTTGCCCACAGCTCCCATTCATCGGCGTTAGAATCATAACCCCATGCTTGGTTATCGTGTAATAAAGTGCATTGGGCCAGATTATTAATATTATCAATCAAATCAAACTCTTTGGCGTACTCAGGACTACATACCGGCACTATAGCTTCGCTCATAATATCTTGGCAATATAACTGACTCGGTTGTTTTTCATCAAAATAAATTGCCGCATCAATACCATGACCATAAAAGTTAATATTTTCATTGCCAGTCAAGATATTGAGTGAAATAGCAGGGTATCGCTTTTGGAAAGCGGCAATTCTGGGCACCAACCAGCATTGCGCAAAAGAAGGCCGAGAATAGACAGTTAACTCGCCGGAAACTTCATTACTTTTAACCTCAAGTATTTCCTGATTTAAACTTGTTAACGAAGAGTTTACCGCAGTATAAATGCGTTCACCCTCCTTGGTTAATTCAATTTTTCGGTGAGAGCGTTTAAATAACAAAATACCTA
>ERZ1027231.60-NODE-60-length-75070-cov-23.641538_pt1 | contig 75070 bp, 66 predicted proteins | sample MGYA00520866_ERZ1027231 | MGnify/ENA primary metagenome ERZ1027231 (study PRJEB33311, sample SAMEA4378411) | marine metagenome | biome: Marine biome; feature: Fjord; material: Water | collected 2014-07-20T08:00:00Z/2014-07-... | depth 75 m ...
CCGTAGACCCGCCCCAAGAGACCGGGCATTGCGGCAGCTGCCGCGCCTGCCTTGACGACTGCCCTACCGGCGCGATTGTAGCGCCCTACCAAGTAGACGCTCGGCGCTGTATTTCTTATTTAACCATTGAATTAAAAACCAGCATTCCCGAAGAACTGCGGCCACTCATGGGCAATCGGGTATTTGGCTGCGACGACTGTCAGTTAGTTTGCCCCTGGAATAAATTTGCACAAGCCACCGCCGAAGCCGACTTCTCGCCACGGCACCAATTGGATAATAGCGACTTAATTGAATTGTTTTTATGGAATGAGGAAACGTTCTTAAAAAACACCGAAGGCTCAGCCATTCGCCGAATTGGCTACCAGCACTGGCTGCGTAATCTTGCGGTAGGTTTGGGAAATGCTCCTGCCAGCAGCGCCGCGATTAGCGCCCTTAAACAACAACGCCCAAGTGCCGAGAGTATGGCACGTGAGCACATTGACTGGGCTATTGGGCAACTGCAAGGCAAACTCGTCTGACGTCGGACGAGTCGTAATATTAGCGTCTTCCGTCTCCCATCAAGCGTTCAGCACTTGGATTCGTCGGACGCCAGACATTTTGCCCTTAAAAAGGTCGCGAATAATTCAACATCGCGCTCTCGCGCCCTTCACCTTCATCGGTATAATTCAGGTTCAACGCCACCCGCGCCTGTCCCACGCTCAGCGCCGCACCTAAGCTCACATCGGCAAACCCTTCACCATCGTTCTGGTAACTTGGCAAGCGATAGCTGGCATACCCTAGATTGGTATTACGGATCTCGATAGTCTCATCCGCGTCCTCTTCTTCGGACACGCCGAAGGCTTCAGCATAGAGACTAAAACTCTCGCTCACCGCAATATTAGCCAACATACCCAAACGGAACTGGCGACTAGCCCGGCTCTGCTCACCCCACTGGTAATTAGAGACCTCACCACCCGATTCTTTATAACCATCAACGTTGGTATTCAACCAACGCACGCCGAGGGCGGGCGCCAAACTCACGGTTTGCGAAGACAGCAAGTTATAAGCGAGCTGGCCGTCTAAATGCCAACCGTGGCCATCAGTGCCACCACTGGCGGTTAGGTTTTGACTGCCCAGATTAAATTTGCGATCAATGTCGCTGTAATCAACCACATTCAGGCCAACGCTCGCCTCAGCCAACCAGCGATTTTCGCGGTAATTCACAAGCCCGCTAAGACCGACACTCGTCGCCGCAAACTCGCTGCGATCGGTATTTAACTCATGATCAGCCATACTAATTGCCGCGCCCAAGCTTAAACCCGGCGCTACGGCGCGACTTAGGCCTAAAGTTAAGTATTTAGACTCTTGATCACCGCCCGCGGGCTCATCACCGGTTGCGCCACTTGCGCTTATAAACAAGCGGTCCCCATCAGCTAACCAGCGATTTTCACGCATCACCTGCACCAAACTTTGCTGCTGCGTGCGAGCGATACCTAAGCCTAAGCTGGGTAGCTGACCAACCACTTGCGGCGCCACAATTACATCGATCATGTAATCGCCAGCAATCGCACCTACACGAGCTGTTGGATGCACGCCGTCATTAAACATAAGCTTATCAGGGTTGGGGCTTGAGCCGTTGATACCGTAAACCGGATGCTCGATACAACCAGGAGCTGGCTGGTTAGGAGCACCTGGTGTCACGCCGTCATCAAAACACATATAGCGCTGGTCAAACGTCCCAATAGGCCCAAATGCCGCATTAGCGCCATTGGCGAATCCATAGGCCTCCGCGTTATTCGACACATAGTTGATCAAGCCCGCAAGATCAACAGGAATGATATTGGCACTGCTGAAGTTCGCATAAGTCTGGACCGCTTGATTAAAACCTGCAGCCCCTGCAGACGCAGTAGCCGCCGCCCCAGAGGAAGGCGCACTAAAATTTTGGGCCTGCACAGCAGCAGTTTTTCCCAGATCAGGTAGGTTACTGAGCATGATGTATCGGCCACCGGCTCTACTTAAGAGCGATACGCCGCCAATCAAATTCTTAGCCGCAGCTATCGCTTCGTCTGAATTTGTGATCCTTCCCTGCAAAAAATCATTGCCACCCCCGTCCATCAATATTAAAGCTCGCGGGTTAAGCGCCAAATTCGCACCTACCACCGAACCTAAAATCTGATCTGTTCTGTAGCCACCAACCGCGTAGTTTGTGCCTGAAGAGTTAGAGGGATCAGTCGCTAAGCCAAGTGCTCTGCCGAGGTGCTGAGGGGCAATTTCGGCATATGCTCCCGTAGAAAAATCACCATTGCCGTCACCAACACGGTTAGTAAAACGAATTCCCAAATTACCAGTATCGAGCAGACTGTCACCAAAAATAAATAATTGATCAAAGTAAGTAGGAGTCTGGGCTGAAACTTGGGTACAACACAGCAGGCTTGCTGCGCAGAGTGCGGTCAACTTTTTCATATCGGTATCCCCTTATTATTATCTACAGCTTAGTTGATAAATTCGCCACTGCTAGCGCAGGCGAAATTAAGCTTTCAACACAGCGGTAAAAACAATAAGCAGCAAAACCCATGTTGTCAGTGATAACAATATGGGTTTATACCTATGGAATAGCCATCAAAGGAATGATCGGCCTAGGACAGCCGGATAAAATGCTCGCGGTAATATTGAAGCTCGGCAATCGAATCACGGATATCATCGAGCGCCAAATGAGCACCAGACTTCTTTAAACCCTTCATTAACTCTGGACGCCAGCGCCGCGCCAACTCTTTTACACTGCTAACGTCGAGATTGCGGTAGTGAAAAAACGCTTCTAGCTCGGGCATTTCTCTGGCCATAAAGCGCCGATCCTGACAGATACTATTGCCACACATTGGCGAAGCACCCTTCTCAACGTGTTTATCGAGAAAGGCGAGGGTTAAACGTTCGGCCTCTAGCGCAGTAATGCAGGTGTCTTGCACTCGTTTAACCAAGCCCGACTCGCCGTGCTGACGCGTATTCCACTCGTCCATCGCCGCGAGCACCTCGTCCGGCTGATGAATTGCCAACACCGGCCCCTCGGCCAACACATTGAGGTCGCTGTCGGTCACCACCGTCGCAATTTCAATGATGTGATCATTGAGGGTATCTAAACCCGTCATTTCCAGGTCAATCCAAATAAGATTTTGTGCTTTAGCCATGCGGATGCCTTTGCGGTATATAAAAACGGGAAACAAAAACACGGTAGAAACCGCGCGGAGTCAGTGGTTTACGCTGTAACAAACCGGAATTGCTGTCAAAATACACGGTGTCTGTCTCACCGCAGTGTCGATTATACCAGCTCATGGGTTAAGATGGCGCTTCTCCGGCGAATGACGTGTCTATGACCAAGCGTAAACTCAGCCGCCAGCAACGCTGGCGGATAGAAAAAGTTCAGGCAGAACGCACCGAGCGCGCGAGTAAACGCGACAGCCGCGCTGACCAAGCACTAAACGAAGGTGAGCTCGGCCCCGAGCAGAGCGGCCTTATTGTCAGCCACTTTGGTCAGCAGGTCGAGGTCGAGGGCGATGAAGGACAGCGCCAGCGCTGCCATGTGCGCGCTCAGGTCGAAGGCCTGGTGACCGGTGACCGCGTTACCTGGCACGAAGGCAAGCCCACGGGTGTCGTCGTCGCCTGCAACGAGCGCCGCAGCCTACTGCAGCGCCCCGACAACCATGGCAAACTCAAGCCGGTGGCGGCCAATATCGACCACATTGTGATCGTTATCGCCCCTGAACCCCGCGCCCACGCCAACCTCATTGACCGCTACTTAGTGGCCTCTGAGGCCATCGGTATTCGCCCAATTTTACTGCTTAATAAAACTGACCTAGTTAATGAAGAGAACAGCGACTACCTAAATTCTATGCTCGCTAGGTACGAAGAGATTGGCTATCCCGTCACACGGGCGTCAACAGAATCTGAGCACGGGCTCGACGAGCTAAAAGCTACCCTACGCGAGCACATCAGCGTGTTTGTTGGTCAATCTGGGGTGGGTAAATCGTCCCTAGTTAACAGCCTGCTGCCCGGTACCGACTCCCGTATTGGCGCATTGTCTGAAGCCACCGCCAAGGGCCGACACACCACCACGACCGCGCGGCTTTACCATTTCCCTGACGGCGGCAGCCTTATCGATTCACCGGGTATCCGGGAGTTTGCGCTGTGGAACATGGATCGCGAAAAGGTATTGGCTGGCTTCATCGAATTCCGGCCATTTCTCGGTCTGTGCCGCTTTCGAGACTGCAAGCACGAACACGAACCGCGCTGCGCCCTGCTCGCCGCCGAGGCCGAGGATAAAATTCGGCCCGAGCGCATGGCCAGTTATCGACAAATTATTGCTAGCCTCACCGCAGAATAATTTGCCGCGCAATTTAACGCAGTGAGTAATATCCAATAATTACTGTCTCAATTTTACAGCGATACATTTTATGACACCATGACGCCCGCAGTAAAACGCCTATTTACATCGCATCACCTCGGCCGCTACTGCTACAATTCATTAAAAATCAGCGAACACATTATCTATTATGAAAGACCGGCCATTACTTATTGAAGCGACCCAACTCGCGGACGCACTCCACGAGCCCAAACTGCTTATCTTAGATACCAGCAGCGCCGACAATTACGCAAAACACCATGTGCCGGGTGCGGTTCACATTGCCCCTGCCGAACTCCAGTGCGGTATCAAGCCCGCCGTGGGCAAACTGCCCTCGACAGCGCAATTACAAGCACTCTTTTCTCGCGTTGGCCTAAGCCCAGAGAAACACGTAATTGTTTATGACGATGAAGGTGGTGGCTGGGCTGGGCGTTTAATCTGGACGCTGGATGTTATTGGCCACCACAACTACTCCTATTTAAATGGCGGCCTGCAGGCCTGGCTAAATGGTGGTCACCCCAGCGAGGAAGTGGCTAATCTGCCACCGCCAAGTGAAATCGTTATCAGCATTGACAGCACCCCTATTGCCGAGATCGAAGACTTTATCAGCCTACTCGACAACAGCCAGCTGGCAATTTGGGACGCCCGTTCACCCGAAGAGTATCGCGGCGAGAAAGTCCTCGCGCAGCGCGGCGGCCACATTCCCGGCGCCGTCAATTTAGACTGGCTAGAACTCATCGACAAAGAGAACGATATGCGCCTGAAGGACCTAAGCACTCTGCAGCTGCGCTTAGATCAACTCGGCCTGAGCAGTGACAAAACCATTATTACTCATTGCCAGACCCACCACCGCTCCGGCCTCACTTACTTATTAATGAAAATCCTCGGCTACCCGCATATCAAGGGTTATCACGGCTCGTGGGGCGAGTGGGGAAATCGCGATGACACCCCTGTAGAAGTTGGCGACCAACCCCAAGGTAGCGCCCAGCAACCTTGAACACATGTTAAAAGGACTATTTTGTGAACATCGCGTTTATAATTTTGCAATACCTGCTGCCCCAGCACCTGCTATCAAGGCTTGTTGGTAAATTAGCGGAAACCCAAATTCCCTGGCTGAAAGACCTACTGATTAGCCGGTTCATTGCCCAGTACAACGTTGACATGAACGAGGCGGCGGACCCAGATTATCGCAATTATCAGAACTTCAATGCGTTTTTCACCCGCGCGCTAAAAGACGGCGCGCGGCCGATTGCCCCAGGTGCGCAGGACATTGCCTGTCCCGCAGACGGCGCCATCAGCCAACTGGGGCAAATTATTGACGGGCGCATTTTTCAGGCCAAAGGCCAAGATTACAGCTTACTGCAATTACTGGGCGGTAATCGCGAAGCGGCGGCGCTATTCGCTGGCGGCAGCTTTGCCACCGTGTATTTGTCGCCCCGCGACTATCACCGCGTGCACATGCCGCTGGCGGGTACGCTGCAGTCGATGACCTATATTCCCGGCGCACTGTTTTCTGTGAACACCACCACCGCCGAAAACGTGCAGGGCTTATTCGCCCGCAATGAACGCGCAGTGTGTTTATTTGAGACCGAGGCTGGCCCAATGGCAGTTATTTTGGTCGGCGCGCTGATCGTGGCGGGCATTGAAACCGTCTGGGACGGCCAAATAGCGCCGCCACCTAGCGGCATCAAAACAACAGACTACCGCAAAGGCGTCAGAGAAATCTTTTTAGATAAAGGCGAGGAAATGGGGCGTTTCAAACTTGGCTCTACCGCAATAGTGCTGTTTGGCAAAGACCAAGTGCAGTGGGCGGAGAAATTTGTGGCCACCACCCCAACCCGCTTAGGTGAAGTCTTGGGAACACTCTCGTCAGACGCCTGACGTCCGACGCCAGACGCACTCACACCCGCTCAAGCGGAAAGGCAATAACCTGGTCTATCCGCTCGGCTTTACACGCAATCATCACCAGCCGATCAAAGCCAATCGCGACACCAGTGCATTCTGGCAGACATGGCATGGCCTTTAACAAATAGCGGTCTATCGGAGGTAAATCTTGGCCGCTAAGGCCGCGGCGGCGATGATCATCGCCAATCCTACGCACCAGTTCATTCGCATCGCGCAATTCATCATAACCATTAGCCAATTCCATGCCCGCGAAAAACGCCTCGAAGCGACGAGCCACTGGATGGCCGTCGCCATTTACCGCAATTTTTGCCAAGGCGGCCTGCGTCTCAGGAAAATCATAAACAATACTGATTTGCGCGGGGTCTAGCGCTGGCTCGACCACCGACGACATCAACAGCTGTAACCACAGATCGCGATCATCGCTGTCAAAGCCCAGGTCGAGGTGCCGCCTCGCACAGACCTTTAATTCCGCTAAGCTCGCAGTATGCGGATTGAGATGACAATGTAGTTCAAATACCTTTTGGTAAGTCAGCAGTGCCACATCTGCGCTGCCGCTCGCCAGAGTAATGACCGCCACCACCTCATCTATCAAGGCATCGAGACTCATACCTGGGCGATACCACTCCAACATGGTGAACTCAGGATTATGACGACGCCCGCGCTCACCCCGGCGAAAGGCTTTGCAAATTTGATAAATCGGCCCACTACCCGCAGCCAATAAGCGCTTCATGGCAAATTCAGGTGAGGTTTGCAGGTACATTTGCCCCTCGCCGCTAGGCGACTGGGCAGTAATGGCTTCAATATTGGGATCAGTAACGGGTGCAGAGGCAAGCAGCGGGGTGTCTACTTCCAGCACCCCCCGCGCCGCAAAAAACTGGCGGATCTCACTAAGGAGCTGTGCGCGACGGCCCAAGGCCATAATATCGGCAGAGGGCCGCCACTCGCTCACTTAAGTCTTAACTCGGTTCTGGTATTCGCCCGTGCGGGTATCTACCTTGATTACTTCGCCTTCGCTAATAAATAAAGGCACTTTCACCACCGCACCCGTACTGAGGTGAGCGGGTTTGGTTCCGCCTTGCGCGGTATCACCTTTAACACCGGGGTCAGTTTCTACGATGGGTAATTCAACAAAATTTGGCGGCGTAACTGACAAAGGCGCGCCGTTGTAGAGCGTCACCGTACAGACATCCTGCTCTTTCAGCCACAGCGACGCGTCACCCACGGCTTTTGTGTCTGCTTGCACCTGCTCAAAGGATTCTGGATCCATAAAGTGGTAAAATTCGCCGTCGTTGTAAAGGTATTCCATACTCTGATCAACAACATCGGCACCTTCCAGTGACTCGCCGGATTTAAACGTGCGCTCCCATACTCGGCCAGAGTTAAGATTGCGCAGACGCACACGGTTAAAGGCCTGACCTTTACCGGGTTTAACAAATTCATTTTCCAGAATTGAACAGGGCTCGCCATCGAGCATAACTTTAAGCCCGTTGCGAAATTCGTTAGTAGAATAATTGGCCATGGTTCTCCTCAGCGGCTAGGTCGTAAACCGTAGATTAAAAAGGCAACAATGATACCTCTTATCACCACAATTTGGCAGACTCAAAGCTGGCAACAGCAAATGCAGCAGATGATCCGCGACCCAGAACAGCTTTTTAAGCGTTTGGGTTTAGACATTGCCGCTCGCCCAGAACTTATTGGCGCGCTCAAACAATTCCCTTTGCGGGCAACCGAAGCCTTTATCGCCAAGATGCAACCCGGCAACTGGAACGACCCCCTACTGTTACAAGTTTTACCACAAGCACAAGAAACCGAGCCGCAGCCCAACTTTATTGACGACCCGCTAGCGGAGCTCGACGCCAATCCAGCGCCAGGCTTAATTCATAAATACCGTGGTAGAGTATTACTCATCACCAGCTCCGCCTGCGCAGTGCACTGCCGCTACTGCTTTCGGCGCAACTTCCCCTACAGCGACAACAATCCCAGCCAAAAAGACTGGCAGCAGGCCCTGGATTATATTGCCGAGCATCCCGAAATCCATGAAGTTATCCTCAGCGGCGGCGATCCGCTGGCCACCAGCGACGATTATTTAGACAAACTCATTGGCCGCATTGCCAATATTCCCCATGTTGAAACACTGCGTATTCACACTCGCCTGCCGCTGGTATTACCCGCTCGCATTACCCCGGATTTAATCAAGGTACTCACCAAGCACCGCCTGCATACGGTAATGGTCATCCACTGCAACCACGCCAATGAATTGGATGACACCAGCACAGACGCCCTCAAATCACTACGTGATGCCAATATTCACTTGTTAAATCAAACCGTTTTACTTAAAGGTATCAATGATCGTGCCGAAATATTAATTAAGTTAAGCCGTCGACTGTTTGAGACAGGGGTTATGCCCTATTATTTGCATGTACTAGATAAAGTCCGCGGCGCGAGTCATTTTGATGTACCTGAATCCACCGCCCAGACACTAATGCGAGAGGTGCTGGCCAGCTTGCCAGGTTACTTAGTACCGCGCTTAGTGAGAGAAGATCCTCACGCGAGCAGTAAACGACCACTTGCGCTATTATGAATTAACGCGTAAAAACATAGACTTAATGCACATACTTAATATTTGTGCTTTGAGACTGCGGAAATTAACGGGACATGATGAAAAGTAGCTCAAGCTTAGCCTTAGTCTTACCCAAATTTAATCGCGATAGCCACAGCCAGTTCGCATTAAATGCTGGCGCAGTTAACTCATGGTTAAGTAGTTTGCCCCTCGCTAATCTTGGCGAGTCTACCCGTCAGCTGTTCCAAGCGCTGTCGGAGCTCAGTCACGTCGCCTGCAAAGCCAAAGACCGCCTAGAAATTCTTGAAAAAATTCGTCCACAGGTGCATTACGTCACCAAAGGCTTATCCCAGCACTACTTGAACAAGCCGATAATTCTACCGGAAAAAACTGAAAAAATTGTGCTGCTTGCAGACACCTTAAACACCCAGCTAGCTACCGCCTATTGTCAGGCATTTCAGGGTTTTGAGGCAGAAAGTCGCTTGCTAAAACCCAAGGAAGCCATGGGAATCTGCCTGCACCGCGCATTGACGGAGTACAGCTGTATATTATTGCGCAGTCACCAGCTCTACCGCGCCAGCCAGAATGGTTTTTGGCAAACATTGCACACCATCTACCAATGCGCGCTGAGCATGAAACTGAGCAAGATTAAGGTCAGCGACGTCACTCACGGCGATGGCGTAGTAGTGCAAGCGTATCTGCGCTCATTAATGCTCGCTTGCAGCCGCACTCACCAGCTGCCCCAGCGCCATATAGAAGAAATATTCAAAGAGCTGAGCTACTGGACAGCGTTTATCGAATTGCGCGCTGACCGCCTAGAAAGCTGCGTACTCCTTTTAAATCCCAAAGAAGATGGCCAGCCCGTATACCGCGAGTTAATTCAACGGGCACCAGCACCTGGCTGGCTAGGCATAGACACCAAAGCGATTTTAAGCCAGGGTGGCGCCATGTCAGACAGTGCGCCCGCTCGCAAAGCTAGCGCACCTACCACGCTACCCAAAACGATCATCGATCACTTGGCAATCGCGTGGAGTTCAGCAACATCACGCGCCGCAGAGCGGGTCCCTTGCAATGAGCCGGTGCTTATCACTCTGGGTATGAACGCCACCCACTTTTTTGTAGCTAATCAAGTTGATTTCGAACAGTTTAAAATAGATCGCAATCAAGCGGAGTCCCGCCCGGACCCCTATTTTAAAGACGAAGGCAAAGCTAAAGATGCTTGGGGCAGCGCCGGCCTAGACACCCGTGACGTAGACAGCAATACAACAGAACACCTCGACATTGAATATAATCAAATGCCTAGCCACGTCGAGAATATCAGTTATAGCTTACCGTCGAACAATCACAATAGCCCAACACCCGACACCCAGCACCAATACTTACGTACTCGCCTTCTTGACACCAGTAGCGCAGGCTACCGGCTTGAGTGGCCAGAATCGGCACAAGCGCGCATTCGTACGGGCGAGTTACTCGGCATAAAAGTCAACGATCACGAGGGCTGGCAAATTGCTGTGGTGCGCTGGCTGCGCAGCGACGATATTCATCAAATTGGCATTGAAACCATTGCCTCCGCAGCCACCCCCTACAGCGTCAGGCTGATTCATTCAGGTCTGCCAGTTCAAGACTTTCAGCGCGCCATGCTACTGCCCGGCGGGCAGCTCGCCAAAGGCCCTTTACTGCTATTGTCTAGCGTCACGGGCTTCGCCGAAGGCCAAACCGTCGAACTACTGCGCCCCGGCCACGCAATGCGGGTAAAACTCGATAAAAAGATCGAAAACTCCAATGCCTTCAAGCTCTTCACCTTTCAAGACATTTCTCGCGCCGCCTTTAAGGCGGAGGCACCGGACGCCGAGCCAGGAAATAAAGGAGATTTCAATCAGCTCTGGGATATATTGTAAGCCCGCAGCGATCCAGGCATCACCATGTAATGAGTCATTATGAGTAACGACACCGCTATCAATATCCTGCTGTTTTGCCTAGCGGACAATGACGCCGAACAAATCATTGCCTGCTGTCGGCGTGCTGGCCGAGTCGCCCATACCCAGAGCATTGAAACCGGCGAAAAACTCGCCGAAGTCATTGTCGAAAAGCAATGGGATGTACTTATTTTTGATGCCGAGCGCTCGCAACTTGACGTGCAACGCTGCGGCCACATTTTGCGCAAACACCAGGTCGATATTTCCCTGATATTTATGGGCGAAGGGGACCCGTTAAATCCGCCAGACCCGGCAATCACAGACATTATCAGTAAATATGACATCCCCCAGCTCGTGGGCGCCGCGCTCCGTGAACAGCGGAGTCAAGCGCTTCGTCGCCAATTAAAACAGCGTGAAATTGACCTTAAAGAAGCGGAAGGACGCAATGAACTATTACTTGCCGACCACCTCGACCCGCTCGCTTACATCACCGACGGCATGATTATTTATGCTAACGCGCCCTTTTGCGAACATATGGGTAATGAAGATTTAGAAGGCTTTCCCATTGTTGACTTGATCACCAACAAAGACCAGGACCGCTTTAAAAATGCCCTTAAAAAGCAGCAACTCAACAAAGATCAACAGCAGCTTGAGATTAGTTTCGCGCACAGCGACGGCCGCGAAATAAAAACCCTGATTACCTGCAATAGCGCTAACTACGATGGTGAAGCCTGTATTCAACTGAGCCTCAATAATAACGACAGCAATAATCAGCTCAACGGTCTAGATCTCAGCACCCAGATGAGCAATAAGTACCGGTTTCAAGAGGTATTGCAGGAGTTCATTGAGAATGAGCGCAATAGTGACTCGTCCTTGATCCTGTTATCCCTCGACCGCTTTAGCAGACTGCGCCAGAGTTCGAGCCTGCTTGATGTTGAGAAAATACTCGAGGCGATCAGCGTTCATGTTCGCGAAGTAATGCCCGCCCAATTCTATGGCCGGGTTGCCGACGACATGATCGCCGCCATCTGCCACCACGTGGGCAGCGATGCGGCCTTGGAAATGGGCTTGGAACTGTGCAGAGCCATTGAAAATGACATCTTTGAAATCAAAAAGAAGTCACTGCAGTGCACCGCCAGTATTGCGATTATGCCTATAAATCACCTCACACCACCGCGGGCGAGCTTGTTGCTTGACACCCTATTCCACGGCGCCGAAAAAATCTATCTCGCGGGTGGTAACAACGCTGAGATTTGTCATCGTGAACGTCAACAGCTCAGCACCGTGGAGGCCGCGACCTCATTAGCTAGCGAAGCCTTAAACCAAGGCCGGCTCACCCTCTTATTCCAGCCTATGATTAATCTCGGCAACGCCGACGGCGACCACTACGAAGCCTCATTGGATATCAAAGACTGGGTAGAAGGCGAAGTCACCGCAGGCGAGTTATTGCGCGTCATAGAACAAGAACCCGACAACAACAAACTCGACCACTGGATTGTGGTTGAGGCGACCAAACAACTGGCCAAAGAACGCCAGACCGGCCAAGACCTAAAACTCATCATCAACCTCAGCGGCAATGTTTTTCACGACCCAGAATTTTGCTCGTGGCTAAGTGTTGCATTTAAAGCTGCGGGCCTACCGCCGTCGTCGGTGATTTTGCAGTTTAATGAAGAGAGTATTGCCAACGCTTTAAAGCCGGCGCTGAACTTCGCTCAGCAATTGCAGAAATTGGGTTCTGCACTCAGTGTTCGCAACTTCGGCCGCGCCCAAAAAGGCAATAAGTTTTTATCGCATATTCAGCCGCATTTGGTAAAACCGGGTTTTAGAAAAACCGACACCCCGAGCGATGAACAAATCAAAGATATTGTTGCGCAAGCCAAAGTGCTTAAAAGCAGAGTATTAATTCCTAATGTGGGCAGCGCCGCCACCCTTGCCATGCTTTGGCAATTGGGGCCTGACTTCATCCAAGGCAGCTACGTGAACGAACCCATGCCGAGCATGAACTACGAATTTGCCTCGTTCAACTAACACTCGCGGCAGGAGGCACTCCTGCCGCGACATACATTAGTTGGTATGGCGGTCGCTGATGCCAAGCAAATACAAAATACCATCCAGCCCCAGGGTCGAAATCGATTGCTTGGCATTTTCTCTAACGATGGGTTTAGCCCGAAAGGCAATTCCCAATCCGGCAATACTCAGCATCGGCAAATCGTTAGCCCCATCACCCACCGCGATAACCTGTTCTAAATTTAAACCTTCACGCTGGGCGATGTCGCGCAACAACTCCGCCTTGCGCTGGCCGTCAACAACAATGCCCTCAACCTCACCGGTCACCCTGCCATCCCGAATCACCAGCTCATTGGCATACACATAATCGATACCGAGCTTTTGCTGGAGATACTGGCCAAAGTAGCTAAAGCCGCCAGACAATATCGCGGTCTTATAGCCTAGCTGTTTTAGGGTAGACACGAGTTTTTCGGCGCCCTCAGTAATTTTTAAGCTGGCGGCAATGCCCTCAAGCACGGACTCATCCAAACCTTTGAGCAGGGCAACTCGCGCCTTAAAACTCTCGGTAAAATCAATTTCGCCGCGCATAGCCCGCTCGGTAATCTCGGCAACCTGATCGCCAACACCCGCCGCTTTTGCTAACTCGTCAATGACCTCGGCTTCAATCAGGGTTGAATCCATATCAAAGGCCACCAAGCGCCGCGTTCGCCGGAACATATTGTCTTCTTGATAGGCAATATCAATATCCAGCTCACTCGCTAAGTGCAGTAGCTCCCGACGGAAGTCGGAGGCATCCACTAAATTGCCCCGCACCGACAACTCAACACAGGCTTTAGACTGCTGTGCGACCCCTTCTAATGGCACCCGACCAGACAAACGGTCAATACGGTCGATATTAAGCTCATAACGCGACACAATATCGGTGACACTGGCAATATGACGCCCAGTGATTTTGCGCGCCAACAGCGTCACTATGTGGCGCTGCTTGCCCTGCCCTGTCACCCATTGATTATAGCTCTCGGGGCTAACAGGTAAGAATCGCACCTGCATTTGCATTTCATGGGTGCGAAACAGGATATCTTTTAGAATACTCGCCGCTTCAGCGCTGGCGGGCACCTCTACCAACAAACCCAGCGCTAAATTATCGTGTATTACCGCTTGACCAATATCGAGGATATTCACCCCGTGGTCAGCTAGAATACCGGTAATGCTACTGGTCACCCCCGGACGATCATCTCCGGCAATATTGATCAATATGATTTCGTTCACACCACCCCCTACGGTAATCGGCGTATTGTAGCGGTTGACGGGATTCCACCCAAGTGCTGCGAGCCTTGATATACTCGCATTACCAATAAAACTTCTAATTCCGGATGGAATGATAGTAAATGCTAAAGCAGCTCCTAAAGCTCCCCTTATCTGCCAAGTGCGGATTGATTACCGCGCTCATTTGCGCGCTTGCTGGCCTAACCTTATTACTCACCAGCATGACCGCCAGCAAGCAAATACTGCTGGAAACCACCCGCATGATTGGCCAGCAGTGGACCAATCAACTCGCCTCGCAAAGCCAGCAAGCACTGCTGCGCAACGACAAGGTTAGTTTACAAGCCATACTGCAGGACTATATTAATAGCCCGCTGATTGTCTACGGCAGTATTTCGAATGCCCGTGAAGAAGCCGTCGCAGAAGCAGGCCACTGGCGCGCAGAAAACCTCAATTACGAAGCGCAGGTCGCCGCCGATGGCCGCCTAGGTTTAGTTAAACTCTCGCTGAGCCGAGAATTAATTGGCGATGAAATTCGCGATCTCGGTAAAACCCTACTGATTTTAACCGGACTGCTTGCCTGCTTTAGCTACGCCATTGTTGCCGTACCGTTGCGCCGCATTGAAGAAATCCTAGAGCTGGCGAGGGCCAGACTAGCGCAACCGCTGCGCAATGATGATTGCTTGTATCGCGGCAGCGACAGCCTCGGCAAGCTCCTCGAAGAGATCCACAAACCCCAAATACGCCTGAGCAAACTCGGCAAAAATCGCTTTAAAGATTATTATGTGCTGCACTGCCACTGGCAGGCCTACGATGCCTTGCACGCCCAGATGGCCCCCGACAGTTTCCGCGAACACCTGCGCACCAGCTACGCCCGAGGCGAGGCCATTGCAAGACTCTACCACGCCGATATAGTGGTACATCGCCACAATGCCATCAGCCTGCGCTTTTTTGAAGTGCCCGACACCGATCACCCGCTATTCCGCGCGCTATGCTGCGCCGAGCTATTTCAAAAGCTCGATAAAATTTTACGCAGCCGCGCCGGTATCGCCCATATTCTTGGCGAGGGCGATCATTGGGAGTGTGCATCACTGGAGTGCGCCGCCATCGATCAACTGCACGGTGCCACCGCCGAGGGCAAAGGCACCTGGCTAGATAAAAGCAGCCGGCAACACGAGCGTATAGAGGCGTGGGGCGATTTCCGCGGCAATCAGGTAATAGGTATGAAGTCGCCGTATAACGAATTGCTTGAGCGTCAGCAGACTCAGCTAAAAAAGCTGAGCCTTGAATCCTTCAAGCAAGACAGTTTACGCCAACACGAAGACCCTACAGACAGCCCTAATTAATTAGGGCTGATGGCCTCCAAGGCATCTACTTTTTGGAAGCCGCGGGGCAATTTGTGACCACGACGGCCGCGCTCACCCACATAGTGTTCGAGCTCAGCAAACTTAAGGGATAAATGGCGCTTGCCAGAAATCACCTTCAACACGTCCCGCTCACCAAAGATCGTCACTGCCGTCACATACTCTTCACGGCTCGCTAGGCGCGCCGACGGAATCCCAATCATCTTATTGCCCTTGCCACGCGGCATGACAGGTAATTCTGCGGCAGGAAAAATCAACATCCGACCTTCCGTCGTCACCGCCACCACATAGCTATTGGTCAATTCGGCAATGGCAATCGGTGGTAGCACTTTTGCGCCGTTCGGCAAGGTTAAGGCTGCTTTGCCCGCCTTATTCTTGCTCTGCAACTCGGCCAATTTGGCAATAAAACCATAGCCCGCATCCGAGGCGAGTAAGTAATAGCCCTCGTCACCGCCCATCATCATGCCGGTAAAGCTCACTCCGGAAGGCGGATTAATTCGACCAGTTAACGGCTCACCCTGGCCCCGCGCCGACGGCAGGGTGTGCGCCGCTACGGTATAACTGCGTCCGGTACTGTCGAGAATAATCACAGGCTGATTACTGCGACCCCGCGCAACCAAGTTATAGCGGTCGCCAGATTTATAACTCAAACTCACTGGGTCAATATCATGGCCTTTACCGGCGCGGATCCAGCCCATTTCCGACAAAACCACGGTAACGGGTTCGGCAGAGACAATATCTTCCTCCAAGAAGGCCTTAGCCTCTGCACGCACCACCAATGGTGAGCGGCGCTCGTCGCCAAACTCCTCGGCGACCGCCAGCAATTCTTTGCGAACTAGGGTTTTCATACGCCGAGATGAGCCTAGGATTTGCTCTAGCGAATCGCGTTCCTTCGCTAACTCTTCTTGTTCGCCGCGAATTTTCATCTCTTCAAGCTTAGCTAACTGCCGCAATTTTAATTCTAAAACCGCTTCAGCCTGAGTATCCGTCAAATCAAAGCGCGCCATCAATACGGGCTTGGGCTGCTCCTCTTCGCGAATAATGGCGATAACCTCGTCAATATTCAAAAAGGCAATTAATAAGGCGTCGAGAATATGTAAGCGCTTAAGCACTTTGTCCAAGCGGAATTCAAGGCGACGGCGCGTAGTGTTGGTTCGAATCTCTAGCCATTCGCTAAGAATTTTATCCAGGCTTTTCACCTGAGGGCGACCGTCAAGGCCGATCATATTCATATTGACCCGGTAACTGCGCTCCAGATCCGTGGTGGCAAACAAGTGATTCATTACCGCTTGCGCATCAACCCTATTGGAACGGGGTATAACCACTAATCGCGTGGGATTCTCATGGTCAGACTCGTCGCGCAAGTCCACTACCATCGGCAGCTTTTTGGCCTGCATCTGCGCGGCAATTTGCTCTAGCACTTTGGAACCTGAAGTCTGATGCGGCAGCGAGGTAATAACAATATCGTCACCCTCTTCCTGCCACAGCGCACGCATGCGCAGCGAGCCACGGCCGGTTTCATACATTTTACGCAAGTCTTCCGGCGGTGTGATAATTTCAGCATCAGTCGGAAAATCAGGGCCTTTAACATGCTCACACAGTTCGGCTACCGAAGCATTGGGCGCATCTAACAAATGTATGCAGGCGCTGACTACTTCACGCAAATTATGGGGCGGAATATCAGTGGCCATGCCCACCGCAATACCGGTGGTGCCATTGAGCAGTATATTCGGCACCCGCGCCGGCATGGTCGACGGCTCATCCATCGCGCCGTCAAAATTTGGCACCCAATCAACCGTGCCCTGACCCAGCTCGCTCAATAACACTTCAGCGTATTTGGTGAGCTTAGACTCGGTATAACGCATTGCCGCGAATGACTTTGGATCGTCGGGGGAACCCCAGTTACCCTGACCGTCAATAAGCGGGTAACGGTAGGAGAAGTCCTGGGACATCAACACCATCGCCTCGTAGACCGCGCTGTCACCGTGGGGGTGGAATTTACCAATGACGTCACCGACGGTGCGCGCCGACTTTTTATACTTAGCGTTGGCTTTGAGCCCCAGCTCGCTCATGGCGTAGACAATCCGCCGCTGCACTGGTTTTAAGCCATCGGCAATATTTGGCAGGGCGCGATCGAGAATAACGTACATCGAGTAGTCCAAGTAGGCTTTCTCGGTGTAGGTCTTTAATGGCATTTGTTCGACGCCGTCAGCGCCAATCACGATAGTTTCCGACATACAGTGTTATTTAATCCTTAAACAATGATTCTAGAGTCTAATCACAGCAAACAGACGTAAACCCATTCCTGTGTTCAGCCCCTAATTTAATACAACTCCTCGATACGGCAGCAATGCGGGCTAGTGAACATTCACTGTCGTACGGGTAATTACGAAGGGTTAAATCCGCCCAGCCCCCTATACTTGATTACAAGTTAACCAAAGGAGAACTGAAATGGCCGCCCCAAAAGTTGTTAGACTAGCAGAATATCGTCAAAATACGCAGCAGATGCATATCGACGACATTAGCGCCCAGGCATTTCTGTTCCTACAAGAGCAAGCCCAGGAACACGACCTACCAATGCGTGTTTTACTCCGCGAGCATTTACTCGGCCTCGCCTGCGTCGTCAAAGCCGTTGAAGGTCTAGATGAAGCGCAAAACTGGCTCGCCTTAATCAGTGATGAAATCAATCACGGTGGCTCAATCGAAATCCAGTAAGTACCTCAATGTGCGGTGATTTTCTGTTCACCGCAGCGCTCACACCGGTATACCGTCACTAACTTACCCTGCTTTACATCAAACTGCTTAGCCTTATCTACCCGCCATTTATGATGCCCCTCACGGCATAAGCTGCTCACTGCCTTGCGCCCCGATGGGCGACGTTTAAACGAGATGACCTCGCCCATAGCGTTTCTCCATTATATTCAACCCGGCAAAGCTACCACTGGGCGAATTTCACGATTACTATACGCGGCTTAAGATTGCGGTGCGATATCCAATCGCGACGAGGAGACAAGATGGAAATCAGCAAAAATAAAGTGGTGTCGTTTCACTACGAACTTCGCGATAGTCAGGGCACGGTATTAGAAAACAATTTTAACGATACCCCGTCGCTATATATGCACGGCGCCGACAATATCATCAGCGGCTTAGAAGCGGCCATGGCGGGTCACAAAGTGGGCGAAGAGTTTGAGGTAACCCTCGCACCTGAAGACGCCTACGGCCACGTAGAGCCCAATAAACAAGAGCGTATTCCTGCTAAATACCTCAAGCACGAAGGCAAAATGAAGCCCGGCCAAGCGATTAGCTTCAATACCGACAAGGGCATGCGCCAAGCGACCGTGGTTAAAGTTGGCAAATTTGCGGTCGATATTGACCTCAATCACCCACTTGCGGGCCAGACCTTAAGCTTTAAAGTGCTAATCAAGGACATTCGCGACGCCACTGACGAAGAAATTCGTCACCGTCACGCCCACGGCGAAGGCGGACATCAGCACTAAAGGCCAAATTCGCCTTAGCGCCACTGGGCCACCGCCTTGCGAATAAAATCCATGACGGTGGCCCGGTTTTGCATGCCCGCATGCGGATGGTTAAAGGTTTCAATATGACCACCATCGTAACTGAGCAGCTGGCGCGGCGATGCGGCCGCAGCGTATAGCGCCACCGCATTTGCATATGGCACAACGGGATCGCTGCGGCCATGAATCAACAATAGCGGCAGCGGCGCAATCTCAGCAACTTCGGCAATCAAATCCTGGCCCTTGGGCATCGCCCACGCGACCGGACATTGAAAAGGCCACGTCACGTAATTAGCGGCTGCCACGGTCTTGGCAATAGCGCTATAACCAGTAAATCCTGCGTCTAAAATCACCCCTGCTAAATTAGCAAATTCGCTGCGATGACGCGCCACAACGACGCCCGCCAAACTCGCGCCCAGGCTTTGACCTAAGACCAGAATCGGCGTTTCTTGTAGCGGAGGCTGAGCTTGTAACCATACCAAACTCGCGAGAATATCCTCTTGCGCCGAGGCGACACTTGGTCGGCCTCGTGAGCCACCATAACCGCGGTAATCAATGAGCAGTACATTGACCCCCTGCGCGGGCAGCCAATACACACTGGCCAAATGAGTACTGATATTTTCAGCATTGCCGTGGGCAAATAGCAGTGTTGCCGTGGCCTCGCCCACTGCGGGCAGCCACCAGCCATGCAGCGTAGCGCTGCCATCGACCGTGATCTGCACATCGCTATAGTTCAAGCCAACATCGGCCGGGGTCCGCAACAATTGCTGCTGCGGGAAAAACAGCAGGCCTTCACAAGCACTAAGCTGAAAGCATAACAGCAGCAAAACACCGGGCTTGCGCCAGCATAAAGCCACAGCCACCATCCGACTAAAGCTCAAAAATAATAGCGCCATTGCAACTCTATTCCCGTCGACTCGCCCCAGGGTTGATGACGGTAGGCCACCGAACCGCGCAGGGCATACGCGCTCGACAAGGCCCAATTACTGCTAACGCTAACGCTGCGACGCTCGCCGTCACCGCCAAAATCACTGTAGCGAAAGCTCAGCTCCGTCGCCAGCACAGCGCCCTGCCACAACTGCCCCAACGCGACGTGTGGCGCGAGACGTAAATGCTGCTTCGCATCTCCGTTATATTCCAAGCGCAGCCCCGGCAGCACATACGCCACGCCACCCAACACGTCGGCACTATAGCCCGCTCCGCCGCTAATACGACTAACCAAACTCTGTTCAGGCGCGTCGTCTAAACGCTCTAGCCCGGCGTCGACCTGCCAACTCAGCGGCGAAAAAAAGCCATTGCGCGGCGCCAATGAACGGATCGCCACAGGGTCAAAGCGCTGCAATTGAATATTATCATCGCCCGCGTCACGACCTTCCTGCCAGCGCACTTCTACACGCCCCATGCTCAAGCTTGCACCCGCGGGATATCCGGCAGCGGAATCTAAAGCATCGTGATAACTAATCCGCCACTCAGCGGTACTGTACTGACGGTCATCACGGGAACCCACATTCAATGCAAATAAGGATGTCGGGTGTCCCTGATCCGGCTTGGCCGGTGATGGCGCTTGTGGCCACTCGACCCGGTCGTGACCCTGCACTTCACGCAGCAGCGCCAGACTACGCGCAGCCCCCGCGCTGCTGCGCTGCGCGCGATTATCGCTGTAACGCAAATAGCGGTAAGCGGTCATCGCCATGGCCTGACGCTCTCGGCCTGAATAGCGAGCAAATTCTGCGCTCGCAAGGGCATCATCGCTTCTCGCCAACGCCTTTATTAACTCTCGCTGCTCACCATTAAAGTCCGCCAGCAATAATTCAAGCTCAACCCGCTTCGACGCGCGATACTCCGGCTCTTCCGCCAAACCAGCATCGATAACCTCCCGCACGGTATCGATGGGCATTGCCGCGCGGGTAAAGCGGGAGGTCAAATCCACGTCCGGCAGCGCCACTTCCAGTAACTCTAGCAGTCGGAAAGAACAGTTTTCGTCAAAGTAATAATAATCAAAATTAATCTCCCGCAATTCCCAAGTATGCGCCAGCAGAGTATCGATTTGTTCGGCGCTCAAACGCAGGGGGTAGGCCCACATATCGCGGTTTTCTAGACGGCTATACTCCTGAATTTTTTCATAATAAGGCTGCATACTGAACAGTCCAGGGTATCCCCCCACGATGCCCCGATACGCATATAACAAACCGTTTTCGCCAGTGGGAATATTCGCTGCAAAATTCAGCGCGTAAGATAAAAAGGCGCTCTCGCTGCGCTCACCCGCCGGGTCAAGCCGTAAAAAGGTATGGCCATACATTGACGAGGGGCTGTTTAAATAGCTCGCAGCCAGCACCAAAACCACTCGATTTATATCAGTTTGCGTCCGCCACTGTTGATACTCGGCACAGTGCGCCAACAAGGTTGGTGGCAATACACCCCGCTGCTGCAGCCATTGGTAACGAGCGGGAAAACGGCAGGCCGTTGACTGAGGGTCCTGCGCAAAAGCAGCTAATGTTGCAACAAGTTCGGCAGTCCGATTACTTGGACCGTCTTTAGCAAGAAAAAACCGGGGGTCATCAATATAGCTGTGTTTATTTTCGCCCCGGGGAATATGCAGCAAAGCTCGCCATGAATTACTCTGTGCCAGCGCGCTTACGTCTACGCCCTGACGAGCAGCATCTACGGCGAAGGCGGGAACGCAGAATACAAACCCCATCATTGCAGCGAGTAAACGCGTCATAAAATTCCTTGTATAAAAAAACGGCCCCGAGGGACCGTTATCGCACTGATAAAAAGAAATTTAGGCAGCGTATTTCGCTAAGCGCTGATCACTTTTCATAATTTGAAACATGGACGCCACCACCGCATCGGCGTTGACATCACCCTGTGGGAACAGGCTGTCAAAGTGCTGGTGCATTGCCGCCTTAAATACCGGGCGATCTTCTGCACTGATACCCAGTGACACTGCAACAGCCGTTAATGCTTCGCCATCGCCACGGGCAACGTCTTCAGAGAACTCGTCCATGATAGCGCCGACATTAATCATTTTCTTGCCGCCGTAGGTCAAGGTGCCGTCGGCTGAACAACCGTTGGTGCCCAAGGTCATGCCAAAGGTGTTATTACCAGACGTGCCATTGGTGATTGACGCAACCAAATGCGAAGGCAATCCAGATTGACCGGCAAACAGCATATTGCCCCAACCACAATTCGGTCCACCCGGTGCAACCGCGAACGAAGCGCTAGAAAAAGCCATTACAGCCGAGGCCAATAGTAATTTTTTCATTCAAAATCCCCTTTGTTGTTTTATACATTTTTAACCGCACCCGAAGATTACCACAGCGGGCCATACTGTCTACGGCAAATTTAGTGCGCCAAATAGCAAGTAACGTAAATATCGAGACAAAAAAAACCCCGCAGTGCGGGGTTTAGCTCAAGCAAGAAAGCAGCGCTTATTCAGCGGCAGGCTCACCTTGCTCTTCAGTTGCCGCTTCCGCTGCAACTTCTTTAATGGACAGCTTGATACGGCCACGGGCGTCAACGTCTAGGACTTTAACCTGTACGTCTTGACCTTCGGTCAGGTAGTCGCTAACGTTCTCGACACGCTCATCTGAAATCTGTGAGATGTGTACCAGACCGTCTTTACCCGGCAGAATCGTAACAAAGGCACCAAAATCAACGATACGCGCCACTTTACCGGTGTAAATTGCACCGACTTCAGCTTCAGCAGTAATCGCCAGAATACGGTTAACCGCATCGTCACGTGAGGCAGCATCAGAACCGTAAACGCGGACAGTGCCGTCGTCTTCGATATCGATCTGCGCACCAGTCTCTTCGCACATTGCGCGAATAGTGGCGCCGCCTTTACCGATGATGTCGCGAATCTTGTCAGAATCGACTTTCATCACGTGCATGCTTGGCGCGTTGTCTGACACATCGCTGCGCGAGCTAGCCAAGATTTGGTTCATCTGACCAAGAATCAACAAACGAGCCTGCTGAGCCTGCTCCAGAGCGACTTCCATGATCTTCTGGGTAATACCCTCGATCTTAATGTCCATCTGCAGCGCCGTTACGCCGTCGGCGGTACCAGCAACTTTAAAGTCCATATCGCCAAGGTGATCTTCGTCGCCCAGGATGTCGGTCAGAACAGCGAAGCGCTCGCCTTCTTTAACCAAACCCATCGCGATACCAGCAACAGGCGCCTTCAGCGGAACACCGGCATCCATCAAAGACAAGCTGCCAACACAGACCGAAGCCATGGAGCTTGAACCGTTAGATTCAGTAATCTCTGATACAACGCGAATGGTGTACGGGAACTCTTCAACGCTCGGCAATACCGCTTCCAAGCTGCGACGTGCCAACCGGCCGTGACCGATTTCACGACGACCTGTGCTGCCCATACGACCACACTCGCCTACTGAGTAGGGAGGGAAGTTATAGTGCAATAGGAAGTGGTCTTTAAACTCGCCCTGCAATGCGTCAACAAACTGGCCGTCGCGAGACGTGCCCAATGTTGCCACACCAATCGCCTGAGTTTCACCGCGAGTAAACAATGCAGAACCGTGAGCTTTGCCCAATACGCCAACTTCAACATTAATTGGACGTACAGTGCGGCCGTCACGGCCATCGATACGCGGCTCGCCATTAAGAATACGCTGACGAACAATTTGCTTTTCCAGCTTGGCAAAAACACCTTTCACATCATCGGCGCTGTACTGGGCGTTTTCACCAGTTGCTAATGCAGCGATCGCTTCATTGCGCAATTCGCTAACTTTGGCGTAACGTAACATTTTGTCAGTAATGCGGTAGGCATCGCCCAAACCGGCTTTAAAGCCTTCGGCAACGGCGCCCAGTAAAGCAGTATTTTCCGCTTCTGGCTGCCAATCCCAAGAAGGTTTGCCCGCGTCTGCCGCAAGCTCTTTAATGGCTTGGATAACCGCTTGCATTTCTTGGTGAGCGTAAAGTACGCCACCGAGCATTTGATCTTCAGTCAGCTGCTTAGCTTCTGACTCAACCATCAATACGGCGTCTTGAGTACCAGCAACAACCATGTCCAGCATGCTGGTTTTCAGCTGTTCAAACGTCGGGTTAAGGGTATAACCGTCTTCGGCAGTGAAACCAACACGGGCTGCACCAACTGGGCCAGCGAACGGCGCGCCAGAAATAGCCAACGCTGCAGAAGTACCGATCAGCGCTGCGATATCTGGATCGTTTACTTTGTCTGCAGACATTACCGTACAGATAACCTGAACTTCGTTCTGGAAACCCTTGGGAAACAGTGGACGAATCGGACGGTCGATCAAACGTGACGTCAGCGTCTCTTTTTCAGAGGGACGCGCTTCGCGCTTAAAGAAACCACCAGGGATTTTACCCACAGCGTAGGTGCGCTCTTGGTAGTGCACAGATAGCGGAAAGAAATCCTGACCTGGCTTGGCAGATTTTGCTGCAACCACAGTACACAGAACTTGAGTTTGATCGATAGTAACCAATACCGCACCGCTAGCCTGTCTGGCTATACGACCGGTTTCCAGAGTGACAGTTTGGCCGCCCCACTGGAATGTTTTAGTAACGGGATTCACGGAGTAATTCCTCCCAAAATAAGGATGATAAAAGTAATAAGGGGGCCTCTAAGGCCCCCTCACTTATTCTTCTTAGCGACGCAGACCTAAACGCTTGATCAGCTTGCTGTAACGCTCTTGGTTTTTACGCTTGAGGTAATCCAGCAATTTACGACGCTGGTTAACCATACGGATCAAACCACGACGTGAGTGGTGATCTTTTTTGTGGCCTTCGAAGTGACCTTGTAGCTTGTTAATATTGACGGTCAGCAGTGCAACTTGCACTTCTGGTGAACCAGTATCGCCTTCGGCGGTTTGGTAGTCTTTAACAACTTCAGCTTTCTCGACAGCAGATAATGCCATTTTTACATTCCTTAAGTACGAATATGCGTTTATCAATCGAGCCTGACCGCGCATATTTACAGTCAGGTTCGGAAGCCCAGAATCAACTCAAAGCTTCATTTTTCCTATTACACGAGCTATTTTGTGTCAGCTTCGCAAAATCAGCCGCGCATTATCCCATAGTTGAAAGCAAACGACGAGGCGTAACTCGCCCATCGTCTAAAATTTCACCAATTCCCATGAATTCGCCCTCATTACTGCTTAGCACGACCATGCCTTCGGTAGGCGCACCAGAAACCTGAACCGCCTGCCCCTGGCGCAAATAATAGGCAGCGGTATCGCCAAGAGTGAGGGTATTCATATGCCCAAGCGCATCACTAATGGGTAACAATAAGGCGTCTAGCCCCTCAAAATCCCCAGCATCACGCAGTGCTTGAATCGCTTCAGTCGTCACCACCTGAGCCTCGCAAAACGGCCCGGCCTGCAAACGGCGCAGGGTCGCTACGTGAGCCCCGACCCCGAGTGCGGCGCCCAAGTCCTCCGCCAGCGAGCGTATATAGGTGCCTTTAGTGCACACCACCCGCACCACCGCTTCCGCCAAAGGCCCCGCAGTAAATGACTCTAGCTCAAATTCCCGAATTGTCACGGGTCGCGCTTCACGCTCGACAGTAATCCCCTTGCGCGCCAAGGCATACAAGGGCTTACCATCGCGCTTGAGCGCAGAGTACATTGGCGGCACCTGTAGAATATCACCGCGCAAGGTATCGATCTGAGCCTCAAGCTGTGCGGCGGTTATATTTGAAGCGTCGTGCTCAGCGAGTATCTCACCTTGGGAATCACCGGTATCAGTCTGCTGACCAAATACAAAGGTGCTGCGGTATTCTTTATCCGCTTCCAGTAAGTACTGAGAAAATTTGGTCGCCTCGCCAAAGCACACCGGCAATACACCGGTAGCCAAGGGATCAAGCGCGCCGGTGTGACCGGCTTTAGTAGCGTGGTAGATGGCGCGGGCGACAACCATCGCACCATTAGAAGAACGACCAGGGGGTTTATCCAGCACCAAGATGCCGTTAATCGGTCGCCCTTTACGAGCTTTTGCCAAAACTATTCCCCGTCATCTTCCGGGTAGCGGCTGCGGTCAGACGCGACCGCATCCTGAATCAATTTACTGATGTGTTGACCACGATTAATACTGCTATCGTAGTAAAAACGCAGCTGCGGGGTAGTCCGCGCATTGTTGATTTTAGCCACTTGGCTGCGTAAAAAACCCGAAGCTTTATTGAGCACGTCTAAAGATTCCTTGGCCTCTTCGGCCGAATCTTTACCCATGACCGTGACGTAAATTTTGGCGTGACTCATGTCGCGACTGACTTCTGCATCAATCACGCTAACCATGCCAAGACGCGGGTCCCGCAGCTCTTTCTGGATAAAACTACCCAGTTCGCGCTTCAGGAAATCCGCAATACGTGCTGTGCGACTAAATTCTTTCAATTGACCTTATACCCCACGACGCGCGCCCTTAAAGGCTACGCGCGATTTCCTTCACTTCATAAACCTCGATCTTGTCACCGGGGCGTACATCTTTGTAGTTCTTAACGCCGATACCACACTCAGTACCGTTTTTAACTTCAGCAGCATCGTCTTTAAAGCGGCGTAGCGACTCAAGCTCACCTTCGTAAATAACCACGTCGGCACGTAACACTCGAATGCGCTTATTGCGGTAAACCGTACCTTCAATAACCATACAGCCGGCAATATCACCAAACTTAGGCGAACGGAAGACGTCACGCACTTCGGCAACACCCACGATCTCTTCGCGCATTTCTGGGCTAAGCATACCGGTCAGAGCGGCGGTTACATCGTCGATAACATCGTAGATTACGCTGTAGTAGCGCAGATCTACGCCTTCGTTCTCAGCCAACTTACGGGCGCTGGAATCGGCGCGAACGTTAAAGCCGAACATCACCGCACCAGAAGTCAGTGCCAAGTTCACGTCAGTTTCAGTAATACCACCGACACCGGCAGAAACGATATTAACGTTAACTTCTTCGTTACCAATATCCATCAACGACGCTTGCAAGGCTTCTAGCGAGCCGCGAACATCGGTTTTCAAGACGATATTCAAAATCCGGCGCTCGGCGGTTTCCATGCTTTCAAACATGCGATCTAGCTTAGCGGCTTGCTGGCGCTTAATACGCTGCTCGCGCTCGCGAACCTGACGGAAGTCAGCAACTTCGCGGGCACGCTTATCATTTTCGACAACCACAAAACTGTCACCCGCATCTGGAGTGCCATCAAGGCCGAGAATCTCAACGGGAATCGACGGGCCAGCTTCTTTCACTGGCTTGCCATTTTCATCCATCATGGCGCGAACGCGACCACTGCACTGACCAGCCAAGACGATATCGCCCTGCTTCAAGGTACCGCTCTGGATCAGCAAGGATGCAACCGCACCGCGGCCTTTATCCAAACGCGATTCAATGACCAAGCCCTGTGCTGGCAGATCAGGAGCCGCCTTCAATTCAAGCAATTCAGCCTGTAATAGTACCGCGTCAAGCAGCTTGTCGATGCCTTCACCAGAGTGCGCAGAAACATACACAAACTGGGTGTCTCCGCCCCACTCTTCAGAAATTACATTGCGCTGAGAAAGCTCGTTCTTAACACGTTCAGGGTCAGCGCCCTCTTTATCCATCTTATTCACTGCAACAACCAGCGGTACACCCGCGGCTCTAGCGTGAGTAATCGCTTCTTCGGTCTGCGGCATTACGCCGTCGTCCGCTGCCACGACGAGAATAACAATATCTGTACTCTTGGCACCGCGAGCACGCATTTGGGTAAATGCCGCGTGACCAGGGGTGTCGAGGAAGGTGATCATGCCGTGACCAGTTTCAACGTGGTAGGCACCGATGTGCTGGGTAATACCACCCGCCTCGCCGCTGGCAACCTTGGCTTTACGAATATAATCGAGTAGCGAGGTTTTACCGTGGTCAACGTGACCCATAACGGTAACTACCGGTGCACGGGCAACCATGGTGCCTGCGCCGCGAGCGCCAAGCGTCTCTTCCAAGGCTTCTTCTACTGCGTCTTCAGAAACCAACTTAACAGTGTGGCCCATTTCCTCAACAACCAGCTGAGCCGTGTCCTGATCAATAGGCTGATTGATGGTAACCATCAAGCCCATTTTTATCATTTCCTTAATAACTTCAGCGGCCTTCACCTTCATTTGCTGAGCTAGCTCAGCAGCGGTGGTGGTTTCGCCAACATTAACGGCGTAGACAATTTTATCTGTCGGCGCGTTAAAAGCGTGACGCTGTGCATCGTCCGGCAGCTTAAGGGTTTTCTTCTTACGGCGACCGCCACCGGCAAAACTGCCATCGAAATCATCACGCTTGTTACCGCGAGACTTACCGCCTTTACGACGCGGACGATCATCATCTCCGGCAGCAGCTGGCGCTGCGGCAGCACGACGATGATGGCGTGGCGCTGGCTTATCCTCACTGGGCTTGGCATCAGGAGCAGCTGGTGCTGGGCCCGCGCCTTTATCCGCGCTAGCAGGACTTGGCGCTGCAGCGGCTTTTTTGCGTGCTATGCGTTCGTCTTCATCGCGTTTTTTCTCGGCAACTACTGCAGCGCGACGTTCTTTAACCCGCTCTTCTTCCGCCTTACGACGCAATATAGCGCGCTGGCGAAGCACTTCTGGGTCAACATCTAATACGTTCTCGACCACTTCGCGATATTCGTCAGTCTTATTGGCGGGTGCTGGCTTGGCGACTTCCGCTACCGGTTCATCAGCAACAACCGGCTCTGGCGCAGGCTTTTCTTCTGCGACAGGAGGTTCAACCTTCACTGGCTCCGCTTTAACCGGCTCGGCCTTCACCGCTTCCGGCTCAGGAGTCGGCTCTGGCGCTTTTTCAGCTTCGACCGCAACTGGCTCTGCTGGCTTTTCTGCAGGCTCAACCTTCGCTGGCGCCTCAGCCACAACGGGCTCCGCGACAACTTCTGCAGCCGCCTTCGGCTCGTCTGCTGGCGCATCGCCGCGCAACAGCGCCTCTTCAGCCGCCGCTTCCGCGGACATTTCTGCCGGATCGCGCTTAACGTAAGTGCGTTTTTTACGCACTTCAATATTTACAGTCTTTTTGCCCGCGCCCGAACCTGTTTTTAAGGTGCTCAGGGTTTTGCGCTTCAGCGTAATTTGCTGGGGGGCCTCGGCTGATTCTCCGTGGCTCCGCTTTAAGAAAGTCAGCAGGGTTTGCTTGTCTTCATCGGACACAGCTTGCCCGGCAGCACTGTGTGACAGGCCCGCTTCTTTCATTTGTCGCAGCAGACGCTCGACAGGTGCGCCAACGACTTCTGCTAGCTGGCTCACGGTAACTTCAGCCATTCATCATTCTCCCAAAACGGTACGACTCGCTTATTTTGCAGATTCTTCTTCGTCTGCAAACCACGGAGCACGAGCAGTCATAATCAACTCTCCGGCCCGTTCTTTAGTCATATCTTCAATGTCGAGAAGATCTTCAACAGCCTGTTCGGCCAGATCTTCCATCGTTACTACGCCACGGCTGGCAAGAATGAACGCTAGATGTTTTTCCATCCCGTCCATTGTCAACAAGTCTTCAGCCGGTTCGGCACTTTCCAAAACTTCTTCGCTGGCAATTGCTTGCGTCAGCAGTGCATCTTTCGCTCTAGCCCGCAGTTCTTGGGCCAAATCTTCGTCAAAGCCATCAATTGACATCATTTCTTCTAAAGGAACATAGGCCACCTCTTCCAGCGTGGTGAAACCTTCCTCTACCAAAACTTCTGCAATGTCTTCGCCAACATCCAGGGCTTCAACAAAATAACTAATGATATGACCCGATTCTTGCTCGTGCTTGGCGGACATTTCCTCAATGCTCATCACATTGATTGTCCAGCCCGTCAACTGACCCGCAAGACGCACATTCTGTCCTGCGCGACCAATCGCCTGCGCCAAATTATCATCGGCCACACCAACGTCCATGGTGTGGGTATCTTCGTCGACAACAATCGACTCCACTTCAGCAGGGGCCATCGCATTGATGACGAGCTGAGCTGGGTTGTCGTCCCACAAAATTATGTCTACGCGCTCGTTGCCAAGCTCGCCAGAAACCGCCTGCACTCGCGAACCACGCATACCGACACAGGCACCAACTGGGTCAATACGACCATCGTTAGTTTTCACGGCGATCTTAGCGCGCGAACCTGGATCGCGCGCTGCAGCACGAATCTCAATTACTTCTTCATTAACTTCAGGCACTTCAATTTTGAAGAGTTCAATTAACATCTCTGGGCAAGCGCGGCTCAAAAATAACTGCGGACCACGAGCCTCAGGACGGACATCCGCCAAAATAGCACGCACCCGATCATTGATGCGGAACACTTCCCGCCCAACCAATTCTTCACGTGGCAATAAGGCTTCAGCGTTGCCACCTAAATCAACAATAATACTGTCGCGGGTGACTTTCTTAACCGTGCCGTTGATCAGCTCACCAACACGATCTTTGTATTCATCGACGATCTGCGCGCGCTCGGCCTCACGCACCTTCTGGACAATTACCTGTTTGGCGGTTTGCGCAGCAATGCGACCAAAGCCAACATTCTCGACGACTTCTTCATATACATCGCCAGCCTTAAGGTCCGCGCTGTATTCGTGCGCCTCTTCCAAGGTTAAATGGGTTCCCAACAAAGCCATCTCGTCGTCTGGCATAACCAGCCAACTCCGAAAAGTTTGGTAGTCACCGGTAACGCGGTCAATTACCACGCGGATATCTGAGTCTTCGTCGTAGCGCTTTTTCGCCGCTGTCGCCAAGGCCTGCTCAATGGCCTCGAAAATAATAGTTTTTGACACACCCTTCTCGTTAGAGACGGCCTCAACTACCAATAATATTTCTTTACTCATGATCCGCCTCTTTCCGCAGCCGGCTATTGAAATTAGCGCGTCCGATTAAAACCGGGGCACAACATTCGCTTTATCAATCTGATCGAAGGGCAGCAAATACTCATGCTCCTCTGCCGTCAGTACCACATCGCCGTCTTCAATGCCCGTCAGGCGACCAAGGAATTTACGGCGTCCTTCAAAAGGAATTCGCAAACGAACACTGATATCGCTACCAATGTACTGAGCGTACTGCTCTAAGGTATACAAGGGACGATCCATGCCCGGCGATGAAACTTCAAGATTATATTCTCCGGCAATTGGATCTTCGACATCCAATACACCGCTAATCTGATGACTCACCTTGGCGCAATCATCCACACCAATACCGTTCTCACTGTCGATATACACACGCAGCAAAGTATGGCGCCCCTGAGACTGGTGATCCAAGCCCCATAGCTCGTAACCCAGCGCTTCCACGCCAGGTCTAATTAACTCTTCAATTTTGACGGTCTTACCGGACAAGTTCACTACCCACCAATAAAAAATGGGCCCAAGGCCCACTCGAAATTCCTTAACGCATGCCCTATGGCAATACGAAAAAGCCCCTGTACAAGGGGCTTTTGAAAACTTCTGATCACCCCTAGGAAACCTTACATCCTAGGTCTAAAGCCCGCTCGCCACTATCGCGCTACCGACCCACTATCAGGAGGCCGCATTATAGTCGCTGCACCTATGCAGGTCAAGCTAGTAACACAGTGCGCCATGAGGGATCAGCTAAATTAACAACAACCCCAAGCCGCCAAATACACACCTATAACAAGTGGCAACCGCCGCTTGAATAAGCGACCAAAGAGAGGGAAGTCCGCAGGACCGAGCGCAAGCGAGTCAACACGGGACCGCGAAGCGGCTCACGCCGTACTGACACAAAAAAAGGGGGTCATCGCCCAGCGATAACCCCACGATTACAATGTGCCGACAAGCGGCAACCGCCGCTTGGATGACCAACCAAAGGGAGGGCAGTCCACAGGACCGAGCGCAAGCGAGTCAACGCGGGACCGCGAAGCGGCTCCCGCCGTACCAACAAAAAAAAGGGGCTATCGCCCTAAGCGATAACCCCACGACCATCACGTGCCGACAAGCGGCAACCGCCGCTTGGATGACCGACCAAAGGGAGGGCAGTCCGCAGGACCGAGCGCAAGCGAGTCAACGCGGGACCGCGAAGCGGCTCCCGCCGTACCAACATAAAAAAAGGGGCTATCGCCCTAAGCGATAACCCCTTTTTTTATGTTGGTGCCGAAGGCGGGACTTGAACCCGCACGAGCAATGCTCACCACCCCCTCAAGATGGCGTGTCTACCAATTTCACCACTTCGGCTAAAACTTTTACCTCGATCCTGCTTCCGGCATTTCTTCACTGGCCGGCATATCCATCGGCAACTCTTCAGACTGCGCCGGCATAGTCCCATCACCTACTGGAGCTACGTCGCGACTTTCTTGCAGCTCAGGAATATCAACAATAATGTCTTCCGAGCCACCGCTGCGCTGCTTGGCAACATACGCCAACGACAAACTGGTTATAAAGAAAACCGTTGCCAATATGGCGGTCGCGCGAGTCAGTACATTACCGCTGCCACTGCTGCCAAAAATAGTTTGCGAGGCACCAGAACCAAAAGAGGCCCCCATGTCTGCGCCTTTACCTTGCTGAACCAGAATCAGACCAATGATCGATAAACCAGCCAACACATGTACGATTAAAATTGCTTGTTCCATTACTCCGCCGCCCGACATATTGCGGAAAATTCCTGCGCATCAAGTGATGCACCACCTACTAAACCGCCATCAATATCCGCCTGCGCGAATAATTCACCTGCATTGGCCGCCTTAACACTGCCGCCGTACAGAATTCTTAAACCCTTCGCCAAAGGCTCGTCCTTTTTCGCAAACAAGGCACGGATAAATGCGTGCACTTCTTGAGCCTGCGATGGCGTCGCCGTCTTGCCAGTACCAATTGCCCACACTGGTTCGTAGGCAACCACAATACTGCGCATATCTTCAATGCTTAATACTGCAAACACCGACTGAAGCTGCTCAGCGATTACTTCTAAGGTTGCGCCATTATCGCGCTGACCTTCCGTCTCACCCACGCAAACTATCGGCGTTAAGCCCTGCGCTAAAGCTTGCTTCGCTTTTTGAGCAACACGCTCATTACTATCTTGGTACATAGCGCGACGCTCGGAGTGACCAACAATCACATACCGGCATCCTGCATCTGCTAACATGCCCGCAGACACTTCACCCGTATAAGCACCCTCACCAGCTTGCTCACACACGTTCTGTGCGCCGACCGCCACTGGCGAACCAGACATACCCTCGACAACACGCGCAATATACACTGAGGGTGGAAACACCGCGATATCAACACCGGGTTCCGATGGGAGTGCGGCTCTTAAATTCGCCATTAATTTTCCGATGCTGGCGCTATCGCCATACATCTTCCAATTACCTGCTACGAGACTACTCCGCATGCCATTTCCCTTAGCGCAAAATGGGCGCCAATCTTACATAAACTTATAAATACATACAAGGAGACGAGCGCTTAAGATGAAAGCTTTCTCACCTTATCTGCTAGACGCTGGCAAAGTGCCGTGACCTGCGCGGCATCTTCGCCCTCAACCATGACCCGCAACAGCGGCTCAGTTCCAGAAGCGCGCAATAATACCCTGCCTCGCCCTGCTAATTCCAGCTCAACCGCTTCAACTGCGGCGACTAATTCACTATTTTTTAGATCAACAGGTGAATTAATGCGCACATTTTCCATTATTTGCGGAAATTTACTTACTGGCGCCTTCAATTCCGCCAAGCTCTTACCGCTGCCAACGATTGCACCGACCACTTTCAAGGCCGCAACAATACCATCACCAGTGGTACTCACATCAGCGCAAATAATATGCCCCGAGTTTTCGCCACCCAAATCCCAGTCGAGCGCGTTCATTCGCTCTTTCACATAACGATCGCCAACATTCGCGCGCTCAAAGCCAACACCTAAATCTTTTAAGGCCAATTCAAAACCCAGATTTGACATCAGCGTGCCCACCACACCGGGACAAGGCTTACCGCGACGCAAACGCTCAGCGGCTATAATAAACAACAGCTCATCGCCATCGATCAGCTCGCCATCAGCATCGACAAATAAAACGCGATCACCATCACCATCAAAAGCGATGCCAAAATCAGCAGCTTCCGCTATCACTCTCCGCTGAAGTGCCGAGGGATGAGTAGAACCCACCTCAGCATTAATATTGACACCGTCCGGCGACGCACCCATCACAATGATTTCAGCACCAAGCTCAGTAAAAACTGCCGGGGCAACGTGATAGGTGGCGCCATGGGCGCAATCAAGCACGATGATCAGCCCTTTTAAGGACAGACCATTAGCGACCGTTGATTTACAGTACTCAATATAGCGACCCGCCGCATCATCGATACGCCGCACCTTACCAAGGTCTGCCGAATCGACTGTGGTCATAGTGAGATCAACAGCTGACTCAATGGCAAGCTCAACATCATCAGCTAGCTTGCTACCATCACCCGAAAAGAACTTAATACCATTATCGTAATAGGGATTATGGCTCGCACTAATAACAATACCGGCGCGCGCCTGAAATGTTCTAGTTAAATAGGCAATAGCCGGTGTTGGCATTGGCCCCAGCAACAACACATCAACACCAGCGGCAACAAGACCAGCTTCAAGCGCAGACTCAAACATATAGCCAGAAATACGGGTATCTTTGCCAATCAACACTTTACTGCGCCCTTCGCGCGCAAAAACCTGGCCTACCGCCCACCCTAGCTTAAGGACGAATTCAGGCGTAATTGCACCCTCGCCGACTCGTCCGCGCACGCCATCGGTGCCAAAATATTTTCTAGACATTTTCTATTTTCTCAAATTTTAAGGCCTGCGCTATACGCACGGCATCTACGGTTTCCTTAACATCGTGAGCCCGAATAATATGAGCCCCCCGCTCGACCGCCATCGCGGCCATTGCCACGCTTCCCGCCAAACGCTCAGCGACGGTGCGACCAGTAAGCGCACCAATCATTGACTTGCGCGACACGCCGACCAACACCGGGTACCCCCAGGCCACTATTTCAGGTAAACGCCGAAACAGCTCAAGATTGTGAGCAAGGTTTTTTGCAAAACCAAAGCCTGGATCGAGCACAATCTGGTCTTGGCTAATACCAGCGGCAACGCACGCAGCGACCCGCGCCCTTAAAAAGACCTCAACTTCCCCGCAAATATCCTGATATTCCGGATTATTCTGCATCGACACTGGATCACCCCGCATATGCATAAGGCAAACTGGCAAGCCACTGGCTGCAGCTTCTTGCAGGGCATTTGGCTGCTGCAGGGCGCGCACATCATTAATAAGTGCCGCGCCTAAAACGGCGCTTTCACGCATAACCGTCGCGTTACTGGTATCCACAGAAATGGCCACATCAAAGCGTTGCGCAATGGCTTCAACCACTGGCAGCACGCGCTGACACTCCTCAGCCTCCGACACCGGCGCCGCACCTGGGCGAGTAGACTCGCCGCCGATATCAATCAGGCGCGCGCCCTCCGCGCAGGCCAGATCCACTTGCGCTAAAATTTTATCGAGCAAAGCGGAGCCGGCGTGGTATTTACCGCCATCGGAGAAGGAGTCGGGAGTAACATTGATAATCGCCATAACCTGCGGCTTGCGCAGGTCTAAAAGGCGATCACCACAGCGTAGCTGCGATGAGGATTGAAAGCTGTGCATTGCCGACCTAGTGATCGCTCACCGAGTCAACGAAAGGGTCTTCAGGACGATCTTTTTTGTCCGCCTTAGGCGCCGGATCTTCATCGACCTCGTCCTTCACCGCGCGCCCACCGCGACGATCATCATCGTCCCAGCCCGCAGGTTTACGCGGAGTACGACCATTCATAATATCGTCAATTTGCTTGGCATCAATGGTTTCATACAGCATCAAGGCTTCAGCCATCACATCGAGCTTACCGCGATGCTCTTCCAAAATTTTACGCGCTGCGGCATAGCACTCGTCTATAATGCGACGCACTTCTTCATCGATCTGCCGCGCAGTTTCGCCAGAATGGCCCTTACCCGCCTGACCTGCAGAGCGACCAAGAAAGACTTCTTCTTCGGCATCGTCGTACATCAGCGGCCCCATTTTGTCGGACAGGCCCCACTTGGTCACCATTTTGCGAGCAATATCGGTGGCGCGCTGAATATCATTCGATGCACCGGTGGTTACACCGTCTGCACCCAAGGTCATTTCTTCGGCAATACGACCACCAAACAATGAACAAATTTGGCTGATAATATGACGGCGGCTCAGGCTGTAGCGATCTTCCTCGGGCAGGAACATAGTCACACCCAAAGCACGACCGCGAGGAATAATACTGACCTTATAAACCGGGTCATGTTCTGGCACCGTGCGACCAACGATCGCGTGACCGGCTTCGTGATAAGCCGTATTGAGCTTCTCTTTATCAGACATCACCATGGATTTGCGCTCAGCGCCCATCATGATCTTGTCTTTGGCCAAATCGAATTGCGCCATGCTGACCAAGCGCAAATTGCTGCGGGCCGCGAACAGCGCCGCCTCATTTGCCAAGTTAGCCAAATCCGCACCTGAGAATCCAGGCGTACCACGCGCAATAACCGATGCCTCAACATCATCACCCAAAGGCAATTTGCGCATATGCACTTTTAAGATTTGCTCGCGACCGCGAATATCGGGCAAGCCAACAGTCACCTGACGGTCAAAACGACCAGGACGCAATAATGCGGGATCAAGCACGTCTGGGCGGTTAGTTGCAGCAATAACGATAACACCGTCATTGGCTTCAAAACCATCCATCTCAACCAGCAGCTGGTTCAAGGTTTGCTCACGCTCGTCATGACCACCACCCATGCCAGCGCCACGATGGCGACCAACGGCATCGATCTCATCAATAAAGATAATGCACGGCGCCTGCTTTTTAGCCTGCTCGAACATATCGCGAACACGAGACGCACCGACACCAACAAACATTTCAACGAAATCAGAACCGGAAATTGAGAAGAACGGCACCTTCGCTTCGCCAGCAATCGCCTTCGCCAGCAAGGTTTTACCGGTACCCGGTGGGCCCACCATTAACACACCGCGGGGAATACGGCCGCCTAAGCGCTGAAACTTACCTGGGTCACGCAAGAACTCAACCAGTTCTTGCACATCTTCTTTGGCTTCATCAACACCCGCCACATCGGCAAAGGTGGTTTTAATTTGATCTTCACTGAGCAAACGCGCCTTGCTCTTACCAAAGGCCATCGGGCCGCCTTTGCCACCACCAGCACCACCTTGCATCTGGCGCATAAAGAACATGAAAATCGCCAAGATGATTAAAATTGGGAAGCTCGCCACCAGCAATTGCGTCCACAAACTTTGACGCTCAGGCTTGGTGCCCTCGACGACGACGTCGTGCTCGAGCAAATCATCAATTAGCTTGGGGTCATCAAGCAGTGGCCGCACGGTTTCAAAGCGGCTTTTATCTGCCCGCTCACCGCTGATCATCAGGCCGTCAATGACCACCTTTTTTACCCGTTCATTCTGCACTTCAGAAATGAATTGGGAATAATTAAGCTGCTCTGTGGGCGACTGAACGCTGAAGTTATTAAACACCGTCAACAAAACAGCAGCTATAACCAGCCACAACAGTAAATTCTTTGCCATATCGTTCAAAAACCGATCCTCACGCTGCACTGTTTGCAGAGGCTGCAAACGGGGAAAATGCCCGGATATCTGCCCACTCTACACCATTAATCCGACACCCTCTACGCAATATTCAAGCGCGCAGACCAGTGGCCACTAAATATACTTCCCGCGATCTTGGCCGTGATGCCGCTGGTTTGCGGGTCACCACTTTGCTAAACCGCCCGCGAAGCAGCCGCATATACTCATCGAAACCTTCACCCTGAAATATCTTGGTGGCAAAGCTCCCACCTGGGCGAAGTACTAATCCCGCCATATCCAGCGCCAGCTCACACAAATACATAGATTGCGGCTGATCAACATCTCTCATACCACTCATGTTTGGGGCCATATCTGAGATTACAAGGTCAGCCTTGCTATTTCCCAAGTGTGCCATCAACTCATCAATGACTTCTTGCTCAGTAAAATCACCCCGCACAAACTCCACCCCAGCGATGGAATCCATCTCCAAAATATCGGAGGCCAACACCCGCCCGTGGTGCCCCACGAGCATGGCCGCGACCTGCGACCACCCCCCCGGCGCACTACCGAGGTCTACGACGCACATACCCGGTTTAATCAGGCGGTCCTTTTCCTGAATTTCCAGCAATTTATAACAGGCTCTGGAACGATAGCCGTCACGCTGAGCCATTTTGACGTACTGATCGTCAAAATGTTCCTTCAGCCATGCACCGCTGGATCCTTTAGGTTTCGCCACACTAACTCCATTATTAGCGAGATTTGAGATACCGACTGGGCGCACTTTCTAGTAAAATAAGCGCCCACGCTCTTTCCCGGTTCGATATATTATGCCCAAATTCAGCGCCAGCGATAAAAAACACCTACGCAGCATCGGTCACAAACTCAGCCCCGTTGTTATGATTGCCGACAAGGGACTTAGTGAAAGCGTAGCGCTGGAGCTAGACCGCGCACTCGACGACCACGAATTGATTAAAGTTAAGGTCAACATAGCTGAGCCAACTGAACGCCGCGCGCTAATCGATCAACTGTGCATAGCGCATAAAGCGCTGTTGATTCAGGCTATCGGCAAGATAGCGCTGATTTATCGTCCAGCGAAAACCCCAAACCCGAAATTATCTAACCTACTTCGGGCCTGAGTTAGCACTCACTCGGCGAGGTGTTCTACCTTGTCGATTTCGTACTCGATATTGCCACCTGGCGCGACGACTACCGCGATATCTCCCGCTTCCTTACCAATTAAGGCGCGGGCAATGGGCGAAGTTACCGAAATTTTACCAATTTTCACATTGGCTTCGTCTTCACCAACAATGCGGTAGCGCACCTCTTCGTCGGTTTCGCAGTTAATTAGCGATACCGTCGTGCCAAAAATCACTTTACCGGTATAAGGAATAGCAGTGATATCAATCACCCGCACGCCACCCAGCTTACTTTCGATTTCTTGAATCCGACCTTCGCAAAAACCCTGCTGGTCACGGGCAGCATGGTATTCGGCATTTTCTTTTAAATCACCATGAGCACGAGCCTCGGCAATCGCCTGGGTAATCCGCGGACGATCAATCGATTTTAGCTTTTTCAACTCATCGCGCAGCGCTTTTTCGCCGGCAACAGTCATTGGCAATAAACTCATTGCATAAACCCCTTATGAACATCTTGTAAGCGGCGCACGGTTTTCTCTTCGCCAAACACCAGCGCCTGACAAATAGCCTCTGCGCCCGCCAAGGTAGTGGTATAACTCACCTTATTGGCCAGCGCACTGCGACGAATCAATGACGAATCCGCAATTGCCTGCTTACCTTCGGTAGTATTAATAATCAGATCGACATCGCCGTTTTTCACCATATCAACAATATGGGGACGACCTTCCAAAACCTTATTAACACGCTGACATTTAAGACCCGCTTCCGTCAAGACCTTGTGAGTGCCACGAGTTGCCAACAGGCTAAAGCCGAGCTCAACCAACTGACTCGCCACGGCGATCGCACCGGCTTTGTCGGGGTCGCGAACACTAATGAATGCCTTGCCACTCGTTGGGAAGACCTCACCAGCACCTACTGCCGCTTTAGCAAAGGCTTCGGCAAAGGTTTCGCCCAAGCCCATCACTTCACCAGTCGATTTCATTTCTGGCCCAAGAATGGGGTCAACGCCAGGGAATTTATTGAAGGGGAAAACTGCTTCTTTAACAGCAAAGTACTTGGGAATACGCTCTTCGGTAAAGTCCTGCTCAGCCAGACTCGTACCCGCCATGCAGCGCGCTGCAACTTTGGCGAGTGAAATACCAATACACTTAGACACGAAGGGCACGGTACGTGAAGCGCGAGGATTAACCTCAATCACGTAGATTTCGCCATCTTGCACTGCCAACTGCACGTTCATCAAACCCACCACGCCCAACTCCAGCGCCATGGCTTTAACGATCTCGCGCATGCGATCCTGAACATCGGCATCCAGCGAGTAAGGCGGCAATGAACACGCCGAGTCGCCAGAGTGAACACCCGCCTGTTCGATATGCTGCATGATCGCGCCGATCACCACATGCTTGCCATCTGACACGGCATCGAGATCGACTTCAACCGCTGCATTTAAGAAGTGGTCCAGCAAGACTGGCGAGTCGTTAGACACCCGCACCGCTTCACGCATATAGCGCTCAAGCTCTTCTTCTTTATAGACAATTTCCATGGCCCGGCCACCTAATACATAGGATGGACGCACAACCAAAGGATAGCCGATTTCAGCCGCCGCCCGCAGTGCCGCTTCTTCTGAGCGCACGGTGGTATTCGGTGGCTGCTTGATATTTAAACGCTGCAGCATCTGCTGAAAACGCTCGCGATCTTCAGCGCGGTCAATCGCGTCTGGCGTTGTACCGATAATCGGCACGCCAGCGGCCTCAAGGTCACGGGCCAATTTCAGCGGCGTTTGGCCGCCAAACTGCACAATAACGCCCTTTGGCTTTTCTTTAGCCACGATTTCGAGCACGTCTTCCAACGTCACCGGCTCAAAATACAGGCGATCTGAAATATCGTAATCAGTCGATACGGTCTCAGGGTTACAGTTGACCATAATGGTCTCGTAACCGTCTTCACGCATCGCCAGCGCCGCGTGAACGCAGCAGTAATCGAACTCAATACCCTGACCAATCCGGTTGGGGCCACCACCGATAACAAGGATCTTCTCGCGATCCGACGGATTAGACTCGCACTCTTCCTCGTAGGTCGAATACATATAGGCGGTAGAAGTAGAGAATTCTGCCGCGCAGGTGTCTACGCGCTTGTACACGGGGTGAATATCTAGGCTATGACGCAGGCCACGCAACTGCTTTTCGCTCACTGCCAACAGTACTGCCAAGCGCTGATCTGAAAAACCTTTGCGTTTCAAACGCCACATCATGTCTTTGGTGATATCCGCCAAAGCCACGGTTTTTAAAGAATTTTCAGTTTTAACAATGTCTTCAATCTGTACGAGGAACCACGGATCGATCCACGAGTGCTCAAACACCTCTTCAACGCTCATACCGGAGCGGAAGGCATCAGCCACAAACCAAATCCGCTCTGGGCCGGGATTCGTCAACTCAGCAATCAAGATGTCTTTAGCGTCATCGCGATCGGTATCGATCTGGTGCTCAAAACCAGCAGAACCCACTTCCAAGCCGCGCAGGGCTTTTTGTAGAGATTCTTGGAAGGTACGGCCAATTGCCATCACCTCACCTACCGACTTCATCTGAGTGTGCAGACGGGTCTGGGCTTCACCAAACTTTTCAAAGGTGAAACGCGGGATTTTGGTAACCACGTAGTCGATTGCGGGTTCAAACGACGCAGGTGTGGCGCCACCAGTAATTTCGTTCTGCAATTCGTCGAGGGTGTAACCAATCGCCAACTTGGCTGCTACGCGGGCAATCGGGAAGCCGGTCGCTTTAGAAGCCAAGGCCGAAGAGCGGCTAACGCGCGGGTTCATCTCAATAACAACCAGACGACCCGTGTGCGGCTCCATACCAAACTGAACGTTGGAGCCGCCAGTTTCAACACCGATCTCACGCAGTACCGCGCAGGAGGCGTTACGCATGATTTGATATTCTTTATCGGTCAGGGTCTGTGCTGGGGCAACAGTGATCGAGTCGCCAGTGTGTACGCCCATAGGGTCGAAGTTTTCAATCGCGCAGACAATAATGCAGTTGTCGTTTTTGTCGCGAACCACTTCCATTTCAAATTCTTTCCAACCAATCAAGCTCTCATCGATCAGCAGCTCATTGGTGGGCGACAGATCTAAACCGCGGGTACAGATCTCAATAAATTCTTCTCGGTTGTACGCAATACCGCCGCCAGAACCACCCATGGTGAAGCTCGGGCGAATAATAGCGGGGAAGCCGATAGAGTCCTGCACTTGCAGAGCCTCTTCCATGCTGTGCGCAATGGCAGAGCGCGGCGTAGCCAAGCCGATGCGCTTCATGGCCTTATCGAATAACTGGCGGTCCTCTGCCATATCGATAGAATCTTTAGTGGCGCCGATCATTTCTACGCCGTACTTCTCCAGCACCCCTTCGCGGTCCAGGTCCAGCGCACAGTTCAGTGCGGTCTGACCGCCCATGGTCGGCAGCAGTGCGTCGGGACGCTCTTTTTCGATGATCTTGGCAACCGTTTCCCACACCACTGGCTCAATATAAGTGGCATCGGCCATTGACGGGTCGGTCATGATGGTCGCGGGGTTCGAGTTTACCAAAATAACGCGAAAGCCCTCTTCACGAAGCGCTTTACACGCCTGGGCGCCGGAGTAGTCAAACTCACAGGCCTGACCGATAACAATCGGACCAGCACCGAGGATGAGGATGCTTTGAATATCAGTTCTTTTTGGCATAAGTTCTAATCATCTGGCTCTGTGCTTCGTTACAAAAAGTCGGACGTCGGAAGCTGGACGTCAGACGCTAAAGTCGGGCGCAGTAGTGTATTTTCTCGTCCGACGTCAGACTCCCGACGCCAGACTAGCAAAATCGCCTACAAAACCGCGAGGCCGGACTTTCTACTCAGCCTGCTTAGAGGCTTTAATCAAATCTATAAACTGATTAAACAAGGGCGCAATATCATGGGGGCCCGGACTCGCTTCAGGGTGACCCTGAAAACCGAATGCGGGGATATCGGTGCGCCGAATTCCCTGTAGCGATCCATCAAACAATGATTTGTGGGTCACCTCCAAATTTGCGGGCAAGGAGGCTTCATCTACAGCAAAACCGTGGTTTTGACTGGTGATGTGCACAACCTTGGTCGTCAAATCTTGCACCGGGTGGTTGGCGCCGTGGTGACCAAATTTCATTTTGACGGTTTTTGCACCAGAGGCCAAAGCCAACAGCTGATGACCTAGGCAAATACCGAACACCGGCAATGCCGTTGCTAGAATTTCTTTAATTGCCGCAATCGCATAATCGCAGGGCTCTGGATCACCAGGACCATTCGACAGAAACACGCCGTCGGGCTTCATCGCCAACACGTCGGCAGCCGGTGTTTTGGCTGGGACAACCGTCAGGCGGCAACCGCGATCGGCGAGCATGCGCAGAATATTGCGCTTTACGCCAAAATCGTAGGCTACAACATGGTAGGGCAATTCAGCATCAGTCATGCTGCGGCTGCCTTCACCAAGCTGCCAGCTGCTTTCGCGCCATTCATACGATTCGGCGGTAGTCACTTCTTTCGCCAAATCCATGCCTTTCAGACCGGCAAAGTCTTTCGCGAGCTGAAGAGCCTTAGCTTCGTCGATATCGCCAGCCATTAAGCAACCACCCTGCGCACCCTTGTCACGCAAAATACGCGTGAGGCGACGGGTATCAATGTCGGCGATGCCGACAATATTGCGGGCTTTTAAATAATCAGAGAGGCTTTGTTCGCTACGAAAGCTGCTAGCCGTCATGGCCAGATCGCGAATAACCAAGCCCGCAGACCAAATTTCAGTCGCCTCTTCGTCTTCGCTGTTCACACCGGTATTACCGATATGGGGATAGGTAAGGGTTACGATTTGGCGGGTATAAGAGGGATCCGTCAAGATCTCCTGATACCCTGTCATCGCGGTATTAAACACGACCTCGCCAACCGAATGCCCTTCGGCACCAATAGCGATGCCCCGGAATATGCTGCCGTCTTCGAGGGCAAGTATGGCTGGAACCGTCAAGACTACCTCCTGGATCAAACTTGCGGCCGAGAGTTGCCACCGACATACTCGCCGGAACGACAACCAAAGAACCACAGAGGAAAATACGCGTGCAAAAAAGCGAGATGAAGACGTACTTCACCTCGCTCCTTGCGGGGATACGGAGCTTATTAAGCTCGGCACCCTAATCTGATGCGCGATTTTACGCGAAACCACCCCCGCTCGTCCACCGCAATAAATACCAGCAATAGCGAGCTTAGCGTCGTTTCAGGCCAAAATCTGACCTCTAGCGCGCAAATACCACGTCTTACTTAAGACCTAGCACATCCTGCATATCGTAACGGCCAGCCGCTTGCGCGCTCACCCATGCCGCCGCACGCACTGCGCCACGACCAAAGGACATCCGCGAGCTGGCTTTGTGAGTAATTTCAACACGCTCGCCCTCAGCAAAGAAGGACACCGTGTGATCACCCACCACATCGCCGCCGCGCACCGTGGCAAAGCCAATGGTCTCGCGCTCGCGGGCGCCAGTTTGGCCCTCGCGACCGTACACCGCGACCTTTTCCAGGTCTCGGCCCAAGGCATCAGCCACCACATGCCCCATACTCAAGGCCGTGCCCGACGGCGCGTCTATTTTATGACGGTGGTGCGCTTCTACAATTTCAATATCAACGTCATCACCCAAGACCCGCGCCGCCATATCCAGCAATTTAAAGCACAGATTCACACCGGTACTAAAATTAGACGCCTGGCAAATCGCAATCGGGGCAATAGCCGCTTCAAGCTCGGCTTTTTGCTCAGCATTAAAGCCGGTGGTGCCAATAACCATGGACTTACCGGCGCCACCGCACAAGCGAGCATTCGCCAGAGTAGCCGCTGGCACCGTAAAATCGATCAGCACATCAAAATCGTCGAGCACAGCACTCAAATCACCCACAAGAGTGACGCCATTTTTGCCCAAGCCGGCCAACTCACCTGCATCGGCGCCAATCAAGGAACTCTCTGGGCGCTCAATCGCCGCTGCCAATACGCAAGCCTCATTGAGGGCGATAGCCTCAATCAGAATCTTCCCCATCCGCCCGGCGGCGCCCGTTACTGCTACCCGTACTGTCATATTCTCACCACACTCAATTTAATTGTTCTTGCCAGCCTCAGCGCTATCAGGCGCCGAACCGTCATCTTCAATTGCCATATCCCGCACACTGGTCGCCGCCAAAGCAGCGTCCAGAGCATCATCAATCGCTTTAGTCACCGCCGCCACGCCGTGCACTGGTCTGCGCGGCGCACCCAAACCCAGCATTGAGGCATTGCCTTCACTGCGCACGGCATCAATGACTTGCTTTAAACTGGTTTTTTCAAGCGGCGCATTCGGTAAATAACGGGCTGGCTCTTCACTATTTTCGGTGATTAGACCAGCCTCCTTCAGCGCTCGCAACACCTTAGTCACGCCCTGAATCTGAACGCGCAAACGCAACACAAAATCACTGGCCGAAAAGGGCTTACGCGACTTGTAATGACGCTCAGCAATCACCCCCATAATTTGCAGGGCCAAAACCTCTCGCTGCTTAATACTTAAATCACCGCTGCGCCGCGTTGGCGCAACATACTCAGGATGCTGAACGTAAAATGCCACACTGCTACCCACCAGCAAGATGAGCCAACTGATGTACATCCACATCATAAACAAAATGAGAATGGCAAAGCCCGAATAAATTGCATACGTTCCGCTACCACTGGCCGACACCACCACACTGCCAAAGCCCCAGCCCAAACTTTGAAACAAGAAGCCAGACACCACCCCGGCAATCAAGCCCGCCCGAACGGTCACGCGAGTGTTAGGAATGAACATATAAAAGAAGCTAAAGGCCGCAATGATCATTAAATAGGGCGCAGCTTCGGTGGCAAAGGTAATTAAATACTGCATGAAAGGCAGCTGATGACTAATAGCCTGCACAAAGCTGCCACTCAGCACACTGGCTGACAAACCAATCGCTGAGAACACCAATAGCGGCCCGATCAGCATCACACTGCCGTAGTCGGCGAAGCGACGACCAATACTGCGGTGCTGATCTAAACGCCAAATATAATTAAAGGTGGCCTCGACTTTCTGAATAAGTGAAATCGCGGTGTAAAACAATAGCGCCACACCAAAGGTACCAAGCACGCCGATTTTAACGTTATCGATAAAGCCGATGATTTTGTCGGTAATCTCCACGCCCTGCGCACCCATCGGCGCCAAAAACTGCAACATAATCGGCTGCAACTGCTTATTGTGCATACCAAAGGCTTTGAGCACCGAAAAACTCACCGCCATCATTGGCACCAGCGACAGCAAGGTGGTGTACACCAAACTCATGGCGCGCAGGGTTAGTTCACCCTTGGCAAGATCATCTAGCACCACGTACACATAGCGCAGCAAGTGAATCAATTTGCGGCGTGGCGCAGAATAGTCCGCAACCTTCTCAGACCACAGATAATTGGCAACGAATTGATTTAGGGTCTTATCCATACTTATTTCCGCGGCTTTTATATGCAGCTCAGAATGGAGAAAAACAGAGGGGAAGTCGAGGGCCGATTCAGCAAATCAGCCCTCGAGCAAGATTGATGAAATCAGATTTTCATATCATCAAAAAAGGTTTTTACACCGTCAAACCAGCTTTTTGCGCGAGGCGACTGCTTGTCGTCACCAGCAAGACTCGCCTGCAGCTCTTGCAATAGCTCTTTCTGACGCTTGTTTAATGACACCGGTGTTTCAACGGTCACCTTGCAAATCAGATCGCCAGTACTACCACCGCGCACAGGGGTAATACCCTTGCCACGCAAACGGAAAGATTTTCCGGTTTGGGTTTCTGGCGGTATTTTAAGCTTAACCCGACCTTCTAGAGTCGGCACATCCAGCTCACCACCCAGCGCCGCATCGGCAAAACTAATTGGCACTTCGCAGTGGAGGTTTTTGCCATCGCGCTTAAAGATCGCGTGGGGCCGCACCTGCATTTGCACATACAAATCGCCCGCTGGACCGCCATTAGGACTGGCCTCACCTTCACCGGTCAAGCGAATGCGATCGCCGGTATCAACGCCTGCAGGCACTTTCACTGACAGGGTCTTGGTCTCTTCAACGCGACCCTGACCGCGACAGCTAGTGCAGGGGTCGGCAATGATGGTGCCAGAGCCGCGACAGTGAGGGCAAGCCTGCTGCACAGCGAAGAAGCCCTGCTGCATACGCACCTGACCAACACCGTTACAGGTACTACAAGTGACCGGCTTACTACCCTTTTTCGCGCCACTACCATCACAGGGCTTACACGCAACCAGTGTTGGAATGCGAATCTTGGCCGTCGAGCCGTGTACCGCCTGCTCCAGATCAATATCGAGGGTGTAGCGCAGGTCAGAGCCACGCTGCGGGCCGCGCTGACGACCACCGCCACCCCCGCCAAAAATATCGCCAAACACATCACCAAAGATATCGCTAAAGCCGCCAGCGCCTCCGCCACCACCGCCAAAGCCACCACCTGCATTAACGCCCTCATGACCAAAACGATCATAGGCCTCACGCTTTTCCTCGCTAGACAACACTTCGTAGGCCTCGGTGGCCTCCTTGAAGATATCGTCCGCTTTGGGATCTTCGGGGTTACGGTCAGGGTGATTCTTCATCGCGATACGACGATAGGCTTTTTTAATATCCTTGCTGTCTGCGTCGCGGGACACGCCCAGAATTTCGTAATAATCTCGTTTTGACATAGCTTCGCTTCACGCTAAACGGGAGGCGGGAGACGCCTTTTAAAGTGTCACCCACTACCCCTATAAATGATTCTACCTCTCATGCCAAACGGGAGATCGCAAAACACGCTGACCTTGGCCTTTGCGTCTTCCGTCTCCCGTCCAGCGTTACACTCAAGCGAGGCACGGCCTCGCGTCAAGCTTACTTCTTGTCGTCGTCTTTCACTTCTTCAAACTCAGCATCGACTACGTCATCTGCGCCGCCAGCTTGAGCAGACTCGGCGCCGCCGTCAGCCTGCGCCTGCGCAGCTTGCTCGGCATACATTTTCTCAGCCAAACCACCAGACGCCTCAGTCAGCTTCTTGGTCGCAGCTTCAATCACCTCAACGTCGTCGCTCTTAAGCGCTTCGTCAACTTCGGTCAGCGCTGCTTCAATAGCCGCTTTCTCTTCGTCAGAGGCCTTATCACCAGCCTCTTCCAAAGTTTTGCGAGTGGCGTTAGCCATGCCTTCAGCGGTGTTGCGCGCTACAACCAGCGCCTCGAACTTCTTGTCAGCTTCAGCATTTGCTTCAGCGTCGCGTACCATTTGTTCGATCTCTTCATCGCTCAAACCACTTGATGCGGTGATGCGAATAGACTGCTCTTTGCCGGTTGCCTTGTCTTTAGCAGACACATGCAAAATACCGTTGGCATCGATATCAAAAGTTACTTCGATTTGCGGCAAACCACGTGGCGCAGGCGGAATGTCGGCCAAGTCGAAACGACCCAGCGATTTGTTGGCGCTGGCTTGCTTACGCTCACCCTGCACGACGTGAATCGTTACGGCAGACTGATTATCCTCTGCGGTTGAGAACACCTGTGATTTCTTAGTAGGAATCGTGGTGTTTTTCTCAATCAGGTGCGTCGCCACACCACCCATGGTTTCAATACCCAGGCTCAGCGGAGTAACGTCAAGCAGCAGTACGTCTTTCACTTCGCCAGACAGTACCGCGCCCTGCAGGGCAGCACCCATGGCAACAGCTTCGTCAGGGTTTACATCGCGACGCGCTTCTTTACCAAAGAACTCAGTTACTTTGGTTTGCACCAAAGGCATACGAGTCTGACCACCAACCAAAATAATTTCGTCAATTTCAGATGCAGACAAACCAGCATCTTTCAGAGCCACTTTCATTGGCTCTAGTGAACGAGCAACCAAATCGCCAACCAGTGATTCCAGCTTAGCGCGGCTCAGCTTCACAACCAAGTGCTTAGGACCAGTTGCATCGGCAGTGATGTAAGGCAGATTGATTTCAGTCTGCTGGCTAGAAGACAGCTCGATTTTGGCCTTCTCTGCGGCTTCTTTCAGACGCTGCACAGCCAGTGAATCGCCTTTCAGGTCGATGCTGTTTTCTTTCTTGAACTCTTCCGCCAAATAATCGATCAGGCGCATATCGAAATCTTCACCACCTAAGAAGGTGTCGCCGTTAGTCGACAGCACTTCAAACTGATGCTCGCCGTCTACCTCAGCAATTTCAATGATCGAGATATCAAAGGTACCGCCACCTAAGTCGTATACCGCAATGGTGCGGTCGCCCTTAGACTTGTCCATACCGTAGGCCAATGCCGCTGCAGTAGGCTCGTTGATAATACGCTTTACATCCAGACCAGCAATACGACCAGCGTCTTTAGTCGCCTGACGCTGAGAGTCGTTAAAGTAAGCAGGTACCGTGATAACCGCTTCGGTGACTTTCTCACCCAAGTAGTCTTCAGCGGTTTTCTTCATTTTCTTGAGAATTTCCGCAGAAATTTGCGGTGGCGCCATTTTCTCGCCTTTCACTTCTACCCACGCGTCGCCGTTATCGGCTTTGCAGATATTGTAGGGCACCATCTTAATGTCTTTTTGAACCACGTCGTCTTCAAAGCGACGACCGATCAAACGCTTCACCGCATACAGGGTGTTATGCGGATTGGTGACGGCCTGACGCTTCGCGCTCTGACCAACCAGAATTTCTTTGTCTTCAGTGTAAGCAACAATCGAAGGAGTGGTGCGTGTACCTTCTGCATTCTCGATAACCTTAACCTTGTCGCCATCCATAACAGCAACACAAGAGTTAGTGGTACCCAAATCTATACCGATTATTTTACCCATGTTAAATCTCCGATTTACCTAGTCGCCACTTTTGGCGAACACTATGTCTTGTTGTCAGATATTGGCCCTTATCCACATATTTCAAGGGGACATAGACCATTTTTTACACAATTTTAAAAATTATTCCGGGGCTTTAGCGACCACCACCATGGCGGGACGCAATAAGCGGCCATTCAAAGTGAAACCCTTCTGCATCACATCCATCACTGAATTTGGCTCGGCATCGGGGTTTGGCACCATGGCCATGGCCTGATGAAACTCAGGATTAAAGGGTTCACCCACCGGATTGAGCTGCACCACATTGTGACGAGCCAAAGCGTCGAGCATCGACTTATGCGTCAGCTCCACGCCTTCGATCATCGGTTTTAAGGATTCATTATCCCTATCGGCGGATGCCAAGGCGCGATCCAGGTTATCGGCCACCACCAGCATATCGCCAGCAAACTTCTCCAAGGCAAACTTGCGAGCGTTTTCCGCGTCTTTCTCGGCGCGGCGGCGGATATTCTGAGCATCAGCAACGGCGCGCAGCGCCTGCTCTTTCGCGTCAGCGGCAGCCTGCTTAGCCTCGTCTAGCTGAACTTCAAGGCTTTTTTCTTCAGTCGGCGCAGACGCCTGCTCAGCCTCAGCTCCATCTAGCGCATCTTGAATCTCGCCAACAATCGCTTCTACTTGAGCATCCTCATCTTGCGATGCTGATTTATCCTGATCTTCTGCCACGTAAACTGCCTCCTACACGCCTATACACTTGCGGCAGCATGGCCGCGCTGACTGGGATATGGGGCTGTAGCAAACAATTTCAAGGCAGGCGTAAAAAAAATTCAGCACCTTATTTACCAGCGCTTGCTCAGCCACAGTATTTTACTGTATAAATATACAGACAATTTCCCACACCTACCGTGAGAGAACATTATGCTGAGCCACCTTCATATCAGCAATTACGCCATAACCGAAAGCCTCGACATTGAACTGCACCCCGGCATGACCGTACTCACCGGCGAAACTGGCGCAGGCAAATCCATTATGCTCGACGCCTTGGGCCTCGCCCTTGGCGACCGCGCTGACGCGGGCATTGTCCGCCCCGGCGCAGACCGCACCGACATTCACGCGCTATTTGAAATCAGCCAAATCCCGGCCGCCGTCGCTTGGCTAACAGCCCACGATTTCGATGGTGACAACGAATGCCTGCTGCGACGCGTGATCACCAGCGAGGGGCGCTCCCGCGCCTATATCAATGGTCAACCTGTCACCCTGCAAGATGTGCGCGAATTCGGCAGTTTATTAATAGATATCCACAGCCAGCACGCCCACCAATCACTATTGCAAAAGCCTTATCAGCGCGAATTGCTCGACGCCTTTGCGGGCACCACCGCGCTCGCCCAGCAGGTTAGCGAGCACTGCGCCAACTACCAGCGCAGCAGCAAGACCCTTGCCGCACTTGAAAGCAACGTAGCGGAACAAAACGCCCAAGAACAATTACTTAGCTACCAACTAGAAGAATTGAACCGCCTCAACCTTCAACCCAATGAGCTAGAAGAGCTCGAAAACCAGCAAAAGCAACTGGCCAATGCCGAGCAGATCCTCGCGGCCAATCACCACAGCTTACAGCTATGCCGCGAGGGCGAGGTCAATGCCATGGGCATACTCCATCAAGCCCTGTCCTCATTAAATAGCAGTCAGCACCGCTGCGCCGCCCAAGAAAATGCCGCCCAATTAATGGAGAGCGCCCGCATTCAAATTGAAGAGGCCGCGCGCGAGCTGCAAAATGTCATCGACAGTGTCGAGCTAGACCCTGATCGCCTAGCGGAAACCGAGAGCCGTCTGGACGCCATTTACCAAACGGCGCGCAAACACCACCTACAAGCCAGCGAACTCCCAGCCCTGCACGCATCACTAGCAGAGCAACTCGAAGGCCTGAATGCCAGCGACGAAAAGCTAGAACAGCTCCGCGCCGAGCAACAAGAATCATTAAAAGCCTACAATGACAAAGCCGCCAAGCTCAGCGACAAACGCCGCAAAGCCGCCGCCACCATGAAAAAGCGGGTAGAAGAACAACTGCGCGCCCTAAGCATGAAACACTGCGAAGTCGACTTTGCCCTGCACGCTCTTAGCGACGAACCCCACAGCTGCGGCAGAGAAGAGGTTGAAATCCTCATTAGCACCAACCCAGCCGCAGCCAAAGGCCCATTAAACAAAATCGCCTCAGGCGGTGAGCTATCGCGGATCAGCCTCGCTATACAGGTAGTCACCGCCCAAGTTGCCGCAATCCCCACCATTGTCTTTGATGAAGTCGACGTGGGCATTGGTGGCGCCACCGCCGAAATCGTTGGCAAACTGCTAAAAGAGCTCGGCCAACGCAGCCAAGTACTCTGCGTCACCCACCAACCCCAAGTGGCCAGCCAGGGCGACCACCACATTCGCGTGCAAAAAGTAGGCGACAAGAAACACCTCCGCACCGAACTAGAGTCGCTCAAAGACGAACAGAAGATTGACGAGATTGCACGGATGTTAGGCGGTATCGCGATTACCGAGAATACCCTGGCACATGCGCGGGAGATGCTGGGGGTAAGGCATTAAGCGGGAGATGCTTGATCTCGGGGTGCGGTATGCTTGACGGGAGACGGGAGACGCTAAGTCAAAAGCAAGTTTTCGCGTTCGCAGCATCTAGCATGCGGGGCTCACGATATTACGTGTCGGACATTAAACGAATCATCATACATGGGACGTCAGACTAGCAATTTCGGCTCAGTGGCAAACGGGAGAGGCAAAAGCGGATTTTGCGTCTCCCGTCTAGCGTCTCCCGTTCAGCATTAAAGCGTTACGCCTTCTTCGGCTTCACATACAAAACCAAGCTGTGATCAACCAGCTCATAGCCGCGCTCGGCCACCAGTTGACGCTGACGCGCTTCAATTACGTCGTCGCAAAATTCAATGACTTCGCCAGTTTCTAGGCACACGATATGATCGTGATGATCGCCTTTTTCAAGCTCAAAAACCGAGTGGCCGGCTTCAAAATTGTGCCGAACCACCAAACCTGCAGCTTCAAACTGGGTGAGTACACGGTAAACCGTTGCTAAACCTACGTCCTCGCCAGACTCCATCAGCGCGCGATAGACATCTTCTGCACTGAAATGCTGATTATCGCTCTCAGCCTGTTCCAGTAACTGCAGAATTTTGACACGAGGCAAGGTAACTTTGAGCCCTGCTTTGCGGAGCTCTTTATTTTCTATAGACATGTGCCTTGGACCTTAGCGTTGCGGTGGGGATTGCGTTATTATCCCACGCCTCTGTAAGCGATTGGAACCCTTTAGCATGTATAGACGATTTGCCACAGCATGCCTGCTTGTATTACTGGCAGCATGTAGCTCCCTGGAATTCCCCGGTGTGTACCGCCTGCCTATTGATCAGGGCAATATCATTACGCCGGAAATGGTCGATCAGCTTAAAGTCGGCATGAGTCGCAGCCAAGTTGAATACATAATGGGAACGCCAATGGTGCGTGACACCTTTAGCCCCAACCGCTGGGACTATATCTACACGCTAAACAAGCCTGACGAGCCCAAAGAACGCCACCAGTTAACCGCCTACTTTGACGGCGACACTCTGGTGAAATTCACCACTGACGTCAAACCAAGTGACGTTAAACCCTTAGAAACAGTGCCTGCGCCAAGTGGCGACGGCACCGCAACTGACCCCGCTACAGTGCCAGCACCGGTTGCTGAATAATTATTCAGCGGCCTTGCGGGCCTTTACTTTGGCGGCCCGCTGCTTGCGCACTTCTTTTGGATCAACAATTAAAGGTCGGTAAATTTCTACCCGATCACCATTTTTCAATTGCTGCTCCTCGGGTTTGCTCACACCTTTACCAAACACCCCCAAATCGACACTGCTCAAATCCAGCTCAACAAACTGCTTATCCAGCCCCGACTGCATTGCCGCTGCCCTAACCGTGGTGCCCGCAGGCAATTCTAGGGCCACAATGCGCTGCTTGTCTGGTAGCGCATAAGCCACCTCGACATGAATCGTTTTATTATTTTCCATACTGTGCATTTGCTCGCTTCACTAGGGCGTCCACTAAATTATTGGCCACCGAATTAAATAATTGCTTGGTTGCCGCCCCCACCAAACTGTTTGCCAAGACAAAATGCAAGTGCAAACTTACCTTGCAAGCCTCGTCACCCAAGGCGAGAAGTGTCCACTCCCCGCGCAAGTCATCAAAGGGGCCATCGACCAATTTCAAGCTAACACTACGGTTATGCTTTAATTGGTTGCGTGTAATGAAGCTCAATTTTATACCCGCTTTCGCCAAATCTAAACGGGCTTCCATTAGGTCTTCACTACGGCTGAGCACTTCTGCACCCACACAGCCATCCATATACTGAGGGTAGGACTCAACATCGTTAATGAGCTGGTAAATGATGCCTGAGGAATAAGGCAATAGCGCACTGCGCCGAATTTCGGTCATTCTACTTTCCAATAATGTTACGCAGTCACTCGCAAATAGAGCCCTACCACGAGCACCAGCAATATTGCAGGGGGCGCAATATACCGCAACAGGGCCTGCCAAATCCAAAAAAACACCCCTTCAAACCAGCCTTCTCGCACGCCGTAAACAAGCTTTGGCACCCGCCACGCGGCAAACAGCACAAAACACCAGGCCGACAGCGGCAGCAAAACATTGGCCGACACGATGTCTACCCACTCCATAAAACTGCGCGATAACCAGCGCAGCTCACTGAATGGCGCCAAGGAGGAAATGGCTAAATCGCCGCAAATTAAAATCAAACTCCCCGCCGTCACTGCGGCCAGAGGCCGCCAAAAGGCCCAACGCTCAACCAAATACGCCACGGTCGGCTCCATTAACGCCACCACCGTCGTCAACGACAAAATACCCAACAGCAGAAAAAAGGCGGTACCCGCGATGTCGCCAAACACCAAATTACCAAAACTAAACGGCAAGCTAATAAAGAGCAGCGCGGGGCCGCTCCCCGGCACAATATGCTGATCAAACACCAAGGCCAAAATTGCCAAACCGGCCAAAATCAATACCCCAGCATCGATAATGACCAAGGCAAACAACTGCCGAGTAATAGATCGTCCCGAGGGGAAATACGCGCCGTAAGCCATCAGCGCGCCAGTGCCAATGCACAATGTATAAAAAGCATGCTGCAAAGCAAAAAAGCCGCCACGCCAGCTTAAATCATCCATTCGCAGGGTGAACACCCACTTCACCGCAGACGCAAAATCACCCAGTGCATAGCTGTAATACACAATACCCAGTAGCGCCAATAGCAAGACCGGTAACAACACCCGCAAAAGACCCGCCATGCCCCGCACCACATTCAGCGCCGACAGCCCTATCGCCAGCAACACAAACAATCGCTGCCAAAAACGCATAACGTCAGGAGCTGCTAATAAGTCAGTAAACTGCCCTGCCACCACATCTAAGCTAGCGCCATCCATCACGCCGGTGGCCATTTTGCCGATATAAACCAATAACCACGCCGACACCACCGCGCCATTGGCCGCCAGCAACAACGCCGTGACGCTGGCAATTTGCGTCACCACGGACCAATGCTTACTCGCCTTGGCATAATGCGCCAGCTGATCCACCGCGTGAATTGGGTTACCCCGCGCCCGCACTGCAATACGCACCTCGGCCACGGCTATCGGCAGCATCACCAACAGCACACAAGCCAAGTAAATAATCAGAAACGCCCCGCCACCGTTGTGCCCTAGCTCTTGCGGCGTACGCCAAAAATTGCCTAAACTGACCACCAAACCGGTGGCAGCAGCCAGAAATGTCCAGCGGCTAGACCAGATACCCTGTATTTTTCGTTTCTTTAAGGCCATATGCCGTCAACATCAATTTTTGCAAAGCAGCGGTCTTTTTACCTGACCCCAATAGGTTTTGCCAGCAACTCCCTCTATAATCGCCACCATGAGTAAAAACAAAAGCAAAAGCCCTAGCGGTACGATCGCCTTAAACAAAAAGTCGCGGCACGACTACACCCTTACCGACAAGTTTGAAGCTGGCCTGGTATTACAGGGTTGGGAAGTTAAAAGCCTGCGACAAGGTAAGATTCAGATCGTCGACACCTACGTAATCCTCAAAGATGGCGAGGCATTTCTGCTTGGCGGCAATATAACGCCACTGCCCAGCGCGTCTACGCATTTCGTCACCGACCCAATTCGTACCCGCAAGCTCTTGCTTCACAGCAAAGAACTGCGCAAACTGGAAGAAGCTGTCCAGCAAAAAGGCTATACCTGCGTATGCACGGCCTTATATTGGAAAAAGCACATGATCAAAGCTGAGATTGCTTTGGCCAAGGGTAAGCAAGACCACGACAAGCGCGAAACCGAAAAGAACCGCGATTGGGAACGTCAAAAAATGCGCATTGTGCGCGACCATAACACCTGACCCGAGCTAGCTAGCCAACGCCAATGAAAACTCTTTATTTGTTACGTCATGCCAAATCCGGTTGGGATGACGACCAGCTCAGTGATGCTGAACGCCCCATTACCAAGCGCGGCAAGCGAGATTGCCAACTAATAGCCAGCGAAATCCAGCGTCGCGAACACCTCTTCAAATACGTTTACTGCAGCACCGCAAAGCGCGCTCAGGAAACCCTCAAACGTTTTCAAGCCGACGCCAGCGTATTTGACGACGCCACCATTACCCTCGACGAAGCGCTTTACACCTTCGAAGCACCTAAATTGCTCGCGTGGATAAAAGAACTGCCGCAAGCGCAAAATCACGCCGTGATTATTGGTCACAACCCGGCGCTAGCCGATCTCGCCAATTATTTATACGACGGCAAAATCAGTCACGTTGGCACCTGCAGCTTTATGGAGCTGGAAATCAATATTGAGTACTGGGATCAACTCCGTGCCGACAGCGCCAAACTCATCGAGATTATTCGCCCAAAACAATTCCGCTAACTCGACCAATCAAGCATAGGATGCGACTCAACAATGGCCGATAATCCGGTTTTAAAAGACATTAGTATTGTTAACGACGTTCTTATTCTCAAAAAGCGCCACAAGCTAATCCGCAAAATGCAGCGCAACCTGCCCGGGCCAGAAATACACGGCTACCAAGTGTGGGGCTCCTCCTTCCTTATCATGGACTACCTGCTCGAAAACCCACCTAAAAAGCGCAGCAAGATAACCGAAATTGGCTGTGGCTGGGGTATTCTGGGCATATCTTGCGCCCAACACTTCAAGGCCAAGGTCACCGCCATCGACGCCGACGAACACGTATTTCCGTATCTTGAGGCCCACGCCTTACTCAACGACGTTAAAATCAAAACCCGCACCGCCCGCTACGAACACCTAAAAACCGAAGAGCTGCAAGGCCATAGCCTAATGCTAGGCGGCGACATTTGCTTTTGGGATACTCTGGTTAAGCCCTTGTTTTCTGCCATTAGTGCGGCGCGCGACGCCGGCGTTGGCAAAATTATTATTGCCGACCCCGGTCGCCCACCCTTTCACAAGCTGGCCAAGCGTTGCCAAAAAGCTTTTGGCGCAGAGCTGATTAGCCGCGAAATACGCAAGCCTAAAAAAATCAGCGGCGAGCTACTGATTATTTCGCAATAGCGACTAGCCGCCTTATTTTTTGTGCTTCTTCTTCGGCTTGCTTACCCGAGGCCGGTAGTCCAACTTCGCCAAACGCGGCAGCTTTCCGGTGCTGAGAAATTTATGGGTTTGGCCTTGGGAGCGAATTTTACCGCCGCTCTTTTTCCGCGCCCGAAAACCATTGCTCTGCGACGCATCAATAATCCGCGCCTTCACATTGTCGGCCCACTGCAAATCAATAATCGACTGCAACATTTTTTGCAGGGGCTTGCTGTAAATAGGACAGGTTACCTCTACCCGAAAATCGATATTGCGCGTCATTAAATCGGCCGAGGAAATTAAGTAGCGGGGCTCGCCTCCATTCCTAAAAATATACACTCGGGGGTGCTCTAAAAAGCCATCAACAATGCTAATCGCTTCAATATTCTCACTCAAACCGGCCAAACCGGGCACTAGCGAACACATACCACGCACAATTAAACGCACTGGCACACCCGCCGCACTGGCCTCGTACAGTAAATCAATTAACTCGCGGTCGACCAGATTATTGCACTTAAGCGTAATACCACACTCATCGCCCTTCTTAGCATTTTGTATTTCTGTTTTAACCAAGCCCAATAAGCGCTCGCGACTATTGAGTGGCGACACCCCTAAGTGATGAAACTCGTGGCGCTTGTAATTGTAAGCAATAAAGTCAAAAACCTTAGCCACTTCATCGCCAATGGCTTGATCGTAGGTCAGCAAACTAAAATCGGTGTACACCGTGGCCGTCTTTTCATTGAAATTACCCGTGCCGACATGGGTGTAAAACCGTTGCACGCTGCCCTCTTGGCGCACAATCGAAATCAATTTGCTGTGCACTTTTAAGCCCGGCACCCCCAAAATAACGTTTACACCGCCGTCAGTTAAACGCTGCGACAAAGCGATATTCGCCTCTTCGTCGAAACGCGCCTGCAACTCAACTACCACGGTGACTTCTTTGTGATTTGCCACCGCATTAAGCAGCGCATCAACCACATGAGAATTCGACGCCACCCGGTACAAGCTTGCTTTAATGCTTTTAACCGCCGGATCAATGGCAGCGGTTTTCAGCAAATCGGTCAGGTAATTAAAGCTGTGGTAAGGGTAGTACAGCAGAATATCCTGCTCGCGCAGACAGCTTAAAATATTGGCGGCCTGATCAATCACCGGCACCGGAATGGTCGGCAGGGGCTTGGCGTCTAAATACGCAGGGCCTAAGTTCGGAAAGCGCATGAAGTCTTTGGAGTTATGGTAACGACCACCGGGAATCATCGAGTCTAATTTACCCAAGCCCATGCGCTTGACCAAATAATCTAACAAATCGTTGGGCATCGCCGCATCGTAAACAAAGCGCACTGGGTCGCCTTTTTTCCGGCGTTTGAGGCTCTGGGTCATTTTTTCTACAAAGGTGTGGGTAACCTCTTCACTCAGCTCCAACTCCGCGTCGCGGGTTAGCTTAATGGTGTAGGCATCGGCCGTCTCCAGCGGAAAAATCCCCCTAAACACCTCAGGCAAACACACCCGAATCATATTCTCGAGCGCTATTAACACCTTGCCGCGCTTACCCTTACGACCGGGAATCCGAATAAAACGATCTAGCCGCGCAGTGGGAATTTCTAACAGCGCAAAGCGAGTCTGCGACTCGTAACCCAAACGGATAGCTAGATAAATAGACGACTCATTCAATTCAGGGATCGGGTTGGCATCATCAAGAATAATAGGAATGAGTTCTTGCTGAATATGCGAGTGAAAATACGAGCGCACATAGTTTGTTTGCGCCTCGTCTAACTGCTTTTCATTAATAAGGTAAATTTTACGACGGCGCAGCTCTTTTAAATTTTCCCGATACACCACATCAAAGCGCTGCTGCAGTTTCAGTACTTTCTGACGTATCTCTTCCAACAGCGCCTTATACTCATCTTGCTTAGACGCAACAGAAAACGCGGCCAAACGCCGCACATCTGCCACCCGCACCCGGAAAAACTCATCTAAATTATTCGAGAAAATACCCAAATAGCGAATACGCTGAATAATTGGCACCGAGGGGTCGGCAGCCTCCTGCAATACCCGCTCATTAAATGACAACCAGCTCAATTCTTTGGCAACCCACGTACTGTCCACGCCCTGCCTACCCCTCTGTTAATCCCTTAAATTAATGTAACAAAAAAAATACACGCTAGTGTAGCCACCGCTCATGTCATTTTTATGACAACAGCCTAGAGTCGATTTTAAGCCCCCCAGCCGATACACTGTGCAGCCAACAGGGAATTCATACTACCATGGCTCAAAACAGCGACTCTTACGCGGCACTCGACCTAGGCTCTAATAGCTTTCACCTGCTTATTGCCAGCTTTAGTGACAACAAAATTCGCGTCATCGACCGCCATAAAGACATGGTTAGATTAGCCGCAGGTCTCGACGACGACGGCCGCCTCAGCGACGAAGCCCAAGACCGCGCCCTCGACAGCCTTGCCAAAATGGCCGACCGCCTGCGCGGCGTGCCTCGGCGCCAAATACGCGTAGTGGGCACTAACACACTGCGCGCCGCCAGCAACGCCGCTGAATTTATGGCCAAAGCCGAAGCGGTACTCGGGCTGCCCATCAATATTATCTCGGGCACCGAAGAGGCCCGTCTCGTCTACCTAGGTGTGGCCAACGATTTTGCCCCAGAGCAAAAGCACCGCCTTGTTATCGACATCGGCGGCGGCTCAACCGAACTGGTGGTGGGCAATAACACCCCCCGCCAACTCGAAAGCCTACCCATGGGCTGTGTCAGTTTCAGTATGCGCTACTTCAAAAATGGCGACATCAACGAGAAGTCCTTTAAAAAGGCCGTAAATGCCGCCCGACAAATGATCGGTCCCTACGTAGAACCCTTTCGCGGCCATTGGCAAGAAGCCGTCGGCTCCTCTGGCACCATTCGCAGCATTGGCAAAATTCTCGCCGAGCAAGAACTCAGCGAAGCGGGCTATATCTCTGCCGACGGCCTAGAAAAACTCAAAAACCAAGTACTGAACGCAGCTAATAGTCGCGACCTAAATATAAAAGGCCTCAGCGAAGATCGCCGCGACGTCTTTGTGGGGGGCTTCGCCGTACTCTACGCCCTATTCGAAGAACTCGGCATGGATGGCCTACACGTCTCCGCCTATGCCATTCGCGAAGGTATTGTGCACGACCTTGCTGGCCGCCTCCACCACCGCGACAAGCGCGAAGACACCATTAAGCAACTCATTAGCCAATACAGCATTGACGAGGCCCAGGGCAACCGCATTGCCGAACTCTGCGCGCGCTGGCTACCCGCCGTGGCCGACCACATCACCACCCCCGACACCGAGGCAGGCCCCCTGCTGCGCTGGGCCGCCCAGCTCCACGAACTCGGCCTCGCCATTGCCCACGGCAGCTACCACAAACACGGCGCCTATATACTCGGCAACGCCGACATGCCCGGATTTTCTCGGCAAGAACAAGCCCGCCTCAGCTTTTTGGTAGCCAACCACCGCCGCAAACCCAAACCGGTAGGCAACCCCAGCTACGGCGTAACCGCCGACTGGCCACTGGTTTGCGTGCTGCGCTTAGCCTGCATTTTTTATCGCCGTAGGCAGGCCAAACAACTCCCCGCCAACATCACCTTAAGCAGCAAAGACGCTAACAAACTCTGCGTAAACATCCCCGAAGACTGGCTGCTCGCCAACCCCCTCATTGCCGCCGACTTAGAAGACGAAGCCGAACTGCTCAACAAAAGCTTAGACATCAAACTCAGCATCCAGCAAAACCACAGTGAACAAACCTAGCCGGGCACAGTCCAAAAGAGTACAATCACCGATCTGGGGCCGATTTGGATTCGACGCCGGTTACAAAACTTCTGGTGCATGCCGTGATGACAGCCAATCACGTTAATCCAAAGCTGTAAACCTAATAGTTGCCAACGACGACAACTACGCTCTAGCCGCTTAAACCCCGGTTAGCGGTCGCTACCAGATGCTTGTAAATGGGACGCGACTGTCATATAGAACAAGCTAGCGAGTAAGGTATGTCTGAGACCGAGCCGCGAAACACTTAATCAGAATCGCTAATTACGTCCTGCCCGTCGGGCTGTATGCAGCTAAATTAATTGACGGAAACCAAGCATGTGAAGAGCCATAAGCAGCGGACTGGCGGACGCGGGTTCAATTCCCGCCGGCTCCACCAAGTTATTGATTTATAAGTAGTTTTTAGAAAATAAGCCGTATGTGTGATACTTAAGTGTGATACATATGGCTTTTAAAACACCCTCCTACCTCACCAAAAACAGCTTAGGCATCTATCAATTTCAGGCTCGCTTACCCAAGAGAGTCCTAGCTAAAGCTCCCAATCTCCCACCTTTTTTCAGAAAATCACTAAGTACACGAGAACCTCGTACTGCATCCTCACTCGCCAGACGATGGGCAGTTGCACTTGAAAATATCTTGAACAATGAAAATACTTCAAACTTAGAAGATGCACTTACATTGCTCCGCACCTCACCAGTAGATCAACCTCACCTGAAGGCAAACTCTACTCAAAGCACTGAACAACGCCCCAGAACCTCTCTAAGTACGCCTCCAGCAGCATGTAACAGCATAGGATTCAGGCTATCTGAAGCACTTGAGGACTACATAGGAGAGAAGCGCAGGAGCTGGAATCCGAAAGCGATTAACGGGAATGAACGTAGCATAAGGTTGAAAATAGGCACTTTTATCGAGATTGTGGGCGATATTTACTGCCAACAGCTAACCACAAAGGTAATCGTTGAGTACAAAGTAATTATTCTAAAACTTCCAGCCAATCGGTCAAAAATTAAGCAATACCGCCAACTATCGATTAAAAAGCTAATGGAGATTGAAGTACCTGAACACCACAGACTAGGTACTGAAACCCTGATGGGCCACTTCAATAAAATTTCAGCATTCTTAGATTGGTGTGGCAACAATGATATTGCTCCGCAAAACTTGAAATCCCCCCTACGAAATACACTAAAAAACCCTGTATCAGTAAACCTCCAACGTGATTCGTTCAACAGCTCAGACCTTCAAAAACTTTTCCACTCTGACCAATACAAAATGGGGACACATAGCAAGCCCAGTCGCTTTTTCGTCCCACTATTAGCTCTATTTACTGGAGCCAGACAAAATGAACTCTGTCAGCTATACACTAGTGATGTTTATCAAGACAGTGAAAGCGGAATCTGGGTGATAGACATCAATGCAAACTCCGCAGATAAAAGACTAAAGCGAGCAAGTCATGCCAGACTGATCCCCATACACCCCGCGATCAAGAAATTGGGGTTTATATCCTATGCAGAACGAAATAAGAACCTTAGGCTTTTTCCAGAACTGAAATTCAAAAGAGATGGCTATGCCCAGAGTTTTTCACGGTGGTTCAATGATACCTATAGAAATAAGCAGAACTGTGATGTAGGAAACGAGCCAGACGAAAACAAAAACTTTCACTCATTCAGACATACATTCATAACAAAACTTGTTAACGAAATCGGCGCCCCACAACACAAAGTAGCTCACATAGTTGGTCATCGTCCCAGCGACAATAGCGAAACAATACAACGATACACAAAAACCACAGAACTTCAGGATCGAGAGAAAATAATAAGCATGGTGCAGTATGCAGAAATCAATCTAAACGACATCGCATCATGGGAAGCAACCCCCCAATCATTGACCAGTTAATCATGACCGGACATCCAAGAAAGGATCACTCTGTACTAACGACAAGGCTTAATTCGATAGTGTAGCTGGACTAGCTTAGGATTTACTCATCGACAACAATCCCCAAATAATCTAAAAGTATGGGTAATGGAAGAGAGGGAACCAGCATAGCTTGTAATATATCCCGTGTAAGGATTATCTATACTGATTGGTTAATATTATTCTTATTCTATGTGTTTGATAGTCCTTCAGGATTGAATAGTTTGTAATTAGTACAAGAAATAGTATCACTATAGATTATTATCATAGAGGTAGATTATTCCTACTCATGATTATCCTTACATGTAAAAAAAAAAGAATATGGAGATAGAAAGCTCTTTAAGAGAGCAGGTACTATGAGATAGATAGAAGAGGAGCAAACGTTTCACAATCTAAATGTATATCACCTCCTCCATTACCCATACTTTTAGATATTGAAGTTATTCCTCTTCTGGAATTCCTCCATTCTAGATAGGTATTCTGGTGTTCTGGGTAGTTCTTGTTTCTTGAGAATTCTTTGTCTTTGTATGTCTATCGCAAATGGGTTGATGTGATCAGGGTTATCTCTGTGTAGTAATGAGTGAAAGTTGACTATATTGCCCTCACCTTCTTCTAAGAATATTCTGTAGTTATATCCAAATTCTTTCTCTATTCCTTCTTCCATCGCCTCTGCTAGAAGTTGTTCTTTTGTGTGTTGAATAATGTAGGAATCATGAACTGAAAGTATCGGGATATTTTGTTCTGTAAATTTCTTGATGACATGGGCTGTAATACGCCCATCTATTGCCATTAGTTCTACGCCTTTGTCTGTGGCAATTTGATCTTTGATGGGCTCGTTATGTTCTCTAAATGCATCTAGAACCGACTTTAGTTGCTTGTCTTTTAGGGATTTAACTACTGAGCCTGTTTCTTGTGCTGATCTAAAGGCACCGTATGCTGCTTTCTCGCTCTTTGCGTTGATAGCTGTTAAGGCTAGGAGCTTGACTAGCTTTCTTTGCTTCATATCCCCAATGTCGAATTCAATTGGTCGTATCGCATAAGGGTCACGTGGAGGCTCTTCTCCTTGCTGCATATACAGTAGGCCGACGTGCAGCCCTTTGAAGTCAATCTCAACTGTTGGCTTATCGTTGATGTAGATTTGGTTTCTTAAGTCGCTTCCCACTTGCTGCCACCAGCCACCATGAAACCTACCACCCAAGTTCCAGTCACCCCTGTAGAAGATACGCTTCACTCTCTTAACATCTTGTCCAATGTAGGTTGTATGAGTGATTTCTTCTCCCCTGTCATTAGCATTAACTTTTGTGTAGCTTGTTGATATTAAAGTAGGAACATCTATAAATACTTTAGCAATAAGATCATTATATTTCTGTAGCTCTTCACGCCACTGGAGAATGTCTGGATGATCTTCATCGCTGTATTCTATCGGCTTATTCCTATCTGACTTGTAATCTTTGGAATTTAGTATTATCACTTCTTCATCGTTGTATCGGCCAATATCTAATGGTGAGAATTTTGCCGTCTGGAAATAGTTGGTCAGTCGTTGTGAAGGCCAAATACGCGTGGTTCTTTTCGCTGCTTCAGAGCCTTTGTGCAGCTCAATCAATTTCACCTCGTGTAGATGGTGCACCAGCGTGGTCATTAGCTGTGATATACCTATTGCGTTATATCTAGACTTGGCCGTGTAGTGATTTCGAGTGAGACTAATCCCAAGTACTAGTTCTGGGTCTTTAACCCAAAGTACGTACAAATTCAGAAATAGCAGTTTGAACTGCACTTTAGGCTTGGCCTTAGCTTTACTGTTTAGCTGGTCGTTAGCAAACTTCTCAATGAAATATTTATTCCATATTACATTCACCAAATCATCCACTTCAGGATGCTCTGACCATTTATGTAGGTCTAATGGTTCTGAGTGATCAAAATCCTTATTATTTACTTGCATATCAGCCACAGGGTAAACATCCTCTTAATCATCGAACTTGAGCAGCAGGGACATAGAAAATCATAGTATGAGGTTTGACGAGCGAGAAGACTATTTTTTCTCAATAAGATGAGTATGTCTAAGGTCCATCAATATATTTGTGGTGATAGAGGCTTGATCTTACGCTGCTGAGTCAAGTCTTCGATGTGTCTGGCTCTTGCGACACATTAGCGGACCATGGAACATACCGAGCGGACCGCCAGAAGCCCTTCTTTTTTTTGTCGTTCGGGGCTACATTTAGTAATTTATGACCTACAATGGCTAACCAACCCATCGACTCTCCAAGCTGCTATTGTCTACCTTATGAATGAAGAACAGTACGTAACCAAGACATGGAATTTGTGGCCAGTCGACAAACAATCTATATCACCCATCGAAAAGCAGGTGGATTTATTGCTGTCTGGCTTCTGCAGCTATCCAGAATTCGAGTGGAGAGAATTTGGTATACGGCCTCCGGATAACCATAATTTGATAGGAAGTTGGCGTGACGACTCAGGAACGGTATTTATCTTTCTCCACAAAGAAAATTCCACTCAAAACAACTCACAAAGTGAGCACCTGATCATCGTCACAGGTAAAACCCCAGAAGTTGATAACATGACCAAGCTGATCAGCGGCCTTAAGACCAGCCTACACTCTGCTGATAGAAAGGAACTCAAGAGAAAGAATTTTGATGTAAGTATCAAAGAGGAATCATCAAATAAATCAGTTGCTGGGTTCTCCAGCCTTGCCGGTATATTCACAGTCATAATTAATGCGTTTTCTTTCTATCTTAGAGACCTACCAGAACCCACAAACATGCATCCACTCGCTGCGCAGATTTACAATACGCTTCTATCATCACTCCATATTCTCGCACTATTGCTTTTACTGACGCTCATAATGGTCGCAATTACGTATGTAAGTCGGTATGGCTACATGATGATACGGAGAATGAAATGAGTAACTGGGACGCTACATCCAAGCGGATATTTGATATTATTTTCTCGATCATTATCCTCACAATGATTGCTCCGCCAATGCTGTTAATAGCAGCAATGCTAAAGCTGGAGAGTAAAGGCTCAGTCTTCCTACCACAAACTAGAAGCGGCCAGTTTGGGAGGAAATTCGCGTACTTAAAATTTCGCACAATGCACATAAATTCAGTTGATGAAGACATTACTAGTCTTCCTATAAATAGTGATACTAGGTACACGCGGCTGGGGGCCTTTTTAAGAAAAACGTCACTAGATGAGCTGCCTCAATTTTTAACGGTATTAAAAGGCGACATGAGTATTGTAGGGCCACGACCAATGATTCTATCAAATGCAAATAGTTACGCCGACAAACCAATTTTTCATGAAATTTATACTATGAAGCCAGGTATAACCGGCTGGTCACAAATTTGCCACCATAAGGGAGTGATGACCACGGAAAGAGGCATGGATGATGTCTTCGAATATGACAGATACTACAAAGACAACTGGTCGCTATTATTCGACTTGAAAATTATCGCCCTAACTTTATTGGAAGGATTTAGATACGACAACACTTTTTAACCGAGCCCCACTTTTCGATTGTTAAGACTCACAATTACCAATTCATCATTATTAATTAGGTTGGAATCGATCCAGAGGCTCTTTTCCCATAAAAATCACCAAAGATAAATGATTAATAGGTTGATACTGAATAATAGCGATTAGATCGCTTAATACTAATTTTGCCTATGTGCTAGGGATGTGAATTTGATCTTAATCTCACTTATTGTTTTTCTGGGCTCTTTGGGTTGGTTGTATTACGAGCCAGGTTGGGAGCCTAGCTTGTTTATGCTTACTAGTTTTTCCGGCTTGGTTTTTTCCGAAAGTCGCATTAAAAGCATAGTTCGAGGGAAATTTCGAGATCGTTTGGCGAAAAAGATATCGGTATCGGGAGGTCTCGTAGTTACTTGCGATAAAGAGTTAATGAAATTAATTCGTCCGCTTTGTCTGGGTGAAAATCTGCTTTTTAAGTTTGTTAATGAAGATGATATTGAATTAGAGAGACATGCCAAGAAAAAAGTAAACGATGACAACACAAAACATCATTTGTTAATTCGAGTGCAACGGCGAAAGGTGAAACTAGATTTATGCGAACAGGGTTTAAGGAAGATAGCCGAGCTGTATAGAGAGGGTCATATGCAGTGTGGGATCGATAATTTGCCAAGCATCGTACGGAAGTTCGTGTCAATCATATATTCTTCTGCAGTGAAATCGAGCCCAGAGAAACGAAGTGAAAGGCCCTTTGATGTATATTCAAACAGCGTTGTTAAAGGGGAAATTTCATTCATCGCAGATATACCTGACTCTGAGGTTGGCAAGATCGTTGAGGTTCTCGGGATTGGCTCAGTTCAGGATATGTGTTTGCCGTATATGTATTCGGTTTTGCAAATTCCAGAGAGCATCTTGTATGACTACATTATTCCAGCTCAGGTTTTTGCGGGATTGACGAAATTTACAAGCATAAAAAGCAATAATTTTTGGTCACTACATAACTGGGCGATTGGTCCTCACTAGTTCGCCTAGAGATACTCAACATATTCATGGTTTAGTCAAAAGGATTGCTGGACGGGTTAGGCACTCTTCCCTTTAGGTTGGAAAACAGTGCTATCGTTCATCTCTCCTGTTGGTAATTAGTCTAGTTAAGGAAGATAAAGACATTGGGCCCCTTATTTAAAATCAAGCCAATTATTCAGCAAAATATTGATAGCATCAAAAATGATGAGATTTGGTTGCCTAAAGTATTAACGCTAAATGATCCTTATGATTGTGCAATTAAGCCCTATCTTAGAGAAGACCTAGAAAAAGGCGATCTAATGGATTCGCTAGAAGAGCTTGGCTTGGTTTCCCAGCTATTTGGCCATGTTAATTCGATTAAATACGATGATTTCGAAAGTGTAGCAGTCATGAACTTCGATATTCATGAGGCTGTATGCGAGCAATTTAAGAATATTGGTGTTTGCTCGTTCCTCCAAAGCCCATTCAATATTGTCACATGGTCTCACTACGGTGATCAGCACAAAGGAATGTGTCTCGAGTTCGAAGTTGATGACTCGATCGAGGCCTGTATGCAGAGAGCGTTTACTGGGTATCGTATTTGTCCCGTTTCATACAATAACTTGATGCCTGAACTGACTTGGAGCGAATTTTTGAAGGCGCCAGAATTGGCGTTAGCGCTGTGCCTTGCCACGAAGTATAAAGATTGGGCCTATGAGGATGAGGTTAGATTGATTTGCTATGAAGAGGAAGGAGATCGTGCCGTCAATCTTGCGGAAATTGGTTTTTCCCTGAGGAAGGTATATCTGGGGAGTTGCGTGGAAGAATCAGAGACAGTGAAGGAGCTACGCGAAGTCTGTGATAACAAGGGTGTGGAAGTGGCCTACCTTCGGCGCAAGTCGCAAAGCTATGCTTTATGTAGTGAGGCTGATATTCCAGTTGATTCGTCGGGGTGCTGATAATTGTTTTGTCTTAAAAGGTATACCTATTAGGATGTTAACCATTAGCGACTTAAATAACGTCTCATATTGTGGTTATCACATCAATAAGCGATAAATAAGACACGTATATTGTGAGGGATTGTATAAAACCAGCGGATTGCAGAATAGCGCCCCTACAAATCCATAGATCGACCAAACATACTTAGTCTAACTGTTTTCATGGCAGGGGCTTAATTAATGCAGCTTAATGACAGTGGTAAGGTTCTGACCCAGCGTGGCAGCATTGGCCTTGTGGGCTATCTTTTCTGCAGCCGCCGCCATGTGAGTATGCAACTGTTGAAAAGGCTAGAAGTGACAGGATAATAAGTACTTTTTTCATCGGTAAATCCCTTTGTTGTAGTTATTAGTTAGCAATACATCCTTTAAATACAAACTCACTTGATGTTCAAAGCTTTAAGCCACACATTTCAACTGTGCTACACGAAGTGAGACGCTTAAATTACTCCCATAACTAACGAAAGTATATGGTTTGCTGGTTTGGTGCCGATTTCGGTTCGTCTTCAGGTTGGTAATATAACTTGTTGTTTGGAGTGCCATGTCCTATAGTTTTACAATCGAAACGAACGTGTCGAAATGTAAAAGGACTTCAAAATGATCCAATATGTGACGTATAAAAGAGTCTCTACAGCCAAACAGGGCCAGTCAGGTTTGGGCTTAGCGTCACAGGAACGAGATATACAGCTATTCCTTGGCAATTATTCTGGGCAACCCTATGAGGTGCTAGGGAGCTTTCTGGAAGTGGAATCTGGGGGAAATAGGAATAGACTAGAGCTGGCAAAAGCTATTCATTTAGCAAAGAAAACAGGTGCAACGCTTTTAGTCGCTAAGCTTGACCGATTAAGCCGCAAAGTTTCTGAGGTTGCCCAGCTACTGGATGACAAAAATCTAAACTTCAAGGTGGCGTCAATGCCTAATGCTGATAAGTTTCAGTTGCATATATACGCTGCTTTAGCAGAGCAAGAACGAGACTTCATAAGCAAACGTACAAAAGCAGCACTTGCAGAGGCAAAGGCAAAGGGTACAAAGCTAGGCAACAATCCTCAAAACATAACTAAGATGAATGCTACAAGGTCAATGAATGCGACTGCTGAGGCAGAAAAGATTAGGAGCCTCGTTGCCCCCTTAGTTGAGAAAGGCTGTACCCTAGGCGAGATGGCAATGTATTTAAATACCGCAGGTTTATCTACTGTGAGAGGCCGCCAGCATTCTCCAACGTCTGTTAGTCGTATTATTGATCGCTTAGACATCACGCGGATTGTGTAGCCATAGCCAAAGAGAATAGCGTCTAGTTTACTAGTAAGGATAAGCCATCATCTGACGAGGCACAGGAGCTCGTCCTAAATCGCTGCTCAGGCTTTAAAATCAATGACCTAGTCACGGGCTATCAAAGGCGAGTGTTTATAGATTGCTAGAGGCAGCCTACGGCTTATTTTTAACTGCAAGCATAATACAAAAAAGGATTTTAACGTGGGAGATACCTGTGGAGCCTAATAATGGTCAAGTGGAGAGTTACCTAAGAGATTATATCTCGCTTCAACGTAGCCCAGGCTTTGGGGTCATGATAAACGGCCCATGGGGTAGCGGTAAGACTTTCAGGATGAAGGCGTTTATAGCGTCGATAATTAAAGAGGAGAAAGTAAGGGTTATCTTCGTAAGCCTTTACGGTCTAGGTCGAACCAAAGATATAGATGATGCAATATTCGCAGAATTGCACCCTGTGCTTTCTAGCAAAAAGGCGAAACTTTTTGCGAAAGTTGCAAAAGGATTTATGAAAGGGGCCTTCAAAGTAGACCTCGATGGAGATGGAAAAGATGATGTTACGCTTAACGTACAGCTCCCCGAGCTAACTTCATCAGATTTATCGGAAAGTTACGATGATACATTGATTGTGTTTGATGACTTCGAGCGATGCACAATAGATAAGAACCTATTACTTGGATATATTAATCATTTTATCGAAACATTGGGCTGTAAAGTAATCCTAATTGCGAACGAAGAAAAAGTTGACTCTTTAGGCGAGTATAACTCGATAAAAGAGAAATTGATTGGAGCAACATTAAGGTTTGATGTAGATATAGATAATATTATCTCTGATTTCTGCAAGAATATATCAACCAGTCCCGCACGTGATATCGCAAACAACAATAGAGAGTTGATCAGGGAGGTATACGATAATGGCAATCATTCCAACTTAAGAATTCTGAAGCATGCCTTGTTTGAATATGAAAGAATCATTAACACTCTAGAAAAGCACCATACTGAAGTTAATGAGTTGATGAGCTCCATTTTAGAAGAGTTTCTAGTGTTCTATATCGAAGTTAAATCTGGATCGATTAAAGTCGAGGATATAGGTAAGGCCGATAGCATGGTGTCTATTATGCTCCGAGAAAAGGAAGGAAAAGAGAGCTCCGAAGATAACAATCGTATTAAGGCGTTTCGAATAAAACATCAATCTACATTTAATAAAAGCAGGTTGTTTCCCAGCAATGTCTGGCAGGAAATCATCAGTTACGGGACACTTGACTCGACAGAAATGCATGCCGCATTGGATAACAGTAGTTATTTTCAAGATGAATATACAGAGTCGTGGGTTAAGTTTTGGCATATTGATGATCTAAGCGACGATGATGCCGCTAAACTTCACGATGAAATACTTCGTCAGTTCTCAGCTAGGTCTTTCGACAATGAGGGCCAATTTACACATGTTGTTGGTGTGCTTCTTTTTTTATCACAAGCTGGAGTTGACAAGAGGTCTCTGCCTGAGATTGTCGATGAGGCAAAGCGTTATATTGACGATCTTTTTGCGAAGGGAGAATTGCTACAGTTTAAAGTAGATGATTCTTTCAGATATAAATCCAGCGGGTTTGCTGGACTCGGTTACAGGATGTCGGAATCAGCTGAGCTTAATGAGGTGCAGGAGTATCTGATTTCCCGCTATCGAGAGGCTGATAAGAATGCTTATCCTCGTTATGCCTTCGAGTTAATTAATCTTCTTAAGAAGTCGCCTAGCGATTTCATCTCTGCTATATCCATTGATTCGTATGGTGTTGGTGAATTCAATGATAAACCCATATTAGTTGCACTAGACCCGTCTGAGTTCTTTCAAGAAACCTTAGAGTTTTCGTCGAGCCAAATAAAGAGCATTTTTCATGGCCTTGTCCGACGATATAGACACAAGCCTGAGAAAAACCCTTTACGTGTTGAAGCGGACTGGTTAGATTCGCTTTGTCTTATTATTGATAGCCACGTGAATACTAATAGTGGAAAATTAAGCTCCTATTTTTTCTCGGTGATACATGAGGACATCAAGAATATCGTTCAAAAATTAAGGGAGCCAATTGCGGAGGATTAGATTAGAGCTTTAAGATTTTTCCGGTTGGTATGCGGGGCTGTGATTGCGTGTGACCGCTACTTAATCAGGAGCTTGATAAATGGTCACTCCCTCAGGTCGAGCTGATATTTTAAAATTACAGAGCCAAATACCCCAAGATTTCACTGCAAGGTTAAGCAAGTCTGCCATTTTTCAAGGAATTACCGTACAGACTATGGGTCTTATCTATGAAGAAAAGCTTAAAATATCTATAAAAATCAATTGCTTAAGTATATTTCTGGGCTAAATTCCTAGTCGATAGATTCATTTTCTACCTTAACTCGATGGCTCCACCAATTTAAAGCTATCTAGTGGGATGCTAACGAACGAGCCATCAATTGAGATCGCACCAGAAATAGGTGTGCCATCTAGTGTATTTACACGCAATTGAATGTACTCCTTGGTGACCTGAATGACAGTAATGACAATGTCATCGCCTATATAAAGTGATTGATTGGGTTTTCGGATAAGTGAAAGCATTCCTTTGCCTCTTTGTTATTCGAGCCTATAAGCACCCACTTCCTATGGCTGCCATTCCAAGTTGTTCGCCGCCACTAAGAGTTAGGTGGTATTTATTTATAACACGAGCCCAATGTTCAGCATATTCACAATGATATTCTTCATTGGGTGGCATCCAATCAAGTAGCCCTTTAGACCCTTTTTGCTGATTAACTCGATCATACACTGGCAATAGATTATCGGGATCATTAGCGAATTGTTGTTTCTTGGACTTTGACCAATTAGCAGCACCATGCTGATGCGCCCACTTAAGAGGGATTATATGATCTATGTCGATTTCACTAGCCCTTTTAATCTCCTTACCGCTATATGGGTCAATCCATAATCCAGAAGATACATAGCAGCCATTAGGTGAGAGTTTCGGTGGTGTCAGTGATGATAGAGCTAATATTTCATGTCTAGTATTCATACAGTCGCCGTCATCATCAGACCAATGAGCGTAATCGCTTCTGCTGTATATTTGGCTATATGCTCGGCCTTCTTTCTGGGCTTCTTGGATAGCCTTGTCGGCTTGTGAATCGCCCCCTGAGCAATCTTCTTGGTCACACTGATGTGTAGGTTTATTTTGGTTTGCGTAACCGTCAGGGCTTGTTAGGGTAGCTTCAAGGGCGAAAATATATTGCCCTGTATTCAGCAACAATAGCCATAGAGCAATCTGGACTTTCCGCATAAGAAGGCATCGTCACACAACGGTTAAAACCGAAGGAAGTGGAAGCCCCACTAGTTATAGTAGTAGGGCTGTATTTAAATTGTCAGTTACCAGTCGCTTGCTTGCGATTGATTTGTAAGGTATTGCTCTAGGCTTACCAATAGAGCATTTATATGGGCTTCAGTCATTGCTACGCGTCTAGGGTTGGTGTGATTTACTTGGTACGTAGATGTGGAATCTGTATTTGTATGTTTTTCAATATCAGCTGCCACCCTCACTTTGCCATCCTTTGTATCGACCCTAAGCTTATACTGAATTCTAAACTCGATAAGTCCCATTGAATCTCTGCCAATTGATGAACGACCGTTTCCAATAATAGTGCCTACTTCCTTGTCTTCGTAGTCAACTACCGACTCACCTGATACAAAGGTTTCAGAAAACCACTGCCGGGATTTACTGAATAGCTCGCTTTGGGTTTGATTCGGCACCTCAATTACCCTTGTGATCTCCTTTTTTTCAATTGGCTGCATTGCACAGGCTGCCAATATGGCGAAAATAAATATGTAACCAGCTGTTTTAATTGTGTTTTTCATGTAGTCCCTTTTTTTATGTTATTTCCCTGACTCAGAATACATCGATTTCTATGGGGCTGTCATGGTACGCATGGTTAAACTTTTGGTGTGGTAATTGATATTGGGGGTATGAATCTACAATATGGAGATTGGTTTTAGGTATGTAAGGCGATCTTGTGACGTTTATTGAATTGCATGAATTTTTGGTTTCTAGAATGAAGATGTCGGCTGTATACCAGCCTGTCCTGTTGAAATGTTTACTGGAAAATAAAGGTGTATGCCATCAATCAGAAATAGCGAAAGCCCTACTGCTTCACGATCCAAGCCAAGTTGAATACTACACAACAATAACAAATAACATGGTAGGTCGAGTACTGAGGGGACATGGGATTGTTCAGCGTGACTCATCGACAAAAGAATATGCAATGCTGGGTTATGAGGGCTTGTCAGATAAAGAGGCATCAATACTGATTGATCTATGTGAGCAGAAGATATCTGAGTTCATGTCCGCTCGTGGAGATTCTGCTTATGAGCACAGGAGGAAGTCTTCAGGCTACATAAGCGGGACTATTCGCTATGAAGTCCTTAAACGTGCCCGATTTCGGTGTGAGTTATGCGGTATTGGTGCTGAGCAGAAGGCCCTTGAAGTTGATCATATTATTCCAAAGAATCACGGAGGCATCGACGATCTAAGCAACTTTCAATCCCTTTGCTACTCCTGCAATGCAATGAAGCGTGATCGTGACTCAACTGACTTCCGAGATTGGGCTGATTCATATGGGCGTAGGGAAAAGGGCTGTATATTTTGTGAGATGGAAGAGAGCCGGATAGTTGCTGATGATGCTCTTTCTTATGCGATACGAGATGGTTTCCCTGTTACAGCGTTGCATACCTTAATTATCCCAAAGCGACACGTAATGACTTACTTTGACTTAAGTCAGCCTGAGATCAATTCTGTTAATCGCTTAATTGCTGCTGAAAAGCAAAGAATTGAAGGGTTAGACCCTAGTGTTACGGGATTCAATATCGGCATGAATTGTGGTGAGAGTGCTGGGCAGACTGTATTCCATTGTCATATTCACCTTATACCTCGTAGAGATGGTGATGTAGAGGCCCCTAGAGGTGGGGTGAGACACTTAATTCCCAACAAGGGTTACTACTGAGCATCACTAATACCCTGCCTGCCAGGCCGCTAGTAAAGCCATACAGAACGCTACTCCGTCCAGATAAACCTCGCAGAAAACGGAGGAGCTATTCAAAGATACTGAAGCTATAACTCGTTAGGTAAACAGGGGAAATGTGCGTTACTCTTATGTGATACAATTTTTACCAACATAAACCAACACATACGGCTAATTTGTGTCTTTTTATGGGCCTATCTAGCCGCTTAAACCCCGGTTAGCGGTCGCTACCAGATGCTTGTAAATGGGACGCGACTGTCATATAGAACAAGCTAGCGAGTAAGGTATGTCTGAGACCGAGCCGCGAAACACTTAATCAGAATCGCTAATTACGTCCTGCCCGTCGGGCTGTATGCAGCTAAATTAATTGACGGAAACCAAGCATGTGAAGAGCCATAAGCAGCGGACTGGCGGACGCGGGTTCAATTCCCGCCGGCTCCACCAAATAAAAAACCCCAAGTCGCAAGACTTGGGGTTTTTTATTGCCTACAAATTATGGCCAAACAATCGGCGCTTTAGGGGCTCTACACCATTATCGGGGGATAGCACTCATTAAACCCTGTTTATAATCCCGT